>OGZZ01000899.1_pt1 | contig 22963 bp, 20 predicted proteins | sample 1577021 | NCBI WGS metagenome assembly OGZZ01 (sample SAMEA3541526, study PRJEB24748) | human gut metagenome | biome: human gut; feature: human-associated habitat; material: faeces | place: China | collected 2012
ATGATCGCTCAGGGTATTGTCTAAAAAATAAAGTAATTTAAAATTCCAGATCCTGCACATGGCTATAAACAGTCTGTGTGCAGGATCTTTTTGTTATCATGCATATGTTTTCGGAAAGGTTTTACTATGGAGATCAGTTTACTTTTGATGCAGCAGATCACAGAGTTGTTTTTAATGATATTTATGGGCTATGTGATCGTAAAGGCAAGGCTTTTGAAGGGAGAGGACAGCAAGGTTATTTCAAAGATCGTGCTGTATCTGATCATTCCCTGCGTTATCATCAATGCGTTCCAGGTGGATTATACCAGTGAGAAGGTACAGGGCCTTTTACTGGCCTTCGCAGCCTCTGTAATGCTTCAGGTGCTATTACTTATCATTGTATGGGGCGCAGGTCGTTTAATGGGCTTAAATGAGGTTGAAAAGGCATCTGTGTATTATTCCAATGCAGGAAATCTGATCATGCCCATTGTAACCTTTGTCCTGGGACAGGAATGGGTGCTGTATGGCTGCGTGTTTATGAGTGTGCAGATCGTGTTTGTGTGGAGTCATGGAAAATGGGTCTTAAGCAGGCAGAGTAAGATCGACTGGAAAAAGATATTGTTAAATATTAATATGGTCGCTGTATTTGCAGGCGTGTTCCTGTTTTTCACAAAGATCCGTTTGCCCCAGATCTTAAACCAGACTTTTGGCTCTGGGGGAAGCATGATCGGACCGGCCAGCATGATGGTAACGGGAATGCTGATCGCAGAGATGAGCCTGAAAGATATTCTTACAAATGGAAGAGTTTATTTTATTACATTTTTAAGGCTGATCGCAGTACCGGCGGTGGCGTTGCTCCTTTTAAAGGTCAGTGGTCTTGTAAATGGAAGTCCTGACGGAAAGAAATTGCTGCTGATCGTATTTCTGGCAGTGATCACACCCTCTGCTTCAACGATCACCCAGATGTGCCAGGTATATGGAAACGACTCCCAATATGCCAGCGCCATCAATGTTATGACTACATTGTTTTCTATTGTGACGATGCCGCTTATGGTGCTTTTATTCCAGATGATACTTTAACAAAACGAAAAGACCAGGTACTGGGGATACCTGGTCTTTTCTGTATACATATGTGTATAAAGGGGGGATAAAATGTTTGTGTGAAAGGGGGAGGGCCCTTTCGGTTTTCTCTTGTTTACGTTGCCTATTATATATCCGATACATTGTAAAAACCATTGTAATGTGCGTAAAGAATATTGCAAATCGCACAAACTTTGATACAATGGATACTAGGGGCAAAAGGCTGGAAATCCGGTGCAAGCCTGTTTGCAGGAGGATTTTTGAACCTGGGACCCGGTATCATGCAATAAAAAGAGGGAGATCATGTATCAGGAAGACAGTTTTAAAACAAGTCAGGTGGTGTATGCCCATACCCACAGTGATGAGGCGGATATGGAGTATAAGATGCACTGCCACAACAGTTATGAGATCTATTACATGGTAAAAGGGAATGTGGAGTACTTTCTGGAGGGGACTTCTTATGTACCAAAGCCTGGAAGTCTCCTGATCATTCCGCCAAACTGCTTTCATGGGCTGCGGGTGCTGGACGGAAGCGAGTACCACAGGATCCGGCTGCACTTTGTGCCGGAACTTCTGACGGAAAAGGAAAAACAGCTGCTTTTGGGAATTCTTGGAAAAAGCTGGTGGTATATGGAAGAACAGTTCCGGGCAGAATGGTATTTTAATTCCCTGGAAGAATGTGGATCTTATAGCAGGGAACTGCAGGATATTGCAATTCGCGCACGGATCGTATCGTTTTTGACCTATCTATCTGCAATGTATGAAAAGGGGGTAGGTCGCGGACCGGGGAAGGAAGATGTAGCCCAGGAGATCCTGCGTTACATTAATGAGCACCTGACGGAGCATCTCACATTAGAAGGACTGGCAGAAAAATTTTATATGAGTAAAAATCATCTGACTGCTATCTTTAAGCGTGCGGCAGGCACTACGGTAGCCAGATACATTTTATATAAAAGGATGACGATTGCAAGAAAAGAACTGGCCGGGGGAACACCGGCTGCAGAGGCAGCACTTAAAGCCGGATTTGGAGATTATTCCAGCTTCTTCCGGGCGTACCGGAAGATGTTTGGCTGTGCGCCTTCAGACCAACAGGCAATGGAACTGCCGGATATGGATAAGAGCGGGGACTTTTAGAAAAATCTAAGATAAATTCTTTATACAATCTTTATACGAAGCGTTGTATTTTTAACAGAAACTTTGAGGGGATTATGTCATAATGAAATGACATTGCTGGTAAAAGGGCTGTTACAGGAGGGAAAATGGAATTATTTCAAAAAAAGAAGAGCTTATCTTCTTTTCAGATCATTATATTTGGCTTTTTGGCAGTTATATTAGTGGGAACACTGCTTTTAATGCTGCCTTTTGCATCCAGGGAGCCGGGAAGCGCGCCATTTCTGGATGCGTTATTTACAGCTACATCGGCTACCTGTGTGACAGGGCTGATCGTCCATGATACAGCTACGTACTGGAGCTGTTTTGGACAGGTGGTGATCCTGCTGCTGATCCAGATCGGAGGAATGGGCGTTGTGACCATTACCATTGCAGTAGCCATGGTTTCAGGGAAGAAGATCGGTCTGATGCAGAGAAGCCTGATGCAGGAGTCGATCTCAGCACCACAGGTAGGCGGCATTGTCCGTTTTACAGGCTTTTTCCTGAAAGGTATCGCGCTGATCGAACTGCTAGGAGCTATTTTGCTGGCACCTGTGTTTATAAAGGACTTTGGAGTGGGAAAAGGGATCTGGTATGGTGTTTTTCATTCCATTTCTGCTTTCTGCAACGCAGGCTTTGATCTGATGGGAGTCAGACAGCAGTACTCGTCACTGACTTATTATGCTGGAAACGGGCTTGTAAATGCAGTTATTGTATTGCTCATACTGATCGGCGGTCTGGGATTTCTCACCTGGGAAGATATAAAGACAAATAAGCTGCAGTTTAAAAAATACAGGATGCAGAGCAAGGTAATACTGGTAACAGATCTGATACTGGTGATCGTACCTACGGTTATTTTCTATTTTGGGGAGTTTCACGGATCCCAGTGGGGAAATGGACTGGAACGGTTCTGGTTATCCCTGTTTCAGGCGGTAACACCAAGAACTGCCGGGTTTAATACAGCAGATTTCGGGCAGATGAGCGAAGGCGGACTGTTTTTAATGGTCATGTTAATGCTGATCGGCGGTGCGCCGGGATCTACCGCAGGCGGTATGAAAATGACTACCATTGCAGTTTTACTGCTTTCAACGGCGGCTGTATTTCGCAGAAAAGAAGACGCCCAGTGTTTTGGCAGACGTATTCCAACGGAAACCGTGCGGTATGCGGCAGTAGTTATGCTGATGTATATGGTGCTTTGTACAGTGGGCGGACTGTTTTTATGCTATGCAGAAGGACTGCCTGTGCTCACAAGTTTGTTTGAGGCCGGTTCTGCTATTGCAACCGTAGGTTTGACACTGGGTGTGACACCGACCCTGGGAGCGGCTGCAAGACTGGTATTGATTGTTTTAATGTACTGTGGACGCGTAGGCGGCCTGACGCTGGTATTTGCAGCACTGTCCGGTATGCGGCCGAGTATGACAAAATTCCCCCAGGAGAAGATCACAGTGGGATAATATGGGAATATTAATATACCGCCGCGTATGCGGCGGGTATCGGATATGTGCAATGGAAAAATAAGGAGGAAAATCATATTGAAATCAATATTATTAATAGGACTTGGACGATTTGGAAGACATATTGCGGAGAAATTAAACGAATTAAATCATCAGGTATTAGCGGTAGACAAACAGGAGGACCGTGTAGAGGCAGTGCTTCCTTTTGTCACCAGCGGACAGATCGGGGACAGCACCAATATTGAATTTTTACAGTCTTTGGGAATTGGAAATTTTGATGTGTGCATCGTGGCGATCGGTGGGGATTTCCAAAGCTCTTTGGAAACAACGGCCTATTTAAAGGATCTGGGTGCAAAGCTGGTAGTTTCAAGGGCCGCAAGGGATGTTCAGGCAAGATTTCTGCTGCGCAATGGCGCAGATGAGGTCGTGTATCCGGAGAAACAGCTGGCAAACTGGACAGCGATCCGTTATAGCTCGGAGCATATTTTTGATTATATCCAGTTATCTGATGACCATGCGATCTTTGAGATCAGCATTCCGGAAAACTGGGTGGGAAAGACTGTTGGAAATATTGACATCAGAAAGAAATACAACATCACTATCATGGCTTTAAAACGCGATGGCAAGCTGGAAATGTCCATTACTCCGGATACAGTACTGGACAAAGATGTTACTATGCTGGTGCTGGGAGCAAGCAGGGATATCCAGAAGTGTTTTCATATTTAACATAATACTGCAATCTGGTCATTTGCAGGCCTTGTGGATCCTAAGAAGATTTCAGAAGAGCATCAGAAAACCTGGGGAAAAGAAAAATGGAAGAACGGATACTTGTATGTTTATCATCTTCACCGTCTAATGGAAAGATCATACGCACAGCTGCCCAGATGGCAGAGGCTTTTAATGGGACATTAACCGCATTATTTGTAGAAACACCTTTGGCCGGAAAAATGGGAAAAGAGGACCAGGAGCGCCTGAAAGGGAATATTAAGCTGGCAAAACAATCTGGTGCAGAAATAGAAACAGTTTACGGTGATGATATTTCTTTTCAGATCGCGGAGTTTGCCAGACTTTCAGGGATCACCAGGATCGTGATCGGGCGCAGCGCTGCAAAGAAAAAAGGGGTTTTTGCAGGAACATCTCTTGTGGAAAAGCTGATCGATCATGCGCCTGAAATGGAAATCTATATCATACCTGACAGCCAGATGGGACCTGAGGTCATCCGTAAATGGAACAGGCTGGCGCAAAAGAATGCATTTTCCTTTAAGGCAGCAGTCAAAAGCGCAGGCATTTTATTTGCAGCAACAGCAGTAGGATGGCTGTTTGAAAAGCTGAAGCTGACAGATGCCAATATTATTACTGTTTATATTTTAGGAGTGCTTCTGATCTCTATAGTAACAGAAGGCTGGTTTTACAGTTTTTCGTCTACCATAGCCAGTGTTCTGATTTTTAATTTTCTGTTTACGGCACCACGTTTTACGCTTCGGGCTTATGATCGCAGTTACCCGTTTACATTTGCCGTCATGTTTCTTGCGGCTTTGATCACAGGCTCTCTGGCCTCCAGGCTGAAACAGCATGCAGGACAGGCTGCCAGGGATGCATACAGGCTGAAAGTGCTGCTTGATACGAACCAGCTTTTACAGCAGGCCAAAGGAAAGACAGAGATCCTGGAAGGGGCGGCACAGCAGATCGTTAAACTTTTAAAGAGAGAAACGGTGATCTATGATGTAAAGGATGGAAAACTGGAGCATCCTTTGCGCCGGGTTCCCCAGGGGGAAGAGGATATCACCATTGAAGATGAAACCTGTGAGGAACAGGCAGCTGCATGGGCTTTAGAGAATAACCGCCATGCCGGAACAGGAACAGACCATTTTAAGCAGGCAAAAAGGCAGTATCTGGCGATCCGCGTAAACAGCACCGTTTATGGAGTGGTGGGGATTATGATCCAGAAACAGCCGTTAGATGCCTTTGAAAACAGTGTATTATTGTCCATATTGGGAGAATGTGCCCTTGCACTGGAGAATGATAAAAACGTGCGGGAAAAAGAAGAGGCAGCGATCCTGGCAAAGAATGAACAGTTAAGAGCGAATTTGTTAAGAACGATCTCCCATGACCTGAGAACGCCTCTCACATCTATTTCTGGTAATGCAAATAATCTCCTTTACAATGAAAGCTGTCTGGATGCACAGATGCGCCGGCAGATCTATGGGGATATTTATGATGATTCCATGTGGCTGATCGATCTGGTGGAAAACCTACTTTCCGTGACCCGGATCGAGGAAGGCAGGATGCAGATCCGCCAGTCAGCAGAGCTGGTGGATGAGGTGATCAAAGAGGCATTAAAGCATACGGGACAGAGCCGGACAGGAAGGACCATAAAGGTAGAAGAGGAAGATGAACTGATCCTTGCAAAGATGGACGCAAGGCTGATCGTCCAGGTGCTGATCAATCTGATTGGCAATGCGGTAAAATATACGCCTCAGGGAACAGATATTACGGTCAGGGTGAAGAAAGAAAAAGCAGAAAACGCTGAAAGATCCCAGGTCATCATTTCTGTATGCGATCTGGGGAACGGGATCCCTGATGACAGGAAAGAAAGAGTATTTGACATGTTTTATACAGGCAGCGACCAGGTGGCAGACAGCCGCAGGAGTTTAGGATTGGGGCTTGGGCTTTGCAGATCTATTATTAATGCCCATGGAGGAAAAATATGGATATCTGATAATATCCCTCATGGGGCGGTAGTTACGTTTACATTACCTGCAGAGGAGGTGGCATTAAATGAATAAACCTTTGATATTGGTTGTGGAGGATGATATTCCTGTAAGAAATCTGATCACTATTACATTAAAGACCCATGGATACAGGTATCTGACTGCCGGGACCGGGGATGGAGCAGTTGTAGAAGCTTCTTCCCACAATCCGGATGTGGTCCTTTTGGATCTGGGACTGCCGGATATGGACGGCGTAGATGTGATCCGGAAAATACGTACCTGGTCCAACTTGCCAATCATTGTGATCAGTGCAAGAAGCGAAGATACAGATAAAATAGACGCACTGGACGCAGGTGCTGATGATTATCTCACAAAGCCTTTTTCTGTAGAAGAGTTGCTGGCGCGGCTGCGTGTTGTGGAACGGAGAATGGCGCTCATGAACGGCGAAGCCCAGACAGCAGAGTCTGTTTATACAAATGGCAGACTGCGGATCGATTTTGCAGCGGGCTGTGCCTATATGGGGGATAAGGAGCTGCATCTTACGTCTACAGAGTATAAACTGCTGTGCCTCATGGCTAAAAATACAGGTAAAGTGCTGACGCATACTTATATCACCCAGAAAGTGTGGGGGAGCAGCTGGGAAAATGATATTGCTTCTTTACGTGTATTTATGGCAACTTTGCGTAAAAAACTGGAAAGCGAACCGGATGCCCCTCAGTATATACAGACCCATATAGGGATCGGGTACCGCATGATCAAAGTAGAGTGATCATTTATTCAGGGTTTTAAAGTAATGCTCCAGCTTATCGATGCCCAAATAACCAAGAGTGAACAGAATAAAAATGATCGCAAATGCAAAAAGTGTTAACATAAAAACCCCTCCCATATAAATGAAATTATATAAATGATGTCCTCAGTGAATGTAAGGTATAAGACCTTTGTTTATTGAGGATATTTTTATTATAAGGGAAAAGGGATAAAGAAAGGGAAAGGATGTAAGCACAGGTATAAAGAACACATAAAAGCATAAATGATTGTTTTTTCTCAATAGGAGAAAAGCCGATTGTTCCATAAAATGGGCTGTGTTATGATTATCCCCGGCGTTTTTACAAAATGGCAGATGTCAGAAAGCAAAGCGGAAATGAAATGACAGAAGTAAACAAAATGACAAAAGAAAACGGAGGGGAAAGAGATGCAGTCATTGCTGAATGTGCCGGCGGAAGTGGTGTCGGCCAATATTAATGCGGCTGTTGCAAAAGCAGCAGCAAAGAAAAGGCGTATTTTTGTCCTGGGGATCATGGCGGGTGCCTTTATTGCAATGGGAGCCCAGTCAAGCAGTCTGGCAGTCCATAATATTACGGATGTGGGAATTGCAAGGACCCTTGCAGGATGTATTTTCCCAGTGGGACTTATGATGATCGTGTTTGTAGGCGGAGAACTGTTTACAGGGGACTGTATGATGTCCATGGCATGTATGAAAGGCCGTATTGGCTTTGGAAGCCTTTTAAGGACCCTTTTGATCGTTTATCTGGGGAATTTTGCAGGAGCGGTGCTGATCGCCTTTCTGGTGGCTCACAGCGGCCAGTATGATTATTCTGCCGGGGCTTTAGGAGCTTATACCATTAAAACGGCAGTGGGAAAGACTGGCTTAAGTTTTATGCGGGCGCTGTTTTCCGGCATTTTATGCAATATCCTGGTGTGCGCAGCTGTGTTAATGGCAGCGGCAGCAAAAGATATTGGCGGAAAAGTGCTGGCGATCTTCTTCCCGATCCTGGCCTTTGTAGTATCTGGCTTTGAGCACTGTGTTGCAAATATGTATTATATTCCGGCAGGCATTTTTGCAGCAGGAAACCCGGCATATGTGCAGAAAGCCCAGGAATTATATGGGCTGGGAGCAGAAAAACTGACAGGACTTAACTGGGGCAGTTTTGTGACTGTTAATCTGCTGCCGGTTACTATTGGAAATATCATTGGCGGCGCTGTTATGGTTGGCGGCGTGTGCTTTTATCTGCATGGGAAGGCAGAGGGATAATAAATGGAAAATCTCCTTTACTGGCGGGAAGATCGCTGGTAAAGGAGATTTTTTAGTATAAAGAGATCTGGGAGAAAATTGCGGAGAATAGACGGAAATGTTATACTATAGAATAATAAAAATCCGGTTAGGAGGGAGCAAAAGTGAAGAAGGAGTCCTTTGTAAATAAGATCAGCATTTATATTGGAGTGACGTTGGTTCTTCTTATATGGCTGCTGACTGCTTACACTGTGAGCAGCTTTCTTCTCTTAAAAGAAAGTGAGGAGTCATCGGTATGGTCTACGATCCAGATCTACATGAAACAGATCGACAGTAAGTTTATTGCTATGGATCAGTGCGTAGAGGGGATTGCCGGTAATCAGAATCTGATCGGTCAGATATGTTACGGAAGTCCGGCTGACCGGTATTATGCGGCTGTGGAGCTTCAAAAGAGCATGAAAAGAGATGTGATCAGTAATGCGGAGCTGGATTACGTTCTGATCGCGGAGTCCTTAAATAAAAACCTGATCGCAGCGTCCACGCCTGGTGTTTCTTATGAGGAGAAAGAGGCGATCGCTTCTTATATCTGGGATCTCATGAAAAAGGAAGACAGAGGAAGACCGCAATGGTATTATACCAGGATCGGTGATCATGCCTATATTGCAAAAATATACAGAGGAAACGACTGGAGTGTAGCAGCGTTTTCAAAGGAAAATACCTTCCTTTCCGATATTCGGGCAAAAGAATATCCAGACGGTCAGAGTTTCCTTCTTACAGACGCAAATGGCCTGTGTGTGGAAAATCTGGAAGAAGGAAACAGCATGTATCTGGGTGAAACATTGAAAATAGCAGATTCCTGGAAAAATGATCATAAAAAACGGATGATCTCCCTTAAAAGTGATCGTGCAGGATTTTATATTACAGGAATGATCGGCAGCAATCATTTTCTGAGTAAATTCAGTACAAACAGTATTCTGATCCTTTTGATCATGGTCCTGGCTATTGGCTGTGATATGATCCTTTTGCGTTATATTCACCGTGAGATCCACAGACCATTGGATCATCTGATGCAGACAATCCAGGAAATTGAAGACGGAGATTACAAGCAGAGGGCAGAGGAAGATTATCATACAAAGGAACTTGAACGGCTTACACAGGCATTTAACCGGATGATGAATGTGATCGTTAATCTTCGGATCAGGGCTTACGATGAAAAGATCCAGTTAATGGATACGCAGATGAAATATTTTCAGATGCAGTTAAAACCACATTTCTTTCTGAACGCTCTCACAACGATCTACAGTATGAGCTATCAGGGGCGGAATGAAGATATACGGACGTATATTGACGCGTTGACAAAGACAGTCCGCTACATGTTTAAAGGTGGTCTGCGCCTGGTCCCTCTTAAGGAAGAAACACAGCATCTGGAGAATTATTTTGAAATGCAGCAGCTTCGGTATCCAGACTGTGTATTCTGGTATTTTGATATGGAAGAAGCTGCAATGTCCTGGAAGATTCCCCAGATGCTGTTACATACTTTCGTGGAAAATGAATACAAATACGCAGTAAAAATTGACAGCGTCCTTTCAATCCTGATACAGGCAAAAGTCCTTTTAAAAGAAGGGGAAGAGATGCTTTATATCCGCGTAGAGGATGACGGCGTAGGTTTTCCTGAACAGGTTATGCAGTATATGAATTTTGAGAGCGAAGATCCTTCGAGGGAGGGACATCATGTAGGGCTGTGGAACATAAAAAGAACCATGGAAGTTTTGTATCAGAAAAGGGAATTGATCCACCTGTCAAATTTGGAAACAGGGGGATGCCTGATCGAGATATGGATCCCAAAAACAACAGCAGTGGGTGAGGAACAGGAGATAAAAAATGAATGTATTGATCGTGGATGATGACATGGCAACAGTAGATATGATCTGTAAATCCGTAAACTGGAGCGCTTTGCACATTGATAAGGTCATGACCGCTTATAACATTGAAAAGGCAAAGGAGATATTAGCAGATACACCTGCGGATATTGTGGTTTGTGACATTGAGATGCCTATGGGAAATGGAACAGAGCTGCTTAAGTGGGTCCGGGAAAATGATATGTCTTCGGAATTTCTGTTTCTTACCTGCCATACAGAATTTCAATATGCGTCTGTGGCAATCCGTTATCAGGCAGCGGGTTATCTGGTAAAACCATTTCGTGTAGAGCAGGTAGAAGCAGAGCTTTTACGCCTGGTCCAGAGAATCATGGAGAAGCGGAAAATAGAAGAAGAAAGCCATTATGGAAAATGGATGAGAAACAATCTGGGGCAACTGATGAATAATTTCTGGCGTGCTTTGATAGAGCGGGAATTAAGGGCAGAGTCGGAGTTTATTGACCGTGAGATAAAAAAACGCCGTATTCCTGTTTTTGCAGATCAGCCGGTACGTCTGATCGGAATAAGAGTTGCCAGAGAGGAACAGGCTAAAGAAGCACTGGGGGAAAACCTGCTGGAATTTGCTCTGGAAAAAATGGTTTCAGAGATTGTGGACGAGTCTGTTGAAAATACATCGGTTATAAAAAAGATTGTAAATGAGGCACTGTTCTTTCTGGTGATCGACTGGAAACGGACTTTGGAAGAGGAACTCATGGAAAGATGCCATATGCTGATAAAAACGGGACAAGATTATGTTGGTTGCTGTTTTACTTGTTGTATTGGAAATCCATGCAGTATGGAACAGCTTCCTGATAAAGCAGATGAGGTGATCAATCTGCTATTGCGAAATGTACTGGAGTCTGACCGGGTATTTCGTGAAAGGGAAGCAGCAGTTACATCAGGGGTTAACACCAGGCTTCTTGATCTGAAGCAAATGGAAGATGATCTACGAAGCAAAGACCGGATGAAGATATTAAATACGGTAAAGACAGTTTTGGGAAGACTTTCCCGTGAAAAGAGCGTATCAGTAGAAACGCTGCTGGTCATACAGCAGGAGATCCTGCAGCTGATCTATACCAATCTTTATCAGAATGGGATCCAGGCTGCGGAGTTATTCGGGGATGAAGTCTCCCGGAAAATCCAGCGGCAGTCGGTCCGCTCTGTGTTTGACATGATAAAATGGGTGAATTACACAATATCACGTACTCTGGAGTACGAAGATGAGATCAACCGGTCTCTTTCTCTGGCAGATAAGATTGAAAGCTATGTGAAAGAACATTATAGAGAGGACATTTCCAGAGACACTATTGCAGATGTGTTCTTTCTGACTCCGGAATATCTTGCCAAGGTCTATAAAAGGCAGACAGGACATAATTTAAAAGATTATATTATCGGTTATCGCATTGAAATGGCAAAACAGCTTCTGGGAACTGATATAAAGAGTATCAGTGATATTTCCGCAGAAGTGGGTTTTGACAATTTTTCTTATTTTTCTACTGTGTTTAAAAAGTATACCGGGATCACACCGGGAGAATATCGCAGATCAAAAAAATCTTAAAATCAAAAAAACATCACTTATTTTTTAAAGAAATATAGCATGTGCCTCCTTTATAATAAAGCCCAGAAAGGCAAAATAAAGGAGGTTACATAATATGAAAAAAAGTTTGAAAAACAGAGTTGCAGGCGTAGCGACCGTTCTTCTTGCCGGTTCAATGGCATTTTCCATGACTGGATGCGGTAGCAGTTCGGATAATGCGGCCGGTCAGCAGACTGCCACAGATCAGAAAATGGAAGGAAATGAAGAATATACAAAGATTGTATATGCTTTTAAATCATTTAACAATATTCCGGAAGATCTGTCTGATGTAAATGAAGCAATCAGTGAAATTACAAGAGAGAAGATCGGTGTGGAAGTAGAATTAATGCCGATTGCTTCTTCTGCATATGGCCAGCAGGTAAGCCTTGCAATGCAGGGTGGGGAACAGCTGGACCTGTTCCATACAGGAAGTGGTCTGGAGTTATCTACATGTCTTGCCAATCATCAGCTTTATGACATTACAGATATTGTAAAGGAACATGCTACAGGCGCCATTGACGCAGTTGGTGAAGATTTTATGAAAACAGAAGTAATAGATGGAAAAGTTTATGGAATTCCGGCTGATAAGGGCGTTGCTCTTGCACCGACACTTCTGTATAGAGAAGATATCCTGGAAGAAATCGGCGTAGATTCGGCAGATATTAAAAATATTAATGATCTGACTGATGTATATAGAAAGGTAAAAGAGGCTTATCCTGATATGATTCCGCTGGTACCAGTCAATCCTGGCGATTCTGGTATGATCAATACTATTTACGGATTTGATTATCTGGGAGACCGCTATTTGTATCCAACAGGAATCCTGAATGGTGATGATATGCAGGTTGAGAATTTCTATGAAACAGAAGAATTTAAAGGCATCCTGACATTGGCAAGAGACTGGTATAACAAAGGCTATATCATGGGTGATGCAGCGACAACAACTAGCACATCCATCGAATTGTTAAGTGCAGGAAAAGGATTTTCTTATATTTCAAATTATGGTGGAAATGACGCTGCAACTCAGATTTCCACTCAGACAGGTCAGAAAATTGGCGCTCTTCGTTTAAGCCAGCCTTATCTTGGAACCTCTGATGTAAACAGAATTTCATGGGCGGTTGCATCTACCTGCAAAAATCCGGAAAAAGCGCTTGAATTCCTGAATTTAACTTATACAGATAAAGATGTTATCAACCTGATCATTTACGGAATTGAAGGAAAAGATTATGTAAAGGTCAGTGACAATGTAGTGAAATACCCGGATGGTCAGGATGCAAGCACCGTTCCATATACAGCTCAGCTTAGCTGCGGTTTATGCGGAAGTCAGTTCAACCAGTATATTTTGGAAGGTGCCAGCGAAGATACACAGAAAGTTATGAAAGAGGATAATCAGAATGCAGGAAGATCAAAGGCATTTGGATTTACCTTTGACAGCTCAACTGTAAAAACACAGTATACAGCAGTAAATAACGTGATCAATCAGTATCTTCCAGGACTGCGTTGCGGAAGCCTTGATCCTGAAACAGAACTTCCAAAGTTTCAGCAGAGCTTAAAAGAAGCAGGAATTGATGAGATCATTGCGGAAAAACAGAAACAGCTGGATGCATGGGCTGCAGAAAATGCGAATTAGGTGAGCTATTATGATAGGAAGAAAAAAAAGGGGGCGGGGGACTAAAAACACCCCTCTGCTATTAATCGCATTGCCGGGTCTTGCTTATCTTCTGATAAACAATTATATCCCAATGTTCGGGATTTTTCTGGCTTTTAAAAGTTATGATTTTTCAAAGGGAGTATTTGGGAGCCCTTGGTGCGGGTTTGATAATTTTAAGTTTCTGTTTAAGACAAAAGATGCGCTGATCATGACAAGAAATACAATCTTATATAATTTCGCTTTTATTGTGATCGGCACAGCTCTTGGTATTTTTGTGGCAATCCTGCTGACAGAGATCGTAAAAAGCGTTTGGGCAAAGTTTTATCAGTCAGCGCTGCTTTTACCATACCTGCTTTCCTGGGTGGTAATCTCCTACATGGTTTTTGCGTTTTTAAATTCAGACAGTGGATTTATTAATAATACTGTGTTAAAAACATTGGGAATGGATCCGGTGTCCTGGTATACCAAAAGTAATATCTGGCCATTTATCCTGATTCTGGTATTTTTATGGCAGACAGTGGGCCATACGTCGATCATTTACATGGCCAGCATTGCAGGTATTGATAAAGGTATTTATGAAGCTGCCAAGATCGACGGGGCAGGTAAGATCAAGCAGATCTTTTACATCACACTGCCACTCTTAAGGCCAACGATCACGATCATGGTTCTTATGGCGATCGGAAAGATATTCTTTTCTGATTTTGGACTGTTTTATCAGGTACCTATGAATTCAGGCGCTCTTTATGGTGTAACCCAGACCATTGATACCTTTGTATACAGAGGATTAATGGAATTAAATGATGTGGGAATGTCATCTGCAGCAGGACTATTCCAGTCATGTGTTGGATTTATCCTGGTTATCACTGCTAATGCACTGGTCCGTAAGATGAACCCTGAAAATGCACTGTTTTAATGGAAGGAGGCAATAAGATGAAAACGAGATTAGGCGGGGAACGCAGTTTTCACCGTTTTGCGCTGATAACACTAGGTATCATGACCATTTTATCATTGCTTCCGGTTATTCTGATCGTTATTGCATCATTTACAGATGAAAAATGTCTGATTGCAAATGGATATTCTTATTTTCCTGCAAAATGGAGCCTGGATGCTTATTTTTATATGATGAAGCAGGCGAAGCTAATCACCAGGGCTTATGGGATCTCCTTTTTTGTAACTATTACAGGAACGCTCTTAAGCGTGCTTTTTACTACGACATTAGCATATCCTATGTCCAGAAAGGATTTTAAATTTTCAAAGATCCTTACATTTCTTGTGTTTTTTACCATGTTATTTAATGGTGGTGTTGTTCCGGCTTATATGATGTGGTCTCAGTTTTTTCACTTGAAGAACACGATTTGGGCGCTGATCTTGCCAAATTATCTGATCACAGCTTTTAATATTATGCTGGTTAAGAATTATTATCAGAATAGTATTCCGGATGCATTGATCGAAGCGGCAGAAATTGACGGAGCTTCAGAACTTACCATTTTCTGGAAGATTGTTTTCCCATTATCTACGCCTGTAATTGCTACCATCAGCCTTTTTACAGCGCTGAAATACTGGAATGACTGGGTAAATGCATTGTATTACATTACGAAACCTCAGCTTTATGGAATACAGAATCTGCTGCTCCGTATCATGGATAATATACAGTTTTTAAAATCAGGAGGAGCCGGTGAAATTGCAGGTGCGGCTATGGTAGATCTTCCAGGCACTTCCGTGCGCATGGCAATGGCAGTTGTAGGAATTTTGCCAATTATTTTAATTTATCCATTTGTACAGAAATATTTTATCAAAGGTGTAGTTGTAGGCGCAGTAAAAGGCTAAAAAAGATTAGCGACTATTTGCAACGTTTATAGTTTGGGAGAAAAATGATGACAGGGAAGAAATTTGAGAGAACTACTCCGGAAGCAGTGGGAATTTCCAGCAAGAGTCTGGAACAGCTGATTGAAAATCTGGAGCGGGTAACAGAAATGCATGGCATTATGCTCATGCGACATGAAAAAATATGTGCAGAGGGGTGGTGGGCGCCTTATGCGCCAGGGATTCGGCATAGTCTCCATTCTTTGAGCAAAACATATTCTGCTACTGCAATAGGAATTGCAATAACCGAAGGAAAAGTCTTTTTAGATGAAAAAATCCTTTCTATTTTTCCAGAGAAGGCACCAGAGAATCCAGATGAAAATCTGAAGCAGCTGACGGTAAAGGATATTCTCTGCATGGGAAGTGGAATGGAAAGGCTTCCTGAGGTGACAGAGAACTGGCTACAGGCATATCTGGAAGTTCCTATTAAGCATCGTCCAGGAACTGCGTTTCAATACAACAGTGTGGGATCCACCCTTCTTTGCGCCATCGTAGAGAGAAAAACGGGAATTCCTGCAGAGGAATATTTAAAAAGCAGGCTGTTTGATAAGATTGGCATTGACAGTGATAATCTTTTGTTTGAACGCATGCCAGACGGTACAGTTTTTGGCGGCGGGGGTGTTTACGCCACAACAGAGGACAATCTAAGGCTGATGAAGCTTTATAAAGACGGCGGAGTCTGGGCGGGCGAACGCATTTTGTCCGAAGAATATGTAAAAATGGCAATATCAAAGCAGATTGATACTGCTACAGAAAAAAAAGGAAATCCAGAGGCTACGGACAATTTCCTTGGTTATGGATTTCAGATCTGGATGTGCCAGCCGGAAAATGTATACAGGGCTGACGGGGCAATGGGCCAGTTTTCTATTGTATTTCCAGATCAGGATATGATAATTGCCGTGAATGAAACGGCTTCTAATGCCCATTGGGCGCAGAATACATTGGATGAAATATGGAGATTTGCAAAGACAGTTCATGAAGAGACACTGCCGGAGGATGAAGCTTCATCTAGACATCTGAAAGAAAAATTATCCCATCTGTCTTTGAAAGCACCTCATCGGCAATGCAGCCGTAATAGAAAAAAAGAGACTGAAATAGGTGGAAAATGCTATCTTGTGACAGAAGGACGGATGGGATTTGAAACAGAGATCAAACATTCAAATGCAGGGCTTAAGCCTCTTGAAGGAATAACGGAATTTACCATGAGATTTGTGCCTGGAACCTGCGAAATGAAATTTTGCCAGCAGGGAAAAGAACATAAAGTTCTAATCGCTACAGATGGATCATGGAGATGGAACCGGCTTAAACTAGATGGAAGGGTAAATAGTGAGCTGTGTTTAAGTGGATATTGGGAAGATAAAAACTGTTTTGTAGTCCATGCAAGATGGGTAGAAACCTGCTATGAAAATGAACTGAAGTTCTGTTTTGAAAAAGATCAGGTGCATATGAGTAGAATGAATAAAGTAGGACGATATATGACATTGCAATCACTTACAGCGATGGCAGAGAAAGCCTGAAAATAAGAAGGAGAAAAAGAGGTGATTCCATAAATGCTGAATAAGATTATGCTAATCACATATCCTGATTCCATGGGACATGATTTAAAGGATCTGCGTCATATTTTAAACCGGCATTTTAAAGATGCGGTAAAAATGGTGCATATCCTGCCGTTTTTTCCCTCTAGTGGGGATCGGGGGTTTGCCCCGTTAGGATATGAAAAGGTATCAGAAGAGTTCGGAGACTGGGAAGATATCCGTATGCTTTCCGAAGAATATCCATTGATGTTTGACTATATGATCAATCATATCTCCGCACACAGTCCTTATTATCAGGATTTTTTAGAGAACAAAGATCAGTCGCCGTACAGAGGATTGTTTATCCGTTATAAGGATTTTTGGGAAAATGGAATGCCGACCCAGGCAGAAACAGATGCTATTTATAAGCGAAAACCCAGAGCGCCTTATGTTACGGCACAGTTTGCGGATCAGACCCAGGAAGCGGTCTGGTGTACTTTTGGAGAGGAACAGATCGACCTTAACATGGAGACAGAGGAAGGAAAACACTTTCTGGAAGAAAATCTTCGCTGGCTGGCCAGACACGGTGCCTCCCTGATCCGCTTGGACGCTTTTGCCTATGCTGTGAAAAGACCGGGGACTTCCTGCTTTTTTGTAGAACCGGACATCTGGGAGCTTCTTGGAAGATGCGCCAAAATTGCAGCTGAGGAAGGTGCACAGATCCTTCCGGAGATCCATGAACATTTTTCAATCCAGAAAAAACTGGCATGTCGGGATTATTATGTGTATGATTTTGCGCTGCCAATGTTGCTTTTACATGCTATTTATTTTAAAAACAGTGAATATCTGAAGCACTGGTTTGAAATATGTCCGAGAAAGCAGTTTACAACGCTGGATACCCATGACGGAATTGGCGTAGTAGACGTCCGGGGGCTTTTGCCGGATGAGGAGATTGAAGCTGCGAAAGAGTATTTATTTCAGTATGGCGCTAATGTAAAGCGTGTCTATAATACGGAGAAATACAATAATCTGGACATTTATCAGATCAACTGTACGTATTATTCGGCTCTTGGGGATGATGATAATGCTTATCTTTTAGCCAGAGCAATCCAGTTCTTTGCGCCAGGTACGCCTCAGGTTTATTATGTGGGACTACTGGCTGGAAAAAATGATATTTCTCTTTTGGAGGAGACGAAGGAAGGACGAAATATTAATCGTCATTATTATACGGAAGAAGAGATAGGACGGGAAGTTGAACGCCCGGTAGTAAAGCAATTGTTGGAACTTATGAAACTCAGAAATACGCATCCTGCATTTGATGGTGAGTTTTATATGCTTCCATGTGAGAAGGAGCAGTTGATCCTGGGGTGGAAAAACGGAGATAGCAGGATTGAGCTACATGGAGATCTGGGGAAGAAATCGTTTGAAATTATTTAAAATGATTGGAACATTTATTTAAAACCAAAGGAGTAGGGCTGATTTATTTGGATCAGTCCTGCTCCTTTTTAACGTGTTTGAAATTTTAAATTCCTCACATTTTTTCACACAATCACCAAAATCTGGTCAAAAAATCCCGTTATAGCTTAAGTCAATGAAAGACAAGTAAGAGAAAAGATAAGAGAAAAATAAAAAAGCTAAATGCCCGTATATATTTGATACGGGTTGAAAGGAGCAATTCTATGAAACTTACGGGTAAAATCAAAGAACTTACTGCACTTACTTCTGCAATCTGCATGTTGTCTGCACCTAATACAACGGCTCTGGCTGCTACTGGAACAAAAATAAATTCTGTTCCTCTTTCTATTGAGTCAGAAATCGGGGTTGGGGATACAGATAGTGATGTAACCGTTTCCACATCCTCCTCTAAATTTGATATAGATGATGTGACGATCACCAATGAGCCAAGCGATGAGTGGGATGATGGCGACAAACCGAAATTAAAGATCGCTTTATGTGCCGATGATGATTATTATTTTGCTTCCGGATTTTCAAAAAGCAGTGTCAGCTTAAGCGGTTCTGACGGTACAGTTACATCAGTCAGCAGAAGCTCCAGTGATACTTTGATCGTATATGTAACACTGGATGCCCTGGATGATGATGACAGTGATCATGATCTGGATGTAAGCGGGCTGGAATGGGATGAGTCAGACGGGACGGCTTCCTGGGAAGAAAGTGATGATGCAAAAAAGTACGAAGTACGGCTTTACCGGGGAAGCAGTGCAGTGACCAGCGTGCTGACGACTACCAGCACCAGTTATGATTTTTCAAGCTATATAACAAAAAGCGGTTACTATACATTTAAAGTAAGAGGCGTATACAGCACTTCTGATAAGGGAAGCTGGGAAGAATCGGATTCATGGTATGTTTCATCCAGTGAAGCACAGGAGATCAGCTCTTTAAGTTCTTCAAATGGAAATACACCTTCCAAATACGACATCTTCCGGTACTGGTGCGTGGCTGAAAGACAATGTGGGATGGTGGTACTGCAACGCAGACCGCAGCTATACCACAAACGGCTGGCAGTATATTGACAATCTTTGGTACTATTTTGATGAAAACGATTACATGAAAACTGGCTGGATCTTATATAAAGATGCATGGTATTACTGCGGGGAAAGCGGTGCTATGTTAGTGAATACAACTACACCAGATGGCTATTATGTAAATGGTGATGGTGTCTGGGTACAGTAATTAAAAAGATGAAAGTTGAGGCAAAGCGATTATGGGCAGATATAGAAGCAGAATGGGAAATGACAGAAAGGCCAGAAAAGAGATCGGAAGAAGGCTGCGAAAGGGCGGTGTGATGATGTGTATGATGATCTCCAGCATTATGTTGTTGTCAGCTTGTGGTGGGAACAGCAGCAGCCAGAATACCACAGCAGCGCAGACCACAGAGGCAGCAGTAGAGAGCGGTGTACAGGACAGCCAGAAGGAGGTAATGGGGCGTGTGAAGTCGGTTTCTGATACGGAGATCACAGTTGAGCAGGGACCTGGTGGAGCACCTGGACAGAACAGTGACGGCCCACAGCCAGGCCAGAGTGCCAGACGGCCAGAACCAGTCACCAAAGGGTGAAACCACAACTTATAAGATCATAACATCCACAACCTTCACCGATGCAGACGGTGCATTAATCCAGGTTTCTGATATCCAGGAAGGTGACTTTGTTAAGATTACCACAGACGGCAATGGAACCGCAGTACAGATCTCTTTAGCTGATATGCAGGGAGGCCCGCAGGGCGGCCAAGGAGGCGGGGCACCGGGAACAGATGGTCCTGGAGGCGGGGCGCAGTCTGCACCCACATCTTATTCCTCTGTAAAGGAATTTACCAGTGATACAGAAGAGACCGGTCAGAGCTATATCTCAGAGGGTACGGATGAAAGCGCGGTTCTTGTATCTAACGGAGCTAATGTTACTCTAAAAGATTTTACCGTAAACAGAACCTCCGAAGACAGCAAAGGCGGCGACAGCTCCAGCTTTTACGGCGTAGGTGCATCAATCCTTGTAACAGACGGAACTGTTGATCTAAAGGGTGGAACGATTACTTCTGATGCAGATGGCGCTGCAGGTGCGTTTGCCTATGACAAAGGCACTGTAAATATCTTTGATACTGCCATTACCACAACTGGAAATACAGCAGGCGGTATCCACGCAGCAGGCGGCGGTACAGTCAATGCAGAAAACCTGACAGTTCACACTTCTGGTGAGTCTTCCGCGGCGATCCGAAGCGACAGAGGCGGCGGCACCATGCGTGTAAATGGCGGCAGTTATACTTCTTCAGGAACTGGCTCACCGGCAGTTTATTGTACAGCAGATATTGAGGTGAATGACGCAAAGCTGACAGCGGAAAATTCTGAAGCAGTGTGCATTGAAGGCTTAAATTCCCTGTCACTGACTAACTGTACTCTGTCCGGTCATATCCAGGAAAATGAGCAAAATGACTGCGACTGGACAGTGATCTTGTACCAGAGCATGTCCGGTGATTCTGAAGTGGGAAATGCTGTATTTAATATGACCGGCGGCAGCCTGGCTTCTGAAAATGGTGGTCTGTTTTACACTACAAATACAGAAAGCACTTTTTATTTAAACAATGTAAGTATTACCCCGTCTTCTAATAATGAATTTTTCTTAAAATGTACGGGAAATGCCAATAAGAGAGGCTGGGGACAGAGCGGTGCAAACGGAGCGGATTGTTCCTTTACAGCAGAAAACCAGAAAATGGAAGGAGATGTGATCTGGGACAGTATCAGCAACCTGAAATTTAAGATGACAGAGGGAAGCATCCTTACAGGCGGCTTCATCCAGGATGAGTCCTGCGCCGGAAATGGAGGCAGCGGAACGGCAGATCTGTCCATTGATGCCGAATCCACATGGATCGTCAAAAAAGACAGCCGGTTATCAGGACTCACAAATAAAGGAACGATCAAAGATGCAGATGGTAAGGCTGTAACCATTAAGGGAAGTAACGGAACAGTGTATGTACAGGGAGACAGTGCTTATACAGTGACAGTAGATTCTTATACTGCATAATAAACGGAAATAAAAATGGGTACTGTGGAGATGGTGTTTTTCTCCCAGTGCCCATTATGTTCTCGCAGAGTCATTTTGTATACTTATTGATGTTGTGTTTTTTCATCCATTTCCCGGATGATCTTCTGGTCTTCTTTTAATTCGTTCTGTTCTTTCTGGAGCTCTTTTTGTTCTTTCTGAAGCTCTTTCTGCTCTTCTTTTAATTCTTTCTGTTCCATTTTCAGCTCTTTGCGTTCCTTTTTTTCCACGGCTTCCAGATCGTCCTCTTCTTCGATCAGCATCAGTAAAAAGCAGAGGATCAGAAGTCCGCAGGAGATCCAGATGGTGCGGTAGGAGAAATGATTGGTAAGATGACCACCGCAGGCGGCACCAATGGTAAAGGAACCGATCGCAGTAAGATAAATGGCAGCTGTTTTCAGCTCATCTTTTCGTTTCTCGGTAATAGCTTTATAAAAATGGTCCATGCCACTTCGCAGATTTCCGATACACATGGTGCTGGCATAAGCACTGCCGCGTACAGTACGGAAGGACTGAACCTGCATAGCGCAGGCAAAGGAAGTAAGTCCATTTGCAAGCCAGTTTAACTGTCCCGGGATAAAACCGACGATAAACAGTAGGATAATCTCCAGAGTCAGGACCAGATGGCGCCAGTGGATCTTTCCTGTGTGACGGAACCGGGAGTGGATCAGGCAGGCCATTAATACACCCAGTGCGAAAAAAGCAACGGGAAGGAAATAACGGATGGAATTTCGTAGATCCTCGGAGATCAGGTAGCATCCCATTAAAACAATATTTCCTGTCTGTGCATTGGCAAAGACGTGATCACGTAAAAAATAGGAACAGGCATCCTGCGTTCCGCCGGACAGATTTAAAAGTATCATAACAGGCAGCGAACTGGACATTTGCAGGCCGGTTTTTTGTTTCATGGATATCCCTTCTTTCATTCCCTGTTTTATCATTTTTTTCAAATAAAATCAATTTGCGTTTTTCACACTTCTGACTTTATATATTCCTGCTTTTTCTACGAAAAAAGCAGCTGTTGGAAAAATCCGGTCAGCTGCTTCTTTTATGTCTGTTCAATGAAGTGGATTTTCACGATTTTTTACTCGTCATCCTCATTAGCCCCATCATTATACTCATTTACATAGATCAGATGGCTTCTGGACTCTTCTACAATAGTCCGGATGGTCTCTGCAGTAAGAGGCATATCCTGAGGCTGTAATACCAGGCTTAAGGCACATGGAAGATTAATACCGCAGATCAGGTGACGATGATCGTTTACATATGGGCAGAACTGCTGGTTTACACTGCCACCTAACATATCAGTCATCATGACTACTTCATCCTCCGGGTCAAAGGAATCAAATAATTCTTTGATCTGGGTAGGAAGATCGGTGTTATCCATATAGGCACTGATATCAATGATGCCGTCCATGGAAGTAAGAAAATTTAATGTGTCTTTCAGGCCGTGGGCCAGTAAATGATGGGAGGCGATAATATATCTTCTCATAACGCTTCTCCTTATAGTTT
>OGZZ01000903.1_pt1 | contig 22916 bp, 18 predicted proteins | sample 1577021 | NCBI WGS metagenome assembly OGZZ01 (sample SAMEA3541526, study PRJEB24748) | human gut metagenome | biome: human gut; feature: human-associated habitat; material: faeces | place: China | collected 2012
CACATATCGGTGACTTCGGCAGCTGGGCCGGCGTAGACGGCTCCCCCGAGCAGCTGATCGCGTTCATGGATGAATATGAAATCGAGCAGACCGTGCTCTGCGCGAAGGATCACACAGGAAACGAGGGTGTCGCGGAGGCGGCCGCCCGTTATCCGGGCCGCTTTATCCCGCTCGTGTACCTTAACCCGCTCGAGGGCGCGGACATCTGCCGCGAAAAGGTCGAGACCTATGTCGACGGAAAGGGCTTCCGCGGCATCAAGATGAATCCGCTGCGCCATGCGTTCGTAGCGGACGATACCGCGGTCGATCCGGTAATGGAGATGGCGCGCAGCCGTCATCTTCCTGTGTTCATTCACTCCGGCCATCCTCCGTATTCGCTGCCGTGGAGCATCGCGTTGCTCGCGGAGCGCTTTCCCGAGGTCAAGACCGTAATGATCCACATGGGTCACGGACACGGCGTTTACATCGACGCCGCGCTCAAGATGGCAAAGCGCTTCCCGAACATTTATCTTGAGATGTCCGGCATGCCGATGGGCGTAAAGATCCGTCAGGCCTACGAAGAGGTCGGTCACGACCGCATCATGTTCGGCACAGATTATCCGTTCCACCATCCTTCGGTGGAGATCCAGAAGGTCCTTACCTGCGGACTGGACGAAGCCGCCATGCAGGCGTTCCGCCGCGATGCCCTGTCCCGCCCGCGCGAATAACAGCAGGCAAAAATGGAGCGGACAAATCGGACAAAATCGAACATCTTGTGAATTTTATCCGCACAAATTGTAACATCTTGTAGTAAGCACTTGCTATTTACAGCCAAACCAGATACAATATATTCTGTATTTTTGGAGCCAGAAATAAGAGCCGCTGCCCCCGTGAAGGGCAAAGCGGTTCCCATTGGGCAGAAGGAGCACCGCGGTGGAACAGGTATTTTTCATCAACCCCGTTGCAGGAAAACGGGATGCAAGCGCAGAGCTTGTGCCCCGGATCCAGGCGGCGGCCCGCCAGCTCCAGCTGCCCCAGCCTCAAATTGTTGTCACACAGTATGCCGGTCAGGCCCGCGAAGCAGCCCACCGGTATGCGGCATCCGGTACCCCGGCGGCGCTGTATGCCTGCGGTGGAGATGGAACGCTGAACGAGCTGGTTCAGGGCGCGGCAGGCAGCGCGAATGTAGCGGTCGGCTGTGTGCCCTGCGGCAGCGGGAACGACTATGTGCGCAACTTCGGCGCGGCGGGCCAAGCGCCTTTTTTAGATTTTGCCGCCCAGCTGCAGGCACAGCCCTGCCGGGTGGATCTGCTGCAAACATCCCTTGGTATCGGAATCGATATCTGCGCCGCCGGGCTGGACGCTCAGGTGGCATATGGCATCCCAAAATTCCGGCGGCTGCCGGGATGCGGGGGAACAGCAGCCTATACGCTCTCGATTCTACAGGCTATGCTCAGCCGCTTCGGCCACAAGCTGCGCGTTGCGATCGACGGCAAAGAGTATACCGGTACTTATATGATGGCGGCCATCTGTAATGGCGGCTATTACGGCGGCGGTTATCAGGCTGCGCCCTATGCAGCCATGGATGACGGCCTGCTTGATATTGTGCTGGTCAAACCCATCTCCCGCATTCAGGTTGCGGGAATTTTGGCCAAATACAAAGCCGGGCGGCACATGCAGGATGCCGATACCATCGTGCCGGAGTTCCGCAGCTTTATGACCTTTTACCGTGCCCGCAGCGTGGAAATGCAGGTGCTGGACAACCGCCCCATCATTGCCACAATTGATGGCGAGTGTGCCCCGGTGATGGAGTTGAAAGCGGAAGTTCTGCCATCTGCGTTGAATGTGTTGCTGCCGCGGCCTGCCTGCGGCAGCGCGGTCATCCGTGGGCTGCACGAATGCCCGATGCAGGCAAAAGCAAAATAAACCAATGGCAAACGCGCCAGAACAAAGCGCTGATTGCCGTACTTGAAATAAAATCCGCGGCCAGCTGGCCCGGGGAGGGAAAGATATGTCAGAAGCAAAAGTAAGGGTTCGTGTGGCCCATAACGCCATGCACCTGCCGGTGGTTGCACTGCGCGGGCTGGTGGTGTTCCCCAATAATGTGGTCCACTTTGAGGTGGGCCGCCAGAAGTCCATTGCCGCCATCGAGGCCGCCATGCACGCCAACAGCAATATTTTCCTGATTGCGCAAAAGGATATGGAGACCGAGGAGCCCACGGCCCAGGATCTGTATGCCTATGGCGTCATTTCGGAAATTAAGCAGGTGCTGCGTGTATCCGAAGATCTGGTCAAGGTACTGGTAGAGGGAAAATCCCGTGCCAAATTGCTGGACTTGGATGCCAGTGGCAAATACCTGCAGGCTGATGTCCGCCCCGCTCCCGTGCGCGGTGTGGCACCAGATAAGCGCACCCAGACCGAGGCGTTGGTTCGCAGCCTGAAAGAGTGCTTTGAGGAGTATCTCTCCTACAGCCCGCAGATCTCCAAGGATGTGGTGTATAACATCGTCTCCTCGGATAATCCGCTCTACCTGAGCGAATATATGCCGGCCAACCTGCTGCTGAAATATGAGGACAAGCAGACCATTCTGCAGGAAAATTCCATCCCCAGCCGGTTGGAAAAGCTCCTGCTTGTGATGCGCCAGGAATGTGAAGTGCTGGCCATTGAGAAAGAACTGGACGATAAAGTGAACGTCCAGATGGATAAAAACCAGCGCGATTACTACCTGCGGGAACAAATGCACATCATCAGTGAGGAACTGGGCGATGCCGAGGATACCCGCGCCGAAGCGGAAAAGTATGCCCAGAAGATTCAGGACCTGCACCTGGATGCCGCCAGCGAGGAAAAGCTGCTGAAAGAATGCGAGCGCCTTGGCAAAATGGCCGGCAATCAGGCCGAAATCAGCGTAATTCGCAGCTATCTGGATACCGTCATCGGCCTGCCTTGGCACACCTTTACCAAGGATGATCTGAACCAGGCCCATGCCCGCAAGGTGCTGGACCATGACCACTATGGTCTGGAAAAGGTCAAGGAGCGCATTCTGGAAATTCTGGCCGTCCGCCAGCTCAATACGGATGTCAAGGGCCAGATCATCTGCCTGGTCGGCCCTCCGGGGGTCGGCAAAACCTCCATTGCGCGCTCCGTTGCCGCCTGCATGAACCGCAACTTTGCCCGCATGAGCCTTGGCGGCGTGCATGACGAAGCCGAGATCCGCGGTCACCGCCGTACATACATCGGCGCAATGCCCGGCCGCATCATCAGCGCCATCAATACCGCCAAGTCCTCCAACCCGGTCATCCTGCTGGATGAGATCGACAAGCTGGCAGGGGACTACCGCGGCGATCCTTCCAGCGCCCTGCTGGAAGTGCTGGACCCTGAACAGAACAAGACCTTTAAGGATAACTATCTTGATATTCCGTTTGACCTCAGCAACGTGCTGTTCATCACCACCGCCAACGATGCTTCCCATATTCCTGGCCCGCTGTATGACCGTATGGATGTGATTGAACTGCCCAGCTATACCCGCGTGGAAAAGTTCAACATCGCCCGCCGCCATCTGCTGCCCAAACAGCTCAAAAATAACGGCCTGGAATCCCGCGTTACCATGGCCCCGGCGGCGCTGTATGAGATCATTGACGGCTACACCCGCGAAGCCGGCGTGCGTACTCTGGAGCGCACCATCACCGCCGTGCTGCGCAAGTGCGCTCAAAAGATCGCCGCAGGGGAGAAAGATAAGATCAATGTTACCCCTGCCATGGTCAAAGCAATGCTCGGTCCCGAAAAGGTCAAGCCGACCTTTATTTCCCGCACCGATGCTGTTGGCATTGCCAACGGCCTGGCCTGGACCAGCGTGGGCGGAGAGATGCTTCCCATCGAAGTTTCCATCATCCCCAACGGATCCGGCAAGGTGGAGATCACCGGCAGCCTGGGTGATGTAATGAAAGAGAGCGCTCACCTGGCATTGACCTATGCCCGCGTGCATGCCGAAACCTACCACATTGCGCCGGATAAGTTCAAGAACACCGATATCCATATCCATGCCCCCGAAGGCGCTGTACCCAAGGATGGCCCCTCCGCCGGTGTCACCCTGACCACCGCGCTGATTTCTGCGCTGTCCGAGATTCCGGTTCGCCACGACCTTGCTATGACGGGCGAAATCACCCTACACGGCAATGTTCTGCCCATCGGCGGCCTGAAAGAAAAGAGCATGGCAGCCTTCCGCGAGGGCATTTCCACCGTGCTCATCCCCGAAGCCAACAAGCCCGACCTGTACGAGGTGGATGATGAGGTCAAAAAGGCCGTCAAATTCATCCCCGTCAGTGACCTTTCTCAGGTGCTCAAACATGCACTCATCCTGCCCGCAGCATCCGCTGCCCACAAACGCACCATGCCGCAGGCTACCCAGCTGATCGCAACCGAGCAGAGCACCGCCAAGGAACCTGCTGCCGTGATGTGACCAACGCGGAAAAGCCGGAAAAGGGAGTTGTATTTATGAATTATAATCGCAGTGAATTTCAGGCATCCTATGGCCTTTCCAGCCAGCTGCCGGAAAGCGACCGCCCGGAATTTGTCTTTTCCGGCCGTTCCAACGTGGGCAAATCCAGCCTGATCAACAGGCTGTGCAACCGCAAAAATCTGGCGCGCGTCAGCGCAACGCCGGGCAAAACGGCAACCATCAACTTTTACCGTGTGGATACCGCCTATTTTGTGGACCTGCCCGGCTATGGTTACGCCAAGGTGTCCAATGCGGACCGTGAGCGCTGGGACGAGCTGATCAACAGCTATTTTGAAGCGGACCGCGCGCTGAATGTGCTGGTGCAGCTGCTGGACAGCCGCCATGCCCCCAGCGCGGACGATGTGCAGATGATGGAATACCTGCACTTCCACCGGATTCCCTTTGTTGTGGCGCTGACCAAGGCGGATAAGCTCAAAAAATCTGAGATGACCGCCCAGCTGGAAGAGTTCCGCATCACCTGCGCCCCCTATGGCTGCAAGCAGGTGTTTTTGACCAGCGCCGAAAAGGGGACCGGGGTCGAAGAACTGCGCCAGTATCTGGATGCCTGCCTGGCACCGGAGGCCTAAACCATGGCGTATCAGGAATTTGCCTATTTTTATGACGAGTTCAACGGCGCAGCCGATTATGATGCGCTGTTCGCCTATGTGACAGGGGAGCTGAAAGCCCACGGCATCCAGGATGGCATTGTGGCAGATTTCGGCTGCGGCACTGGCGAGCTGACCCTGATGCTGGCCCAGGCTGGGTACGATATGATCGGCATTGACGTTTCGGAAGAGATGCTCAGCGTCCTGCGGGACAAAGCCGATGCCCTTGGCCTGCCGCTGACCAACCCCATGCTGCTGTGCCAGGACCTTTTGCAGCTGGACCTGTACGGGACCATCCGCGCCGCGGTTTCCACTTTCGATACCTATAACCACATCGGTCCGCAGGAAAACTTTGAAAAGGCCATCGCAAAAGCCGCGTTTTTTATGGAAAAAGACGGCGTTTTTGTGTTTGACCTGAACACACCCTATAAGCATGAAAAAGTGCTTTCCGGCCAGACTTTTGATTTTGATGAGGATGACGCCGCCTGCCGCTGGAGCAACCGCTATGACCCACAGACAGGTCGCGTGGACCTCAGCATTGATATCCACTATAAAGATACCGGGGAAGACTTCCATGAATCTTTCTCGGAATACAGCTACCCGCTTGATACCGTCAAAGCGCTGCTAACCAGATACGGCTTTGACCCGGTCAAAATTGCCGATGGCGAAAGCTTTGGCCCTGTCCGGCCGGACAGCCAGCGCTGGATCATCACGGCAGTCAAGCAGTATACACAGGAAGCAGACGGCACCCCGGCCTAACCGCCGCACCCCTGCTTCGGGAGGTCATTGATTCTATGTGTGAAACAAAAAATGAAAACAGCAGCAACCTGCTGCGCGGCATTTCGGAAAACGGCGGCATCCTGTTCTATGGCATTGATTCCACCGCCATTGTGCGCCGAATGGAGCAGCTGCACAAAACCAGCGCCGTTACCACCGCAGCCCTGGGCCGCCTGCTGACCGGTGTTGCCATGATGGGCCAGATGCTCAAATCGGATTCTGATTCTGTCACCGTACAGATCAAGGGCGGCGGCCCGGCGGGCCGTATTCTGGCCGTTTCCAACGGCGCGGGCGATGTAAAAGGCTATGTCGAAAACTCCATCGTGGAGCTGTCCCCGCGCGCGGACGGCCACCTGAACGTCGGCGCTGCCGTGGGTAAGGATGGCACGCTGGATGTGATCCGCGACCTTGGTATGCGGGAACCCTATATCGGCCAGGTGCCGCTGGTTTCCGGTGAGATTGCCGAGGATATCACCAACTATTTTGCCATCAGTGAGCAGACACCAACGGTCTGCGCGCTGGGCGTTCTGGTCAACCCGGATCTGACGGTGCAGTGCGCGGGCGGTTTTATTGTGCAGCTCATGCCCGGCGCAACCGAGGATGAGATCACCCGCCTGGAAAAGAATATCGGCGCAATGCCCGGCGTTACCACCCTGCTGCAGCAGGGTAAAAGTATTCCCGATATCCTGAATATGGCGCTGGACGGCTTTAACCCCGAACTGCTGGATTCCACCCGCATTGACTATTGCTGTGATTGCAGCCTGGACCGCGTGGAGCGCACCATCCGCAGCCTTGGCAAAAAAGAGGTGGAAAAACTGCGCGATGAAGACCCCATTGCCGAGGTCAACTGCCAGTTTTGCGGCAAACAGTACAAAGTAGACCTGAATGACCTGCTGAAAAACTGGCCGGACACCGTAGAAAAGCAGTAAACGTATGACTTTTTGAAAAAATAGGCGAAAAAAGCTTGACTTTTTACATCGAATGCCATATAATAGCATTCGTCGCCCGGAGAGAGCGCGACAAAACCAAACTCTCCGCCATGCGGCCGTAGCTCATCTGGTAGAGCGCCACCTTGCCAAGGTGGAGGTAGCGAGTTCGAGCCTCGTCGGCCGCTCCAGACAAACAGCAAGGAACCGGTTTACGCCGGCTTTTTGCTTATTATGGTGACGTGGCCAAGTGGTAAGGCAAGGGTCTGCAAAACCCTCATTCGGCAGTTCAAATCTGCCCGTCACCTCCAAAACTCCCGCAGGCAGGTCGCTCGCGGGAGTTTTTCTGCATATAGCCCCTTGGATTTTGTGCGATAGTTGATTCCCCATAAAAATAAGTGACGATATGAAAGTCTCATGCCCTGTAAGCGTGCATAACAAAATGCTTACGGGGCGTTTTGCTTTCCGGCAAAAATATATTACCTTGCGCCTTTCATTGTAAAAACAACAGGTATTGTTTTTAGCAGGCACCAAAGGTCAAACAGTACAGAGCAGTGATTGATATAGATCAAATCATATTTGAGCTTTTCTGCAGGGTTCAAATCATAGCCGCCATTGACCTGCGCGTAACCAGTCAGGCCCGGCATAACCTGCATACGGCTGCGGAAGTTCTCGACTTTGCCGTCAAGGTCGTCATAAACAGTGGGGCGTTCGGGGCGCGGGCCAACAAAGCTCATTTCGCCCATAAAGATGTTGAGCAGCTGCGGCAGTTCGTCCAGGTGGGTCAGGCGCAGGATATGGCCAACGCGGGTAATGCGTGTGTCGTTTTCACTGGTCCACTTCGCATCATCCGGGGCAGTGCTTTGCTGCATAGAACGGAATTTGTAGATAGTAAAAGGCTTCCCGCCGTATCCAAGCCGTATTTGTGTGTAAATGATCTTGCCGGGGGAATCCAGCCAAACAACAAGCGCAATCACAGCCATGAGCAGCGCGCAGGTAACAAGCAGAACCAAAGAAAATACAAGATCAAACCCGCGTTTGAGGATGAGATAGCTCATCCTGCGCAGTAAAGGTACAAAAGATGAGCGGCTGACGGGGCGGGGTTCCATAGCCGAATGATACATGCGGCATCGACCTTTCTGAAATGTATGGGGTCGGGCAAATACAACAAAAGCTATTTACAATGTTAATCCAAAATATACTCAAAATCAATATGTTTCGACAAGATTCATGAAGAAATATTATGAGTGTACGTTAAAATACAGTATAAAGATACATCTGATATGAATTTTTATGTTTGAACGAAGAAAAAAGCTCCCAACTTGTACCAGCTGGGAGCAAATGATAATGAAAAGGAAACGTTAATAGATTGCACATCCGCGTCTGCTGTTTTCTTTTACCAGATAAAGAGCTTTGTCAGCATCCTTGAAGATGAATCTGCTCGATTTTTTGCGGTCAGTAAAAGCAACTCCAACGCTGATAGAAACAGGGGAAAGACCGGAGTCTTTCTTGGGGAGTTCATCGTTGATAAACCTGTTGCCATCAATAATATCGTCGAGGAAATACGCAAATTTGCGATAAATAATATGAATGCGTATGCCCGGCAGGGCTGCACGAGTAGGAAATGAATGCTTGCCAAAACAGATGAAATAGGCTAGAATAACAGCGAATAATTCACGGCAGCCTGCAGCGGTCTGCCATGGTGGAGATGAACATGATTAAAACTGCTGCGGCAAGTAAAAAAGGTCAAAAGGCCTCCTATGTATCTCGTGTCAGCATGACGGTGCTTACCGTTGTGCTGATTGTTTTGTTCTTCTTTATCATGATGCTGGTCAGCCGCATTCAGGGTACGGCCCGCGTAGTCAACTATGCGGGCTTAGTGCGCGGCGAAACCCAGCGCATCATTAAACTGGAAGGTGCAGGTCTGCCGCAGGACGGCATGATTGAGGATGTTGCCTCCTTTGCCGCTTTCGCTGCGCGATTGAACAGATCGCGGTTTCGGCCAACGAGAATCTTTCGGTCAATAATGATATCAGCGTTTCGCTGTCCATCACGTTCTATGAAAAGCAGATCGAAAAATAAGCTGCCGCCAAACGCTTGACAAAAGCGGCAACATATGCTAATTTAGTAAGCAGTTAAATGCAAGGACGGGAACGAGTAACCGTTTTGCTGTATGCGAAAGAGAGGCCCCGGTTGCTGTAAGGGGCTGGCAGGCAAAGCGGTGAATACATCCCTGAGCAGCAGGCTGAACGCCTTTGATTAAAGGCTGTTAGGCTGGGCCGTGTGCGCACGTTACAGCGTTTGGGTGTCGCAGTTGTACACTTTGGCTGCCGCACCCGCGAAGGCCCGCCGCCGCGAGGCACGGGCAAACAGAGGTGGTACCGCGTATTTGATCGCCCTCTGCCAAATTCAACATTTGGCAGGGGCGTTTTATTTTTTGCCCTTGCCGCACAAACCAAGGAGGATGCACCCCATGACCATTTATGACGAACTGAAAGCCCGCGGCCTGATTGCCCAGGTAACGGACGAGGAAGAAATCAAGGAATTAATCAACAACGGTAAGGCTACTTTCTACATCGGCTTTGACTGCACAGCCGACAGCCTGACCGCCGGCCACTTTATGGCCCTGACCCTGATGAAGCGCCTGCAGATGGCAGGCAACAAACCCATTGCCCTGATTGGCGGCGGCACCACCATGATCGGTGACCCTTCTGGCCGTACCGACATGCGCAAAATGCTGACCAAAGAGGACATTGACCATAACGCCGAGTGCTTTAAGCGCCAGATGGAGCGCTTTATTGAGTTTGGCGAAGGCAAGGCCATGATGCTGAACAACGCTGACTGGCTGCTGAACCTGAACTACATTGAGCTGCTGCGTGAAGTTGGCCCCTGCTTTAGCGTGAACAACATGCTGCGCGCCGAATGCTACAAGCAGCGCATGGAGAAGGGCCTGTCTTTCCTGGAATTCAACTACATGATCATGCAGAGCTACGACTTCTACCACCTGTTCCAAAATTACGGCTGCAACATGGAGTTTGGCGGCGACGACCAGTGGAGCAACATGCTGGGCGGCACCGAGCTGATCCGCCGCAAGCTGGGCAAGGATGCTTACGCCATGACTATCACGCTGCTGACCGACAGCCAGGGCAAAAAGATGGGTAAGACCGCCGGCAACGCCGTTTGGCTTGACCCCAACAAGACCAGCCCGTTCGAGTTCTACCAGTACTGGCGCAATGTCGGCGATGCTGATGTACTCAAGTGCATCCGCATGCTGACCTTCCTGCCGCTGGAGCAGATCGATGAGATGGACCACTGGGAAGGCGAGCAGCTGAACAAGGCCAAGGAAATCCTGGCTTACGAGCTGACCAGCATGGTGCATGGTGCCGAGGAAGCTGAAAAGGCCCAGAGTGCAGCCCGCCAGCTGTTCAGCGGCGTAGCCGACCACGAGAACATGCCTACCACCCAGCTGGATGCCGCATTGGTCAAGGACGGTAAGGTTGGCCTGCTGGCTGCCATGGTTGGCGCCAAGCTGTGCGGTTCCAACCGTGAAGCCCGCCAGCTGGTACAGCAGGGCGGCGTTTTGGTGGACGGCGAGAAAGTGACCGACCCGACCTTTGGTCTGACGGTTGAGCAACTCCAGAATGGTGTTGTGATCAAAAAGGGGAAAAAGACCTACCACAAGGTAACGCTTTGATTGTCTGAATTTATAAAATGAGCGCGCAGGCTGCTGCATCCCCGGCACACCGGGCGGCAGCCTGCCGCTTTATTTTTGGAGCATACCTTGCCCCCACACGAGATTTAGGATATAATAAAAGGGTACGAAAAATGCGGTCGGGGGAGCAACCATGCCAAAAGATAAGCTGAAAACAATTTATGTGTGCAACCAGTGCGGCGAAACCAGTCCCCGCTGGCTGGGCCGCTGCCCGTCCTGCGGTGCATGGAACACGATGACCGAAGATGTGGTGGCAGAACCGGCAAAGTCTTCTTCCGGCCGCGCTGCCGCGCCGGTACGTGTGACGGGTCAGACCAGCCTGAAACCGTTGAAACTGAAAAACGTAAGCACGACCGAAGAAAAAAGCCGTATTGTAACTGGCATTGCAGAGCTGGACCGCGTGTTGGGCGGTGGCATTGTGCTGGGCAGTGTGATTTTGATTGGCGGCGAACCGGGCATCGGCAAATCTACCATTCTGCTGCAGCTGTGCGGCGAAGTAAGCCGGACGCGCTCGGTTCTGTATGTGACGGGCGAAGAATCTGTACGGCAGATCAAGCTGCGTGCCGTTCGGCTGGATGTGCCGCAGGATAATATCTCCATTGTGGCGGAAAGCGATGTGGATGAAATCTGCGGGCTGATTGAACAGATGAAGCCGGATCTTGTAGTGATCGACTCCATCCAGACGATGCGCTGCACGGATGTGGCGTCGTCCTCCGGCACGGTCAGCCAGGTCAAGGAAAGCTCGGCACGCTTCTTGAATGTAGCAAAAACGAATGAAATACCGACCTTTATTGTCGGCCATGTCAACAAAGACGGTGCCATTGCGGGTCCCAAAGTCATGGAGCACATTGTGGATACTGTGCTGTACTTTGAGGGCGACAAAACCCTGCCGTACCGCGTGCTGCGCGCCGTGAAAAACCGTTACGGCTCCACCAATGAGATCGGCATGTTTGATATGACCGGCAAGGGATTGGAACAAATCGAAAACCCCTCGCAGGTCATGCTGGAAGGGCGGCCGATTGGCATTTCCGGTACCTGCGTTGCCTGCGTGATGGAAGGTACGCGGCCAGTACTGAGCGAGATTCAGGCACTTGTAACGAAAACGGCGTTTCCAAGCCCACGACGCACGGCAAGCGGGTTTGACTATAACCGTATGTATCTGCTGTTGGCCGTGCTGGAAAAGCGCGCGGGCCATGTGTTTGGCAACCAGGATGTGTATATCAACATCATTGGCGGTCTGAAACTGGACGAGACTGCCTGCGATTTGCCGGTCTGCCTGGCAATGGCGTCCAGTCTGCTGGATCTGCCTGTACCTGAAAAAACACTGGCCATTGGTGAAGTGGGTCTGGGCGGGGAAGTGCGCAGCGTGCCGCACCTGGAAACCCGCCTGCGGGAGGCCCAGCGCGTGGGCTTTGATACCGCCATTGTGCCCAAACATAACCTGAACATGCTGGATGCTGCACAATTCCCGGGGCTGCGCCTGGTGGGCGTTGCATACCTGCGGGAAGCCATCAATGCAATCAAAATCAATAAATAATAAGGTATGGGCAGCGACCCAAACCAAGAGGAGTATATCATGAGCGAACAGGAAAAGAATACGACCCCGGCACAGAATGCAGCCCCGGCAACACCCAAACCGCCGAAAATTGATAATGCAGCGCTGAAAAAGGCTGCTGCGGCCCTGCGTGAGGAAAACAATCCGCAGAACTTTAATGCGGTTATCAACCTGATGATGCGCGGTGTATTCCTTGCACCGGCTAAGATTGAAATTGGCGAAAACGCTCCTAAACCGGACGAAAATGGACGAATCCAGCTGCCAAAAGACACCAAGGTGACCTTTGCGCTGCTGAAATCTGGTGATGGAAAGTCTTTCTTTACCGCATTCACCGATGCAGAAGAACTGGATAAGTGGCAGAATAAGCCCGCTGGTCAGGTTATGCTGCTGCGCTTTGATGATTACGCCCGGATGCTGAACGGTAACGACCATGTGGCAGGTTTTGTGCTGAACCCGTTCACGGATAACCTGCGCTTTAACTCGGATATGGTTGCATCTTTGCTGAAACAGCGCAATGCGATGCTGGAAAAAATCAAGCAGACCGCCGCGCAGCAGGCAGCCCAGCGCAATGCACAGATCAAGCCCGGCGATAAGGTGACGATCGTGGAGCCTTCGGTATACCCGGATGAATTGGTCAACCCGCTGTGTGCCGAGTTGGAAAAGTACCCGATGGTGGGAGCCGCATACCTGCAGATCATGGTGATCAACGGAGCAACCAAGAGTTATCTTTTGGTTCTGGATGCACCCAAGGACGATGCACTGTTCAAAGCCGCAGGAGATGCAGCGCGCCCGTTCCTGGTCAGCAATGAGAAAAAGATGAACCTGAACATCACGATTTCTACTTCGCCGCTGGGCCAGCAAGGCATGCGCGGCAGCGAGCCGTTTTATATTAAGGGCCAGGGCCGTGTAGATAATCTGGGTGATGACGAAGATTGATAAAAGGCTGAATTTGGTATCGAATGATATGCCATGGTGATGGCTGCGATAGACCTATTGGATGAACATCGCAATAAATAAGTAAATAAAATAAAAATAGGCAAATAAAAGAGCGAACGGAAAGAAGAATAAAACCAGGAGCTACTGGCATGCAGAGAACACACGAAATCTTGAATCTATCTACAAGCGGGTGCAGGATTTCGTGTGTTTTTGCATAACATGCAATTTCGCTAAAGACAAGTTTAGCGAAATATAGAGGAGGGCTTTACTCACAATAATGAGTACATACATTGATGTGGCGCACCCAAACCGGCATGCGCCGTATACGGATATTCCGGATCTTGTTATGGATTATCTGCATTATCTGGATGTTGTCAAGCTGCGTTCGCCGCGCACCATTAACGGTTACTATCTGGACCTGCGCGGTTTCTTCCGCTATATGATGATGGTTTGGAACCTTGCGCAGCCAGATACACCGCCGGAAGAAATTGACTTGACCCATATTACCAAACGCCAGATCAGCACCATTACCAAACGGGATATTATCAATTACCTGGATTACGCCCGCAGTAATGATAACGGTGCCAAGGCCCGTGCCCGCAAGCTGAGCGCCCTGCGCGGCTTTTTTGGCTACCTTTGCCACCAGATCAATGAACTGAGCGAAAATCCAACGGATAATATCAACCTTGGCAGCCCAAAGAAATCCCTGCCCAAATATCTGAGTGCCAGTGAAAGCATACGATTGTTAAAAAATATACAAAGTGACTTTTATGAACGGGACTACTGTATTATTGTCTTTTTCCTGAATTGCGGTATGCGCTTGGCGGAACTGATCACAATCAATCTTGGCGATTTTAAGGACGATACCATTAAAATTACCGGCAAAGGAAACAAAGAACGCCTGGTGTACCTGAACACCGCGTGCCAGGCTGCGTTGGAGCATTACCTGCCCGCGCGGGCTGCGCTAAACAACCTGCGGGATAAAGAAGCACTTTTTGTATCCAAAAAGACTGGCAGACGCTTAACAGCGCGCCGTGTGGAGCAGATTGTTGCCAACTGCCTGAAATCAGCGGGCTTGGACAATATGGGTTATTCGCCGCATAAACTGCGCCATACCGCCGCTACACTCATGTATCAGGGCGGTGTGGATATGCTGGCCATCAAGGAAATCCTGGGGCACGAGAATGTATCCACGACGCAGATTTATACCCATATCAACCAGCAGCAGTTGAAACAGGCGGTGGAAGCCTCTCCCCTTGCAGATACTGGCTATATTGCACCGCAGTCCAAAGCGATGACGGATTCAAAGCAGGACACTGGCGAAGAGGACAGCTGAACCAGAAAACATAAAGCTGCTGACAGCACACCCTAGCAGGCAAAGCAGATAATGTACAGATAAGCGCCGGATTGCGCCGTTGAGCGCACAACGGCAGCCAGAAAAAACAATGCTGGACAGGCTTTGACTTACCCTGCACGAACTGTGCGCAAGCCAAAGCATGAATGCCGACAGCACAAGCTCCGGCAGGCAGTTCAGGAGCCAATAAACAACAAGCGCACGTGCCCCGCCGGACGCATAAATGGCGGAAGCGCACACACCTAATACAGTGCCCTTGAACGCAAAATAAGCCCCCATAAAAATGCTGCCCCACAAATGAAAACCGCAGAGATAAATCAGCGATGCCTGCAAAAATGCCGCGGCAAACCAACTGCACCAGACAGACCAGAATGCCGTATAACTTTGTGCGGCCATGACATGCTCTGTAAGCGAAGTGAAAGCACCGTGGAGCTCAAACCGGCCGAGCGGAATGCCGGCGAGATACCCGGTCAGAAACGCAGAAGAGAAAGCGAATAGATCGTTTTTGCCCGCAAGTTTTTGTATGCCCAGGGCAGCAGCCGCACCGGCGGATGAACCGCTGTTAAGAGCCCTTTTGGGCGTGTAAGGGGCCGGTGCTGGTCGCGGGGCGCGCATCAGCGTTCGGACGCAGTGTTCCCTACTGCGCCCAATGCACTCAGCACGCCGCCTGCGGTGCCGCCGAACAGCAGCGCTGCAAGTAAGGCGAGGTTCACATGATCAAATACAAGCGGTTTGCCGCTCAAGGCGGTAGTGAGGCTCAAACACAGCGCATAAAAGACACCCACGGAAACACCGCATAAGAGCCGTTTTTGAGCAATACCGTTCGCAAGAACGAGACCGGAAAGAACAGCCCCCACCGCCACGCTGGCACAGGTTGCCGGTTTGACAAGTTCCAGCGAGAGTGCAGTATGGGCAAAAATCTGTGCGGCCAAAGCGAAAAGCAGGATGGCGGTACCCACGCCGCAGCCGAAACTTTTGATCAGCAGCCAAGATAAATGGCCGCTGGATTTACTGCGGACTTTGCAGATATGACTTGATCGAAGTTTGGCAGATGAAGCCCTTGAATTAGCAGCAAACATAAAGAAAACGCCCCCTTTGCATGGTACAAACTATGCAAAAGGGGCATTTGTTATTCAGGTAATACAGTCAGAACCAATCAGTTCTTCTTGGCAGGAGCATCTTTCTTGGCGGTATCTTTTGCAGTGTTGCCCATGTCCAGCTTCTCAACGGAGGAAATAGCGGAACGGCGGAAGCGAATCTTCACACGGTCGCTGGTGGTTTCCAGAACAAAGGTATCATCCTTATCATTGATAGCAGCAACGCGGCCAACAACACCACCAATGGTAATAACGGTATCGCCTACTTCGATGGAAGCGCGCATGGCAGCATCTTTCTTGTCCTGCTTTTTCTGGGGCAGGTACAGGATGATGTACATGAACACAAGGATCAGAACCATCGGCAGGAAAGTGACAAGCAGGCTGGCGGTGCTGGAAGTATCAGCGGTCAAAAATTCGATCATAATGTGGAACTCCTTAAATTTTGATTTTACAGTATTTCTATTATTATACAGGCTTTCGCCATAAACCGCAAGGGGGTAAAGCAAGGAAACACGGAATCCGCTTAAATTCTGGAATCCAGAAGATGCACATACTTATCATGGAACTGCTGGAATGTGCCGTTATCCAACGCTTCACGAATCCGTTCCATCAAATGATTGTAGAAATACAGGTTGTGCATAACAGCCAAACGCATACCCAGCATTTCATCTGCCTTTTGCAGGTGGCGGATGTAAGCGCGGCTGTAATTGCGGCAGACCGGGCAATCGCACTGCGGGTCAATAGGCTGTTCGTCACGCTCATATTTCAGGTTTTTAATGTTGATGATGCCGTTCCATGTGAACAGGTGGCCATGGCGGGCGTTGCGGCTGGGCATGACGCAGTCAAACAAATCCACACCGCGGTACACGCCCTCAATGATGTTGCCGGGGGTGCCAACGCCCATCAGGTAGCGGATCTTATCCGCCGGGGCGTAAGGTTCTACCGCGCTGATCACATCATACATCACTTCGGCAGGTTCGCCGACAGCAAGGCCGCCGATTGCATAACCGTCCAGATCATATTCAGCAATCTGCTTCATGTGCTCAACGCGCAGGTCTTTGTAGGTGCAGCCCTGATTGATGCCAAACAGCAGCTGGTCCGGGTTCACGGCCTTGCCCTCGTGCTTCAGGCGGGCCATTTCCGCCTTGCAGCGCAGCAGCCAGCGTGCGGTACGCGCGCAGCTGTTTTTGGCGTAATCATATTCAGCGGGGTTTTCCACGCATTCATCAAAGGCCATGGCAATGGTGGAGCCAAGGTTTGCCTGAATCTGCATGCTCTGTTCCGGCCCCATAAAAATGCGGTGGCCGTCCAGATGAGAGTTGAACGTTACGCCTTCCTCGGTAATGTGGCGCAGCTTGGCAAGGCTGAACACCTGAAATCCGCCGCTGTCGGTCAGGATCGGGCCGTCCCAGCGGGTAAACTTGTGCAGGCCGCCCATATCGGCAACGACCTGATCACCGGGACGCAGGTGGAGATGATAGGTGTTGCACAGCATGACCTGTGCGCGGATTTCTTTCAAATCATGTGCCGAAAGCCCGCCTTTGATCGCGGCAGCAGTGGCAACGTTTTGGAAAGCAGGTGTCTGAACCGTGCCGTGCACAGTCTGGAACTCGCCGCGGCGGGCTGCACCCTCTTTTTTAATCAGACGGTATGGCATAAATGATAGTCTCCCCTGTTTTGCTGTTTCATTTTGTTCAAAAACATGCGGCGCCAGAGTGTTTTCCTGCGCCGCTTTGTGATTTTATTATACTGGAAGCAGTAGGATAAGTCAACCGTTCTGCGAGGCAGGCTTATTGGATGAACATGGCATCGCCAAAGGAGAAAAAGCGATATTTTTCCTGTACGGCAACCTTATATGCAGCCATGGTTTTCTCATACCCGTAAAACGCAGAGATCAGCATAATCAGAGTGCTTTCCGGCAGGTGGAAGTTTGTCACCAGGCCGTCAATAGCGTGCAGCTCTACACCGGGGTACAGGAAAATATCGGTAGTACCGCTGCAAGGGACAATCTTGCCGTACTTGGCCCAGACGGCTTCCAGCGTGCGGCAGCTGGTGGTACCGACAGCAATTACGCGATGGCCGCTGGCGCGTGCTGCGTTGATGGCCTCGGCTGCAGTATCATCCACGCAGTACCATTCGGTGTGCATCTGGTGCTCCTGAATATTATCCTCGCTGACAGGGCGGAAGGTGCCAAGGCCAACGTGCAGGGTCACTTCCACAATGTTGACCCCCTTGGCACGGATGGTATCCAGCAGTTCCGGGGTAAAATGCAGCCCGGCTGTGGGGGCAGCCGCGCTGCCAAGCTCTTTGGCGTATACGGTCTGGTACTGGCTCTGATCCTCTAGCTGGCGGGTGATGTACGGCGGCAGTGGCATTTTGCCGAACTCATCCAGCTTTTCGTACAAAGTCTGGGTATCGTATTGGAAGGTTACATATTTGTTGCCATCCGGCAGGGTCTCGTCTACTGTGGCCGTCAGGGAGCCGTCGCCAAAGCTCAGCTTGGTGCCAGCCTGCATCCGGCGGCCGGGGCGGGCCAGGCATTCCCAGGTGTCACCGTGGGCCTGGCGGAGCAGCAGAACCTCGCACACGGCGCCGGTGGGCACTTTAACACCCATCAAGCGGGCAGGCAGAACCTTAGAATTGTTGACGACCAGCACATCTCCGGCGTTCAGGTATTCCGGCAGGTCATGGAAGATGCGGTGTTCAATCGTATCATTCTTGCGGTCAAGCACCATCAGGCGGGCGCTGTCACGCGGGTCAGCGGGCTCCTGGGCAATCAGTTCTTTGGGCAGGTCATACCAAAAATCTTTCTTTAACATTGTTTTGCTTCCTTTTTGCGTTGACAAGTTGGCCGCGCAATGCTATTATTGAGGCATGCAGGCGGCGATTGTATCTTACAGCAGCCGCCATGCGGCACAGAGGTGCGGATTTCATCAGTATATTCCCTTTTATGCCAGCCAAAGGCTTGTGGGGAATGGAAAGGGACATCCGCCGAAGGCGGTGCACGGCACGCATCGTTCCTGGGCCCGCAGCCGAACAGGGGCGGGACTGTCACGTTAGGATTAACGTGTTGCGCTGTGCTCATGCAATGTATCATTATATTGCATTTTGTGCCGGTTTTCAAGCCGGTTTTTTTATTATCTCGTGTTTGGCAGCAAAATGGCTTGAATGCGGCGGCAGGTTTGTGCTTACCCCTTGCAAACCTGCGGCGGCAGCTGCATATAGGTAATGGTATGGGGCTGGGAACAGAAGCAGAATCCCCAAATGTGCGTTGGGGTTCTGGAGGAAAGGACGGCAGTTTAAGATGAAACAGTACAAAGTTGGCGTTGTTGGTGCAACTGGCATGGTGGGCCAGCGTTTTATTACCCTGCTGGAAAATCATCCCTGGTTTAAGCTTACGGCTCTGGCTGCATCGGCACGCTCCGCAGGCAAGACCTATGAGGATGCTGTCGGCAGCCGCTGGCTGATGAAAACACCGATGCCGGAAGCAGTCAAAAAGATGGTGGTTCTGGATGCTTCCAAGGTGGAAGAAGTTGCTGCACAGGTGGATTTTGTGTTCTGTGCAGTCAACATGAAAAAGGACGAAATCAAAGCGCTGGAAGAAGCTTACGCCAAGGCAGAATGCCCTGTGGTTTCCAACAACAGCGCACACCGCATGACACCGGATGTTCCGATGGTAGTGCCTGAAATCAATGCAGACCACCTGGAAATCATCCCCGCACAGCGCAAGCGCCTGGGCACCAAGCGCGGCTTTATTGCCGTCAAGTCCAACTGCAGCCTGCAGAGCTATGTGCCTGCCCTGCACCCGCTGATGAAGGATTACGGCGTAACCAAGTGCTTGGTCTGCACCTATCAGGCAATCTCCGGCGCTGGCAAAACGTTTGAGACTTTCCCCGATATCCTGGATAACGTGATTCCCTACATCGGTGGTGAAGAAGAAAAGAGTGAGCAGGAGCCGCTGAAGCTGTGGGGCCACATTGATGGCGATAAGATTGTGCCCGCAACTGCACCTTCCATTACGGCCCAGTGCCTGCGCGTACCGGTATCCGATGGCCACATGGGCGCGGTGTTCGTAAGCTTTGATAAAAAGCCCACCAAAGAAGAAATCCTGAAAACCTGGAAAGAATTTCATGGCCCGGCGCAGGATCTGGACCTGCCCAGCGCACCCAAACAGTTCCTGCATTACTTTGAAGAAGATGACCGCCCCCAGCCCAAGCTGGACCGCATGATTGAAAACGGCATGGCTGTCAGCATTGGTCGCCTGCGTGAGGATACCCAGTACGATTACAAGTTTGTCTGCCTGTCCCACAACACGCTGCGCGGCGCAGCAGGCGGTGCAGTTCTGCTGGCAGAACTGTTGGCCGTTAAGGGCTATTTTGACTAATCATCCCCTAGATTGAAGGAGAAGCATTCCCTATGAAACAACCTGTATTTACCGGTGCTGCTGTTGCCATCATTACCCCCATGCACGCAGACGGAACCGTCAACTTTGAGGAACTGGGCCGCATTATTGATGATCAGATTGCACACGGCACGGATGCCATTGTGATCTGCGGCACCACGGGTGAATCCGCAGCGCTCAGCCACGAAGAGCATGTGGAGTGCATCCGTTTTGCTGTGAAGCATACCGCAAAGCGCGTTCCTGTTATTGCGGGCACGGGCTCCAACGATACGGCCTTTGCCATTGAGATCTCCAAAGAGGCCGAGGAAGCCGGTGCAGATGCCCTGCTGCTGGTTACCCCTTATTACAACAAAACCAGCCAGGCGGGCCTGATTGCCCACTATACGGCCATTGCAAATGCCGTTACCCTGCCCTGCATCATTTACAATGTTCCGTCCCGTACCGGTGTAAATCTGCAGCCCGCCACACTGGCGGAGCTTGCCAAGCTGCCCAATGTAAACGCTGTAAAGGAAGCCAGCGGCAATATCTCCCAGGTTGCGGATGTTGCAGCCCTGTGCGGCGAGGAACTGAACATTTATTCTGGCAACGATGACCAGATTGTGCCGATCTTGTCCTTGGGCGGTAAGGGCGTCATCAGCGTGCTTTCCAATGTTGCGCCGCAGCAGGCACACGATATCTGTGCCGCATGGTTTTCCGGTGACACGGCAAAGAGCCTGGAACTGCAGCTGAAAGCGCTGCCGCTGTGCCATGCCCTGTTTGCTGATGTAAACCCCATCCCGGTCAAATGGGCAATGAACCGCCTGGGCTGGAATGCGGGTCCATTGCGCCTGCCTCTGGTGGAGCCTTCGGCTGCCGTGCAGCAGTCCCTGGAAAATGAGATGAAGGCTTACGGCGTTCTGAAATAAAATAATCACGACCAGGCCCGCAGTACCGCGGATTTGTTGCGGCGCCGCGGGCCTGTGCTTTGGAAAAGGAAGGAACCAAATTAAGATGACGGATTTGATTATTCAGGGCATTAACGGCCGTATGGGCCATACCCTTGTGGAAAAGATCTCTGCCCGCAGCGATTGCCGCATTGTTGCCGGTGTGGACCAGAAAGCCGGTCAGATCGGGGATATCCCGGTTTACGCTTCGCTGGAAGATTTGCCGGAGGCAAAGGAAATCGTAATTGATTTTACTTCCCCTGCCGGTACGGTGCACGCGGCACAGTTCTGCGCGGCACATGGTATGCCTTGCGTGCTTTGCTCGACCGGTTTGAGCAAAGAGGACGAGGCTGTGGTGGAACAGGCCAGCGAGAAGGTGCCGGTGTTCCGCAGCGCCAATATGTCGGTTGGCATCAATGTGTTGATCGAGCTGGCCCGCCGTGCTACCAAGCTGTTTGATGGCGAGTTTGATATCGAAATTGTGGAGAAGCACCATCACAACAAGCTGGATGCCCCCAGCGGAACCGCTTTGATGATCGCAAATGCCATCAACGAGGAAGCTGGCGGCAAATATGAGTATGTCTATGACCGCCACGCTGTGCGCCAGAAGCGCGGCGCGCAGGAATTGGGCATCAGCTCCGTGCGCGGCGGCGGCATTGTGGGCGACCATGATGTGCTGTTCTGCGGCCCGGAAGAGGTTGTGACCATCAGCCATGTGGCCCAGAGCCGCGGTGTGTTTGCCGATGGCGCTGTACAGGCAGCACTCTTCCTGGATGGGTGTGAGCCGGGTTACTACACCATGACGGATATGCTCAAGGGTAAAATGCAATGTCTTTAAGATCCCATGAAGCTGCTGCGTGCGCAGTAATTGCAATTGGTGTGTGCGGTGTGTTGGTTGGTTCCCTGCTGGTAGAATCCATGCGGAATGGTCAAAGCAGTGCAAAAGCCACGGTAAGCACAGCACAAAGCACCGAAGAAGTCCAGGCACAGACAGAACCGACACAGACGCCCGCGCCAACACCTGAACCGGAACCGGTCGTACAGACAGTACACTTTTCTGCAACCGGGGATAACCTGATCCACGAGGGCATTTACAACCAGGCCAGGGCACGCGGCAGTGATGGCCACTATGACTTTATCCCTGCCTATGAAAATCTGCGGGATTTTTACGCCGGGTTTGATGTGAACTGGCTCAACCAGGAAACGCTGGTCAATGATGATTATGAACCTTCCGGTTACCCGATGTTCTCTACGCCTGGGGATATTACCAATGCGCTGTATAATGTTGGCTTCCGGGTGTTCAGCCTTTCCAACAACCACAGCTATGATAAAGGCGCTGGCGGCATTGCCTCTTCGATGGCACACTGGGCGGCTATGCCGGATGATGTGGTGTCCATGGGGTTTTATAATCTGGAAACCTATGATGACTATGTGTACCAGACAGTAAACGGCGTTACCATCGGCTATCTTTCTTATACGGAGATGACCAACGGCCTGCCAACGCCGTCCGGCAGTGAATACGGCGTGGTTTATCTGGACCAGAGGGATGTGATTGAAAAGCAGATCACGGATATGCGCCCCAACTGTGATGTTCTGGTCGTCAGCTGCCACTGGGGTGTTGAAGGCAGCCATACAGTTACGGATGCACAGCGCGAAACAGCCCAATGGCTGGCTGACCAGGGTGCAGACCTAATTATTGGCACCCACCCGCATGTGACGCAGACGGCGCAGTGGCTGACAGGAACGAATGAGAATAAGTCGTTTGTTGCCTATTCGCTGGGGAACTTTATCAATGCGCAGGATATGCCGGACAATATGATCGGTGCCATTCTGGATGTGACGTTCCAGAAAACAACCGCAGCAGATGGTACCGTTACCGTGGAAATTCAAAACCCGGTACTGCACCCGGTGATCACCCAGTATGAGCCGCATTATGCAAACATTCGGATTTATCTGTATAAAGACTATACGGATGAACTGGGCGCTGCACATGGCAACTTTGCATTGAGCAGGGCTTCCATTGAACAGGTTTTGAATGGTTCAATCGATTCTGCGTTTTTATCGTTAGAATAAAGGCAACACCGCACAATTCCCGCCTTACGGCTTAAGCACCGCTTCGGCGGCTGCGGCACGGCATCTGCGTTGCCAAAATGCT
>OGZZ01000916.1_pt1 | contig 22735 bp, 21 predicted proteins | sample 1577021 | NCBI WGS metagenome assembly OGZZ01 (sample SAMEA3541526, study PRJEB24748) | human gut metagenome | biome: human gut; feature: human-associated habitat; material: faeces | place: China | collected 2012
AAAGACAGAAATAAAAGCATTTATTCGGGAGTTTGAAAAGATAACAGATAATTATCCGTTGTCGGCGATGCGCGACAATTCCATGCTGATACGGTCGATCCGGTAGGAGACGGAGCCGTCGAATGACACCTTCAGCACTTTCTGCATCTTGCGCACCAGGTCGCTGATCGAGTCATTCTGGTTGCAGGTGACGACGTAGGTTCCTTGCGGATAGGCCTGCCGGAAACGCTCGACCGTGTAGCTCTTGCCGCACCCCGTTTCGCCCACGATGATGCGGGTGGTGGCGGTCTCTTTCGCCTCGGTCAGTTCCTTGACGATGTCGATAAACTGTTCGGTCTCGACTAATGGCCAATACTCCTTCGCCACCTTGTGCCCGATACGCCCGGCGAGGGCAAGGAACCATTTATCGTCGATCTCCGACTCCTTGCCGGTCCGGCTGTTGATGAAGGTGAACACGCCTTTCATCATGCTGCTCAGGTAACTGACGTTTACGCCTGTCAGCTTCGACAGCTCGTTCTGGCTGATGCCTTTTTCTTCCATGTAGGCTTGCGCAGCCTGTATGATGGATTGTTTTTCTTCTACTTTCATAAGTCTCTGAATTTATCTAAGTCTATTCTTGATTTCGCATATTCTTCGTAGGCCATCTCTTTCTGTTTTTTCTCCGTTTGAGCGGCTTTTTGACGCTGTTTGAGCAGGGATTTGTCGAGTGTTTTTTCAGCCAATGCCCTTTCCTTTTGTTCATTGGTGATTTCCTTGGCACGGTTACCGCCCAAAAGGCGAGCTGTCACCTCGTAGGGCAGTTGCTCATCGATCCAGTCGGCCACCTCTTTCACCTCGTTTTCGTACTGCGTGACGGCTTCCACCTGTGCGGCCTGTCGCCATACATGGTGGCCGAGGTTGCGGACGCTCCGGTCGGTCTCCTCCGCATGGCTGATACTTGCCTTGCGTGCGGCGAAGCAGGTGAACATGAAGCGGTCGTCCATCGTGTAGAGGTCGCATTCCTCCTCGTCCCAGTACATACGGGCTTTTACCTTGGCAGCATACCCTAAATAGTCCCGGATTACCTCGCCGATAGATTCCACTTCGGGAATCTCGAACATGTATTTCCGGTCGCCCTTCGTGATGACGATGTTACCGCGTTGGCGGGTGATCTCCTGCTCCGTATAGTTACCGGCGATGTGCCGCCAGACGCGCGGGTCGATCTCCTTGGCCTCCGGATGGATGCTTTCGGCATACAGCTCCGAACGGCTCTCGCCGCAGCGCATGGCGCGGTTGTTCCAGTCCTCGATCTTCTGCCCGACCTGTTCGATCACTTCCCGGTAGGACGGGAAGGTTTCGGCATTGAGGTATTCGTCGTTGGCGGTATTCTCGATGTCCTTGCTGTCCCAACTGGAGCCGAGCCAGTTGAACTCGCTCCGGATGGTCTTTTTGAACAGGCGGAACTGCGTTTCAGCATAGTTCGCCTGCGAGTTGTGGGGTTCGATCGTGCGTGTCTTCCGGCAGACCTGTGCCAAAAACTCCTTGCTTTTCTCACCCGTGAACGCCCCGTGGTTATCGCTGATGAACTCCATGATCTCACGTTTACCGCAATCGCGCAGTCCCATCAGGACCGCCTCGCGTACCATTTCGGGGGTTTCCTTGTGTTGCCCGACCGATGCAGGAGCCCAACCGACGATTTTGCCGGTCGCCACGTCCGATACCATGATGATATAGAGGCGCATTGAGCGCAATTTGCCTTCTTTATCCAAATAGGAATAGGCAAGTGTCCCGGAACCGTCGGCACACCAAAGCGAGTTGCCATAGCGAAGCTTCTCCGAAGGGATATAGGAGAGAAAGGTAGAAGCGAACGCCTTATAGCCGTGCCGCTCGCGGTAGGTCATCTGCTTGGTGTTATACATATTCGTATAGTGGCAAAAGGTGGAATAACTAAGGGGCTTCTCACCTAAATAGTCGATGTCGCGCTCATATTTTTCCCAGAGGGCGATCTTGCTCTCCTTGGCCGAGCCGCCGAAGTTCATCCACAGTTTCAGGATCAACGCCTCATGCAGGTCGAACCGCTTGATTTCACCGGTTTCTTCATCCACCAGCTTGCACTTGCCGATCTTGCGGGCATTGTCGTTGCCGTAGCGTCCGGAGACGAAAAAGTCATACTGTTCCGACTCGTCCGCCGGGAAGTAATGGAGCTTCTTGCGGAGGCTCTCGCCGGTAGTCACCGTGAAGCCCTCTAACCGCTTCTTATGCAAAATCAGGGCGCAAGCCTTGTAGAACTCCTCTTTCGTGCGGCAGCCGAACTCCTTGTAACCGCCATCCGCCACCAGCCTTTTGACCGAGCGCGCCCAAGCGATAGCCTCTGCCAGTTCTCCGGCCTTGTCCTTATTATATTTGCAGGTACCGTTCACCTCGTAGTAACGGAAACGGAGAAGGTCGGTGTTACTGATCCGCTCCTTGACATACTCCTCGATACCCCTTTGCGAGCATTGCTCGGCAAGCCGCGCCTCCCGCTGGCGCAATTCGTCAGCCTCCATCATCAGCATATCCTTTTCGCCCAGCCTGGACCGATAGCGAGTATCCTTCCGGTCGGGGATATAGTCGTAATCGTAATAGAAACGGCCGTCAATCCGGGCGTAACGCCACGATTTGCCGGTCACCGGCAGGATGTCTTTCATGCGGTGGCAGGGGGAGACGGAAGATTTATAATTTGAACGGCCTTTGGTTCTCAAATAGTCGTTCATTCCTTCCCCCAGCGTATCGCAGATCAACCGCTCCGACACCCACACCGTCGGCGTGTTTTGGAACGTCCTCACTATTATGTCACCTTGTCCGATACTCATTTGTTTATTGACTTTTTATTTGTTCCCGCACCGGAACTCGCACCGGGTGCAAGGCTTGGATACCTTGGCGGGATTGCTTACCTTTACCGCTGTCAAACCATTAAAAGCAAGCATTATGGAATCAATTAGTTTTAAAGCGACTCATTCTTTGCATTACTATTTAGATAAGGAAGAAATTTCAACAATCAAGAAAGCCTTCGAACAGTTTAGCGGTTGTTTTGATGACAATTTCGACTGGGAGACCACAGACGGACTTCCAGTAAGCGGTTACCCCAAAGGGATATTGAGGTACGAAATAAAAATTTACCTCTTCGCATCGACACTATATGATCTTTCTCAGGTTGAACAGGCTTTTCATACAATGTGCCGTCTGAAGAATTTTCCCTATTTCCAACTTCTGACGGAGCAAGTATAGCCTTTTTCGACTCCTTTACTCTCCTCCTATACATTTCGGTATTCCACAAGTACCGAAATGTATCTTCCGACAAGGCTTGCCCATCTGGAAAGATTGTTCGGGAAACATACACATTGTATGCTTGCCCTACCTGCAATTTTGAATCCAAACCTGCTTTGATAATCTCGTCAATAAGCTGTTTGTGTTTTAATGGCAATTCGCTTCGTCTCATAATTTATAGTGTTTTGAATTTGTTCCCGGAAGCGGATTCGAACCGCTGACCATATCTTCTGGATTACCAGTTTCGAGTGTTCTACCTGACTGAACTATCCGGGATACCACCCTCGTTCCGCGGGCCGCGTACCGATAGAGACACACGCCGTGTGTCTCAACCTAAATCAATCTTAATTGAAACCTAAACCCTGATTGTTATCCTTGTCGCTGCCACCCATCAACCGCAGCAATACCTTATCCATCCATGCCTCGAAGCGGTCCGCCTCTTCGCCGCACTCCTTCTCGTTCCCGATCAGTAGCAGGCTGAACACCACCCATACCACAAAGAGCAGAACCCCCACCGCAAAGTTTCCATATTCCATCGTATCAGCCCCGGCAAGGAGGAACAGCCAACTGATGGCCCATCCGTAAAGAATCACTTTCGTTTTCATGATCAGCCCTCCGCCAATTGCGCTTTCGCTAACACCTTCGTTTCATACACCAGCCCCGGATCCATCTTTTCCATCCAGCCGAACCGTTTTGCCAATAGGCGGTCCAATACCGCCCAGTCTTCCAGGCTCACGCAGTCGTTATAATTGTACCACTGGCTCTCGCCCGTCTCCGGATCCAACCCGACGATACCCCAAAACTCCTTGCAGGCAGCCCCTATGCACACCTTACATTCGCCCTTGGCAATCACAACCCGGAATACCGGCCGTTCCTCTTCCTTCCGCCCGGTATAGACCAGCATCCGGAAGTTCACCTCATACGTGGAGTCCATGTCGAACGGCGCCTCGCAAAGTGCCTTGTAATCGATTCTTTTTCTTGTTTCCATATTCATTCTTTAATTATTAATTCAATCGCTCCGCCCCCGGTCTCGCTCCGGTAGTTGCAAGTCGTTGGCTTTCTTGGGCGGAATAGTCTCGGTCTCAATTAAATTGCCTACCTTTGTAGGTGAACTATAAAAATAATCAGTATGGAAAATACAAAGCCAAAAGCAAAAGGATTGCTCCTTCAAATGGATGCAGTATTTACTCGTCTAAATGCTCTAAAACAAGTTCTTTCACCTAAGCAATTGGAAGAATACAACCAGTTCATCGAAAAAGAAAAACAATCCATTAGAGAGCAATTCGATGTCGATGAGCAACAGCTTGACGAATGGTATCGGTAATTTCTTTTTCCCTTTCCTCTATGACTTCTCGTATGATCGGTACGAGAAGTTGCTTTAACAATCTTTTTATAAAGCTCTCGTTTTTAGCTACTTTCTTTGCTTCCATTACTGTACCATTTTTGATTTTTTCAACTCCTCTTTCCAGCCTTCCAGATGCTTGATGATTTCGTCGAAGTCTTCCGGTGATTGGATATTCTCAATTGTAGCATCGATAGATGTGATGCCATAAATTTTCTTTACAGGCTTCCCTATTTCGGTAAATTCCTTTCTGCCGCCATAGACCTTGATTGCCGTTATCTTCATGTCTATTCCTCCTATTTTTAAATCGTTATTACCCGTTCCTCTTTCTTCACCGACCCGCCCAGTTTGATTGCCATCGCCCGGATCTTCCTTGCCAGCTCCGTATCAATCCGGCAATTCAATGCCTGACTGATCGTTTTGTCACTACACCGAAGGATTTCCTTTACCTTCTTTCTGATTGCTGTGTCCGCTAAAACTTTTGCCATATTCAATATTTAATGATTAATTATTATCTTTACAGCGTCGGTAATGTTCATTACGACGATGCAATATTACAGAATATTCTGATATGAACAAAGAAAAAGGAAATAAAAATGCAGATATTTCTGCGAGAATAGCAGGAATTCTTGATTATTTCAGTGCGAGCAAAAATGCATTTGCCCTAAAATTAGGTTATGAACGTGCTCAAACAGTGTATGATATAATCAATGGTAAGAGCGCTCCCAGCTATGACTTCTTTAAAAAGTTTCAATTTTCAGAATATTCTGAAATAATCAATACAGATTGGCTCCTCACCGGCCGCGGCTCCATGTTAAAAAGCGAGGACGTGGCGTTGATGAGCGACAAGGAAGGGGGAAAAGAGGAGGCTTTGCCGGAAATAAACTACGAATATAAGGGCGCACCTTATTATAATGTAGATTTTATCGGAGGCTTTGATTTGGTATTGAACGACCAGACCCGTAACCCGGACTATTATATCAATTTCGCACCTTACAACAAGGAGGGTGTCATTTGGTGTAACATCACCGGCCACTCCATGGAACCGGAGCTGAACAATGGCGACTTCATCGCCATGCGGGAGATGCACGATCCCATCGAATATTTGCCCTACGGCGAGATATACGGGATCGTGACCGACAGTTACCGAACTGTCAAGCGTATACGCATGGCCGAGCGTGACGGCTTTGTCCGCCTAATTCCCACCAACAAAAGCCCTGAATACGGCGAGCAGGAGATACCTGTCGAGATGATCCGTAAAGTCTATGCGGTGCTGGGTAGTATGCACAGGTTATTTTGAAATACATAAATATTATATCATGATAAACATTGAGTTAATTGACTTCAAAAGGGTTATAATGCATGAGATTCTTAGAAGAACAAATCAATCTGATGCTATGCCAAGTTGTGTGGACAGCTTAGTCGTATTGGACGATGATGTTGTTAAGACCTTAAAAGACAGGCTAAATATAGCATTTGGAAAAAGAACCAGATGTTTTGAAATGAATATTGCAAATATAGCTCCGGGATCTTTTTATGATTTGTGTAAGGACCTAAAATTGAAAGAAGACAATGTCTTTATTGAAAATTCGAAACAATTGGCTGGTCTATTAGCAAAATCTCAAAACCAGAAGAAAATACCGGGTGGTTATTTTCTGTTTATAGAAGGAGTAAATCGGACAAATCAAGCTTCGGTATATATTGCGATAAAAGCGGATCTACAAGAAGCCTTACTAAAGGACAAGCTAACAGGCATTATATCAGTTTTGAAAGAGGTCTTTTTATCACCGGCACAAAAATTTTATAAAGTGGGGTTAATGAAAGAGAATCTCAATGAGGTACAATCTATTGATCCAAATGATCTTTTTACCTGTTTCTTGTTTGATGAACAATTCAATACGTCAGAAGCACTTCCCGCGACATACTTTTTTAAAGATTTCCTTGGTTTCTCTGAAGATAAAAATGCCAAGATAGTAACGAAACGTTTCTACGATCAAGCGTCTTCTTTTATCAATATGAACTTTCCGAATATGGAAGAAAGGCTAAATCTTTTAAACGCCCTGAAAGTAAATTTGGTAAACTCAAACAATCAGCTATTTGACCCTAAAGAATTCGGAGATTCTTTTATTGGCGATTTGGATAAAAGAAATCAATATTCAAGTACAATATTATCTCAATTTCCATCTTCTTTTTTGAAAAACACAGCTTTATTAGATGCAGCATTTAAGCATTCAAGCATGTTCTTCCCGAACAAAATTAAGGTATCAGGGCCTTCTACCGACTTTGATACTAATGTTTCTATTGTTTCGAATGAAGAAGAACTAAGGAATATAGATAGTTTGTTTGAAGAGTACACTGTCTTATTGGTAAAAGGGAAACCTCGGAGAAATGTCTGAAGAAGAAATAAAGAAAGAGTTTGGAATCTTGAAGCCTGATTTAGAGGCCTGGGGAAAATTTGTAGATCAAATCATTAAAAACATCATACGTAATTACAGGTATGGTGAAATACAAATATTTCCCAAATACAGGCTAAAGAATGAACAATCATTCATCAATAAGGCTTTATATAGGGGAAAAGGGTATGATGACCCATTGGTTCAAATAGAAGATAAGGTAGGAACAAGAGTTGTAGTTTTAGTTACAGATATAGTAGATCGTGTATCAAATGACTTGAAGACCTACGATCAATGGAATATCAAGGATTCTAAAACAAAGTATGAGATCTTTGAGGAAGTGCCGGACAAGTTTGGCTATCAATCCATTCATTACATTGTCACTCCTAAGGATAATTGTTGTAATTTTGCTTCTGGTTCTTCCAGGTTGGAGCAATTAACTTGCGAAATACAAGTCCGAACACTTTTGCAACACGCTTATGCGGAGATAAGCCATGACAATGTTTATAAAGGGGCCTATAAAAACGACCCTGTAATTTTGAGGCAATTGGCAAAATCCATGGCACTGATGGAAGCTGCTGATGACTATTTTTGTAAAACACTGGAGCAGGTATCGGCTCCACAAAATAAAGAGAATATGCTACTGGAACATTTGGTCAAGGTATTTATGGAGATCAGGGGGCTCGATGAGCCTCCTGCATTCGACCGAAATTTAGCCGAAGAAATATTGTCTTTGGTTGCAGACGAGCATATTTCAGAAAAAGACATTAATGTTTTCCTTGAGTCAAAAACAGAGATTGTAGATGCTATTCGATATGGTAGAAGTGTAATAATCCAACAACCAATTATTATCCTGTTAGCATATTGCTTGGATAAAATCCCGTACTCTTTGGAAAAATGGGATATTGATTTAGATGTTTATGATGATGTATGCAGAAGTTTAGGATATGCACCGAATCGCTAACGAGGGGTACCTTACCAACAAAAACCAACGGTACAGAAAATGTCCTATAAAAAAAGTAGGACAAAAAGTAGGACATTTTTTAGGACAAACCAACGGTACAATAAATGTCCTACTTTTATACCCGTCCATTACTGTCCGCTCCTTATCAGATGCGACTGTATAATCATCGCCCGTTTGGTCATTTTGCAACTTCCGTCGGTCATTCCGGCGTGTAAAAGGCTGTTCTTGGTGATCCCGATCTCTTCCTCCGTCAGCACGTTAAAAATGGCGGAAATCGATCCGAAATAGTAATTCCTTTTCTCAAAGATCAGGTGTACATGGATTACTTTTGTCATAGCGTATTTCGTATATTCTTCGTCGCAAATATACCAAATAGTAACTATATGGAATAATTTAAACAAACTTCCTTCAAAATATGCCCAACAGAACAGGAAAGAAAAGAGACCATTTCCATCGCTCATAAACCTTCATGTGATCACTCCTCTAAACGTCCATTCAAGCACCTTTTATCACCCATCTTTACCCATACAGCCAGAAGTATCAGATTCGTCCATTTACAAACTCTTTGTCCCCTCCAAATTAAACCGAAATGCAATTTGCCCACAAAAAAAGCGTTCTCATTTAAAATCAAATTCAAATCGATTCAACTTTAAACAAGGACGCTTCAGTTAAGCGTTTATTCTTATTCTTGTTTGTCTTTCAGTGTTTTATGCGGTTTTTCCTATTGAATAGGGAGTTGTACTTTTGGTTTTGCCCCCTATAACGCTGTCAGTGAGTGTGTCCGCCGCTACGGTTCGGCCGACTTTCCGGCTGCCGAGGTCGAGACAACAGTAAACGACATCTACCGACGCTACAGTGCCTCGCATGGGAGCTGTGCGTTCCGTCCGGACGGGACCAGTTCCGTCCCGAAGTCTGCCAAATCTGCCAAGTCTGCCACCCCCTTTCCCAAAATGGCACAAAAGGATGCAGAATACGGCGAATGTGATGATATAGAGCTGGATAACACCCTTCTTCCTTGCTTTGACGAGAATATCTACGATCACTTACCACCTCTTCTTACGGACATATTGAAATGTGCGTACAGTCGTACGGATCGCGACATTTTGCTGATTTCTTCGCTGACGCTTCTGAGCAGCGTGTCTCCTGGTGTCAAAGGTTCGTTGGGCGAACACGATTACACACCTGCCTTTTATTCGATCATAACCGGCGGTTCTGGAAGTGGGAAAGGGCGTATCGCTGCCCTGCAACGGATGCTCGAACCCTGGCAACAGTATATTTATGACAATTCTCGTCACCAGGTTGAAGAATATGAAGAGTTGCAGGAAGCATACGATAACTACAAGATGCATAAACGTCAGAAACAGACCTCTAAACAGCCGCTCGGTCCGGCTCCGTCAAAGCCGAAGGTGGTGAAACAGAGAAACCTTGCGCTGACGGGTAACGTCACGCAGGCCCGGCTCGTGGAACTGCTCGAAGCCAACTATCCTTACACATCCTGCATGGTCGATACAGAGATGGAGACGGTCTTGAGCATGTTCTCGCAGGATTTTGGCAAATATAACGATGTGCTGAACAAGTCGTATCATCATGAACCTGTAGGCAGCTCGACGAAAAGCAGCGGATCGTTTATGGTCAAACGGCCCAACTTGGCACTACTGCTGAGCGGTACTCCTGCCATGCTTCCCCGCCTGATCCCTTCGACCGAAAACGGTCTCTTCAGCCGTATTCTGATGTACCGCATACCGGGAAGCGGGACCTATCGTCCGTTGACTTCGGCCGACGATAGCCCGGCAGCATCCGAATATTTTGAAAGTTGGGGGCAGCGTGTGCTCGATATCGGAGTTTTTCTCGACAACTCTCCGACCTGGGTCAAATTTAGTGATGCCCAACGTAAACGCCTTGATCGTTTTTTCGAGCGCGAGTACTACAATGTCCGTTCTTTCGGTAACGAAGACATGGAATCGACGGTCCTGCGCTATCGTCTGGCTATTTTTCGCATAGGAATGCAACTGACCGCGTTGCGCAAGGGCGAGAGTGGTTGCTCGGAGCGTGTCTGGACGATCAGCGACGATGATTTCGCCACCGCCTTCCATCTCGGCAAGGTTTGTCTGCAACATGCCTATGTCGTGGCTACATCGTTGCAGAGTGCTTCGTCGGAAGTGCACTTTCGGTTTCCACACCATTTGCGCAACTTGTTTGTCTCCCTTCTTGATTCTTTCAAACGCATTGACGTGGTCAAGGAAGCGAATGTCCGTGAAATTTCAGAATCGACTGTCGATAAATTCCTTCGGAAACTGCAAAAAAATGACCTAATCATCTCAGAAGGAAATGGTTATTACCGGAAGACGGAACGGGGAAAGCAGGTCGTCGAAATTTAAAAAGGCCCCGGCAGACTTGGCGGACTTTGGCAGGTTTTTCACTGAAAATCCGAAAAACTTCAAAAAACAGACCGGTAAGCATCGGGTCAATGACGGACAAGCACCCTTTCGAAACACAGTAGGCATCGGGGTTTTCCCTAAAAAGCACCGATTTTTGAACGAAAGTGGTATTAATGAATTTTTAGAATGCTATTTTTGTGGATAAATCTCTGTGGATGAGCTATTTGGTGGATGTAAAAATGACGAAAAAAAACGATCGTTTCTTTTCGTCATTTTTACACCACAAAAATACATATACTTTTTAAAACCACAACCCTTTTCCTGAAAAAAAATTTTATCTCTATATCCTTTCTTATCAATCAGATAGCAATTTAAGGACAAAAAACCACCTTTTCAACACGAACTCCAAAAAGAGGCGAAAAAAATGACGAAAAAAACGATCGTTTTTGCTATCAAAATACGAAAGTTAACACGTGTACATTATTAACGCGTGTACATATATATAGGACGAACATTTCAATTATTGTATTATTAATATTAAAGTTTAGATTATGAACAAGAGAATTTCTACTCTTTTGACAGCGGGCTTACTGATGGTAGGTGCGTTGTTTGGTTCTGCAAACGCTGCTCCTACAGCGGAAGCCGCAAAAGGTGATCTGCAGAATGGTGCAAAGTTCTACTTAGGTAACACAAATGGTTTCATCAAAGTAGATCAAACTTACAAAGTAAATGGAACGTCTGTTTCCACTTATAATGCTACAGGTGATGTTGCTATCGAAAATGCTGCTTTGTTTGAAATTGCTGATTATGCTTACAATGCAATTGGTGACTTTTCTACGTTTACATTGAAAGCTAATGGAAAACCGTTTTATGTGACGAAAGTAAATGGTAATGCGTTAAGTGGTAATGTGACAGATGTTGCAACTGTTACAAACATCTTTACTGTAGAAGGTAAAGGATTGGATTTTACAAAACTTTCAGTTTTGAATTTGGCTGGTCAATTTGAAGTTAATTCAACTGCCGTTACGACATATGATGTAAATGCTGCGGGAACAGCAGCTACAGCATGGGTTGCTAAAACAGACCTCACTGTCGATGATTTGAACGCCAACCTTTCCGGTCAAGGCTTCAAGTTTGCATTCCCAAATGCAGTTTCTGATCCGGATGTCAATCCGTTTGCAGATCAGATGATTGCTGTAGATGCATCTACTGTAGATGCTGCATTGACTACAAGTGTAATTTCTACTCCTGCAACATCTGGTATGTATTTTGTTAAAGCTGACGCTGCCGGTAAGAAACTGTTGGCAACTGGCTTTACAAAAGCACAGGTTGAAGCTGCCACATTTATCGTATTGAATCCGGAAAAGAACTTTGGTATCACAGGCTTGGTTGCTGCAGATGGTGAAGGTTACGACTTTACAACTGTAAAAGGTAACAAGTTGGCCGATAACAACGTTAAGAAAGATGGTAAAGTTGCAAGCGTGAACGGTGTTTTTGCTGTTTCAGAAGATGATCCTCAGAATGCAGAAGGTGAATATACGATTACATTGGCTTCTGCTAAAGTTGAAGGTAATGACAACACGGCTGCTTCAAACTTGTTTGTAGGTGCTTACTCTTTGACTACAGGTGGTATCAAGACTTATATCACGACTGTTGGTTCCGGTAACGCCGACAAACTGTCTTTGGCTATGACAACAAGCAACACTTGGGCTGCTGCTGCTGACGTATTGAAAGCAGACGATGCTGCTATCTACAACATCTCTTTCTTGGGAACTAAGCCGGCTAACACTGCTGATGCCGCTAAATCTTTGTATGGCAAATATTTGATCCCGACTTATGGTACTGCATTCGGCGCAGCCGTAGCAGCTCCGGAAGATGTAGATGTAAATGCTCCGTTGGCTCAGTGGGTTGTTTCTGCTGTTAGTGGACGTAACTTCGAATTCAAAAACCGTGAAACAAACGTGACTTTCACTGTCAGCATGTATAAGACTGACAAGGCTGGCGAATATGCAATCAGTACTGCTGCATTGAGCACAGGTACTGCTGTTACAGGTATTGTTGCAGGTTCTGTGAACTTGACCGATATTAGTAACTGGAAATATCAGATTGTCAAACTGACTCCGACAACTGAAAGCGAAGGTTTTTTGGCATTGACAGATGCACAGTTGAGCCAGCAGACTGAATTGGTATTCAACGGTACTGGTTCGGTAACGGTTGAAAAGCTGTACATGGCTTACAAAGGTACTAGTCCTTACTTTGTTCCTATCAACAATCCGGCTTATAGCGTTCAGTGGATGTTTGAAAAGGCTGAAAGCGTAAAAAATAAGATGAAATATGCTTATCTGGACGGAACAGATGTAAAACAGAAAGACTCTGTTGTAAACGTTGCGACTTCTTATTTGCTGTACAATTTGAAGAACGATAATTCTAAGCAGTATTTTGGTGGTGTTACTAGTGATTATAAAGCTGCAACTGCTAAAGACGATGCCAAACGTGTATTCTTCAAGAAAAATGTAGATGGAACGTATGCTATGATTGAGTTGGGCAAAACTGATATTACAGCTGGAAATGATGAAGTAAATTACAGTGGTCTGATTAAGTATGATGCTAACAAATGGTCTGTAAATACAACAACTGCTGTTTTTGACGCTGCTTCTGCAACTTTGGATGAACTGAATGCTCCTTATTCAGCTGTAACGGTTGACTTTAACGCTCTTTCTGAATCATTGGAAGCTGTAGCACGTCACGCTACATTCAATAGCGAAGAAGGTGCTGTTGCTGTGAAACAGAACAAGAACGGTATCTTGGAAGGTATTATCGGCGAAGGTATGACATTCTGGTTGGATACAGCTGATATCGACAAGGATTTCCATTCTTTCTATATCTCTAAAGGTAATGGTGAAGAAGAAGCAAGAGACTTCTTGTATTTCGCAACGGATTCTATGCTTCATTGGGATGCTAACAAGGCTGATTATGTATATAATGTAAACTATGCTTTGGAAGGTTCTTATACAGAAGTAGATGGAAGTGATGGCGATTTGAAAGCTATTTTCCGTCCGGCAACATTGGCTGGTCTTGACACAATCTCTACGACTGTAAACGGCGAGACTGTTTTGGTTGCAGAAGAGGAAGAAGAAGATGTATGCTTGGGTGGTGTTGATAACTTCAAGTTCTACATTATGAAAGCTTCTGAAAGCAGCTATGTAATCAGACCGATTTCTGCTCCGAATTATTATTTGTACAACCTGAACGGTAAGTTAGGCTTTACAAATCAGGTGGAAAAAGCTCTGGTTGTTACATTGGGCGAAGGCGATGCAACAGCTAACGAGGACGTGGAAGTTGCAACAGTTAAAGTTGTATCTGGCGAAGGCAACGTAACAATTGCCGGTGCTGCCGGCAAGAAAGTTGTCATCAGCAACATCTTGGGTCAGGTAGTGGCTAACACGGTTGTTTCTTCTGACAACGCTACAATCGCTGCTCCGCAGGGTATCGTAGTTGTAGCTGTTGAAGGTGAAGAAGCTGTAAAGGCTATCGTTAAATAACGGTTGATACTAAAAAACAATACTGTCTATCGTAAGGGCGGTTCACGTACCGCCTTTACAGACATATGACATTTTATAATCAAATAATTCTAAATATCACCGTGCGGTATTTCCCGGACAGCCGGCCTTGCAGCCGTTACTTGGGAGCGACCAATTACCCCGCGAGGGGGAACAAGCGGTGAATATTAATACTAAAGTTAATGAAATTATAAGAAGTTCTTCTGCCCTTCCTTCTGTGAAGACCGGAGGCAGACAAAAAACAAGCCCCTGCAATCGTTTGGTTGCAAGGGCTTCGTTATATGATTACGTTGCAGTTCTTCTTGATCCTTCAAGGCTGTAATTCATTTCAATAGCGCCTCTACCTCTTTTTCCGGCAGTCCCGCAGTTTTGGCGATGGTGGCAAGATCCATGCCTGCTTGCTTCATGTTCAAGATGATTTTGCGCATTCCTTCGGTGATGCCTTTAGCTATTCCTTTTTCCTCCCCCTCCTCAAAACTTGTAGCCATGCAGGCAGCCAGGTCGCGTTCGGCTGCAATGCTTAGTTCGTATGCTAAGCGTTCTTTAGCGCTCATGCGTTGTAGTTCGATAGCGCTTTTGAGTTTTCGCAGGAGTTTGTCGTTTTGTATTGTTTCTTTTGATAACTGTCCCATAATGTCTATGTTGTTCATCGTGTATAAAAATTTTTTGTAAAACGTATCGCATTCCTCAAAGTTCAAGTTGAACTTTGGAAGCTCCAAGTAGATCTCATTCAGTGTTTCGCTGAACGGAATTTTCAGTTCACGGTCCATGCGCACGACATCCCAACGATATTTGTCTGTGTAGCGCGTATCGAGCCGGAAGTCCAAAAAGCAGACTACATACACTTTGTTGATATGATAGTTCCACCGTCTTCTCTCCTCCTCCTTTGCCAACCGGAACTTCTCGCTTTCTATATCAGCCTGCATTTGTATAACAAACGAAGCGTAGTAAAGTACACGGTCGGAGAAGTACTTTTGTCTCTTTTTCTGGATTTCGACAATGAAAAGCTCTCCATCCGATCCTTCACAAAACAAATCGAATACAGCTTTCCTGCTATCAGTATTGTTGCCTTGCATTTCCACGTTGTGGAATATGATATCTTTGATATCCTTGTTAAGCAGGCTGTTCAGGAAGCCGATTGTAAGCTCCTTGTTCGACACAGTGCCGAAAAACCTTTTAAACGCGTAATCCGATTTCGGATCAATAAACATGTCTGATTTCATAGTTTGACAGGTTTTAGGTCGCTATCCAATGCCGGATAGTGTAACAAAGATAATCGTTTATCTGAAAGCCGGAAAGTTTTGTTCGGAAAAAGTAGGGGAGGTGGCATTTCCTTTTGGGATTCGTTATGTATAAACATTCTATCGCATTATGAACGCTTTAGAATGTCGGATCGAATTGTCGATGTCGTTGTAAATGGGGCGATAGACAATATTGATCCCCTTTCCCCAACAAAGCCTCGTCCTCTTTTGTTATATTTATACGAAAGATAAAACTCAAATAGTAAAAGTATGGAAATTGTAAAAGTAGTAGGACGAGAAGTTCTTGATTCACGTGGTAACCCGACTGTTGAAGTAGATGTACATTTGGCTTCCGGCGCTTTTGGCCGTGCAGCTGTTCCCTCTGGTGCCTCTACCGGTGAAAACGAAGCAATCGAGCTTCGTGATGGCGACAAAAAACGCTATGGTGGCAAAGGCGTTCTGAAAGCTGTCGATAATGTAAATAATGTAATTGCTCCCGCTATCCTGGGCATGAGCGCCCTGAACCAGCGTGAGGTCGACCATAAACTGATTGAACTCGACGGTACGAAGACAAAGTCTAATTTAGGCGCCAACGCCATGTTAGGCGTTTCTCTGGCTGTTGCCAAGGCGGCAGCTAACTATTTGGACCTGCCTCTTTACCGTTATATCGGCGGGACGAATGCATATGTATTGCCTGTCCCGATGATGAATATTATCAATGGCGGTTCGCATTCTGATGCCCCGATCGCTTTCCAGGAATTTATGATCCGTCCGGTTGGAGCTTGCTGTTTCCGTGAAGGTTTGCGTATGGGGGCCGAAGTCTTCCATGCTTTGAAGAAGGTGTTGCACGATCGCGGCCTGAGTACGGCTGTCGGTGACGAAGGTGGTTTCGCTCCTGCTTTGGATGGAACGGAAGACGCTTTGAACTCCATCATGGCCGCTATTAAAGCTGCCGGATACGAGCCGGGTAAGGATGTGACGATCGCTATGGACTGTGCTTCTTCCGAATTCTATCATGATGGCGTATACGATTATACGAAATTTGAGGGAGCCAAAGGTGCTAAGCGTACTGCCGAGCAGCAGGTCGCTTATTTGTCCGAATTGGTTGCTAAATACCCGATCGACTCTATCGAGGACGGCATGGACGAAAACGACTGGGCCGGTTGGAAACTGTTGACTGAAGCGTTGGGAAGCAAATGCCAGTTGGTCGGTGACGACCTGTTCGTGACAAACGTAGAATTCCTGAAGAAAGGCATTGAGGAAGGCTGTGCCAATTCTATTCTGATCAAGGTGAACCAGATCGGTACGTTATCCGAAACACTGGATGCAATCGAAATGGCACACCGTAACGGTTATACTTCCGTCACTTCGCATCGTTCGGGTGAGACTGAAGATGCTACGATCGCCGATATCGCTGTTGCTACCAATAGCGGACAGATCAAAACCGGTTCTTTGAGCCGTTCGGACCGTATGGCGAAATACAACCAGTTGCTCCGTATTGAAGAAGAGTTGGGTGACTTGGCTGTTTATGGGTATAAGACTTACAAGAAGTAAGAATCTCTGTTAATGATTTAGATGTAAGTGAAGAGGGTTGCGTCAGTTTTTTGCGCAACCCTCTTTTTTTATTTATTTTCTCCATCTTTCGATTAACCGGCCTATCTCTCCGATCCAGAGAACCAGAGAAGTCGAGCCGATAATGGTTCCCCAGTCTTTCCAAGATAACGGGACGACACTGAACATTTCGCCGCCGAACGTGACGATCAGATATTGCCCGGCGATGATAAGCAGGGCCACCGTCAGGAAACTCTTGCTCTCTTTGAGGTTGGCGAATGCCGAGCGGTCTTCCATAAACGCTTTTGCATTGAACATATTCCAGAATTGAAGCATCACGAAGAAACTGAAGAACCAGGATAGGTCGTGCGGCGTCAGTCCATCCTGTGCATGGAAGTGGAGCAACAATCCCATCAAAACGATTACGAATGCGAGACCGACACCGAAAATATTGTAAGCCATCGGGCGGGTAATGATAAAGTCGCCGTCCTTACCGCTTCGGCGGGGTTTGTCTTTCATCACCCGTTCGTTAGGCGGCAGCGAAGCCAGTGCACCGGCGGCAAATGTATCCATAATCAGGTTTACCCAAAGCATCTGGGTGATCGTGAGCGGAGATTCGGTTCCTAACAGGGAGCCCAATAAGACGATCAGACAGGCCGCCACATTGATTGTCAACTGGAACAACAGGAATTTCTGGATGTTCCGGTACAGGGAACGTCCCCACATCACCGCACGGGTAATGCTACTGAACGAGTTGTCTATGATCGTGATGTCGCTTGCCTCTTTTGCCACGGAGGTTCCGTCTCCCATAGATAGTCCGACCTGTGCGGCTTTCAGGGCCGGGGCGTCGTTGGTACCGTCACCTGTGACGGCCACTACGGCTCCTTTTTGTTGCAACAATTGTACCAGGCGTTGTTTGTCAGTCGGGCGGGCGCGGCACATGATCTTCAAGTCGAGCACGCGATCCAGCGCTTCTTCGTCAGTCAAGGCTTCGAAGCCTGGGCCGGTGATGATGTTGCGTTCGGTGTCTCCGGTCTTCCAGGTTCCGATCTGCCGTCCGATCTCTTTAGCCGTTCCCGGAGTGTCGCCGGTCACGATCTTGATGTCGATGCCGGCATCAAGGCAACTTTGGACAGCAGCCGGAACATCAGCACGGACAGGGTCGGAAATAGCGACGATACCTAAATAAGTAAGGTCCGTCTTGTGCAGTCGTCCGTTCACGAAGAATGTGGCATCCTGCCCGTCTTCCAGTATCTGATAGGCGAATCCCAACGTACGCATAGCTTGGTTCTGATAGTCCAGCAGTTGCTTTTCGATACCGGCTTTGCATTCTTCTACCGGTTTGTAGGTCCCGTCGATAGCCACCCGATTGCTGTTCGCCAGTACGATTTCCGGGGCACCTTTGACATACAGCACGCGTTTGCCCAATAAGGATGATTGTACGACTGTTGCCATATATTTCCGTTCGGTGGAGAATGTCAGTTGGTCCAGTATCCGATCATTTTCTCTTATTTCCAGATAATTCTGATGTTGGCTGTTCAACCATAGCAGCAAGGCTGCTTCCGTCGGGTTCCCCAATGTTTTTATCTTTTCTTCGGAGAAATCGAGGAAGGCAGTCGAATTGACCGATATTCCTTCTTTGATTAGCACGCTCAGTTCATCGTCTACCAATTTCTGGTCTTTCAGGTTGTAAAAGTTCGTTTGATATACCTGCATCTGGTTTTGCGTAAGTGTCCCGGTCTTATCGGTACAGATAACCGTGGTAGCCCCCATTGTTTCGCAGGCATGCATTTTACGGACTAGATTGTTTGTTTTCAGCATGCGGTTCATGCTGAGTGCAAGGCTGAGTGTCACGCTCATCGGCAAGCCTTCCGGTACGGAAACGACGATTAACGTGACGGCTACCATAAAGATATTCAGGATGTGCGAGATCAAGTCCATGACCGGCATCCCGGATGAGGACAGCAAGACTTTTGTCAGCAGCGCAATGAAAGTGATGGCAGCAATCGCATAGCCGGCTTTACTGATCACCTTTGCCAACCCTGCCAGCTGCATCTGCAACGGTGTGTCGATATTATTTTCTATCTGCGAGCCTTCATACACTTTCCCGTATCCGGTTTCATCGCCGACTTTCTCCACTGCCATTACACCGTGTCCGTCAACGACGGTCGTTCCGCGCATGACTACATTGGACGGGTAGGTCGCTTCTTCGTCGAAGTCGGCTTCATTTGTCGTCTTGCTGATGATTGGTTCGCCGGTCAGTGTCGATTCGTTAATCTGGAGGGAGATTGCTTCCAATAAATGTCCGTCGGCAGGGACTTCTTCTCCCGTTTCAAGTACGACTATATCGCCGACGACAACCTCTTTTCGCGGAATTTGGCAGATATTCCCTTCACGGATCACCTTCACGAAAATATCATCATTGACCGTGTTTAAAACATTGAATGCCCTGTTTGCTTTGACTTCGAAAAAGAAGCCGACACAAGATGCCAACATGATTGCAAAGAATATGCCGATCGGTTCGAGGAAGGCAGTGAAGCCTTTAGCCTCCGGTCCCCAACAATGTACGCCGGCGATAATCATGGATAAGAACCATGCCACCAATAGGATCTTGATAATCGGGTCATTGAATTTTTCAAGAAATTGGCTCCATAGAGAGGCTTTCTCTGGAGGAGTGAGGATATTTTCGCCGTGAAGGCGCCTGCTTTCTTCTACTTCTTGTTTGGTTAATCCTTGATACTGATGTTTTTTCTCCATAAAATTATTAATCTGTTTCAGAAAATTGAAGGGACAAATAAAGCAAAGTTAAGGGACATATACAAATGCAAGTAGTTAATGTTTGAAATCGGATCGTAATCAAGTCTTTGTTTTTAAGGTAATTTAATGATAAACGAATAAACCTTTCAAGGCTTAGAATTGTCTTATATATACATAGGCAAATAATAGTGTTTAGTTATTTAAGGTTATATGAGAAACATTAGGTTATTCTTTTTTGTAGGGATTGTTCTTTTTTTCGGGGGACAATCCCTTTATTCTCAAAGTAAGAAGGAAAGGGAAGAACAGAAAGCAAAAGAAATAAAGGAAATGATAGAAAACGGCCGGTTTACGATCGAGGTAGATCGGGCGTTACCAATGGGAGGACGTACGGTTCATCTGACGACTCCTTATTCTCTTGAAATGCGCGGTGATTCGGCGATTTCTTATCTGCCTTATTTCGGTAGGGCATATTCTTTACCGTATGGTGGAGGTGACGGGATGCGTTTTGAAGAATCAATTACCGATTATCAATCAACCTTCGATAAGAAGGGAACCGCTCGAATTAAATTCGTAGCCCGTACCAAAGAAGATACTTTCCGTTTCGATGTGCAAGTATTTTCAAATGGTTCCGCGATCATAAGCGTAACGCCGACTAATAGGCAGAATATCACATACCAGGGAGAACTGGCTCCGAAGAAGGAGGATTGAGCAGACGCCCCTGCCGCGCATTTCGTTCTGAAATACGTTTATTTACCTTGGCTGTAAATTCAAAATTCTTAAGCCCCCAATCTGGTGCAATCAGCAACTCTTTAGGGGATTGTGATACGAACCTCTCTACGACAATAGAGGGGTTTAATCGTTCTATGAAGTCAATGACCAAGTCGATGTATTCATCGGCGGTATAGAGATGAAACTGTTCGGGGTGTTCCGCCTGTTCCCTAGCCATGCGCGTGCCTCGGATAAGTTGCAACTGGTGAAGCTTCAGTGTTGTGAGCGGAAGGGCGGACAGAATGTCGGCATGGTGTAATATCTCTTCCCTGCTTTCTCCCGGAAGGCCTAAGATCAAGTGGGCTCCCGTGTATATGTTCCGGGCCGCTGTGCGGCGGATGGCCTCTTCCGATTCGGCATGTGTATGTCCCCGGTTGATACGGGTTAAAGTACGGTCCAGCGTGCTCTCCAGGCCATATTCGATTATCACGAACTTCTTTTGGGATAAAGCGGAGAAATAATCCAATAGCGTGTCCGGCATACAGTCCGGGCGTGTACCGACGATCAGTCCGACGACATCCGGACAGGCGAGTGCTTCTTCATATTTAGAAATCAACGAATCCAGTTCGTCATACGTGTTTGTATAGGCTTGGAAATAGGCCAGATATTTCATCTCCGGATATTTGCGGGAGAAAAAGCGAACGCCTGCTTCCAGTTGTTCCGTTACACTTTTTTCTGTATGGCAATATTCCGGGCTGAACGTCTGATTGTTGCAGTAGGTACAACCGCCGAAACCTTTCGTCCCGTCGCGGTTCGGACAGGTAAAGCCGGCATTGATTGATATCTTTTGCACTTTATAAGGAAATACTTCCCGCAGGAAATCTCCGAATTCACGATATGGTTTGCTGTTTTCCATAAGGGCAAAGATAATAAATCCGCAAGAATGTAGTAACTTTGCAATCCGTTCTAACTGAAATATTAAGATAAAAATAGAATCATACATGAAACGATTAGGTTTTGGTGCTTTACTTTCGTTCTTGCTGGTTGGGAGCCTGGCAGCCCAGAATGGGAGCAAACGTGTCGATTTAAAAGAAATTACAGACGGTCAGTTCCGCCAGGTTACTAATATTGGAGAAATGCGTTCTATGCCTGATGGCGAGCATTATACGGCGATGAATGATGCTCGCAACATGATTATAAAGTATTCTTATCGTACTGGAAATCCGGTCGATACTTTATTCAATACAGAGAAAGCGCGTGAGTGTACGTTTGACAAGTTCGACGGATATACGATTAGCAGTACCGGACACCATATTCTTGTATGGCGCGATACGGAACCGATCTATCGCCGTTCATTCAAGGCGAATGTGTATGACTACGATGTGCGCCGTAATTATGTGAAACCGATTTCAGATTCGAAAGGCAAGCAGATGATTCCGACATTCTCGCCGGACGGGAGGATGGTCGCTTATGTAAGTGACAATAATATATGGATTCGTAAATTCGATTATGATACAGAGGTCCAGGTGACGAAAGACGGTGAAATGAATAAAATCCTGAATGGCATTACCGATTGGGTCTATGAAGAAGAGTTTGCCGTAACGAACCTGATGGCTTGGTCTCCGAACAGCGAGCAGCTGGCTTTTGTGCGTTTCGACGAATCGGAAGTTCCCGAATATTCGATGCAGATGTTCGGAGAGGGATTATATCCCGGCTATTATAATTATAAATATCCGAAGGCTGGTGAGAAGAATTCGAAAGTTACGTTGCATTCTTATGACGTGACGACGAAGGATACAAAAGAATTGAAAGTTCCGGTAGAAGCGGACAGCTATATTCCGCGGATTGTTTTTACGAATAATGACGATCAGTTGGCTGTGATGACCTTGAACCGTCATCAGAATGTTTTCAATATGTATTATGCGAATCCGAAAAGCGGTGTTTTTCGTTTGATCCTGCGTGATGAAAATAAGGCTTATGTCGATTCGGAATGGTTGAACTCCATCCATTTCTATGCGAACAGTTTCTCATATGTAAACGAACAGGATGGTTATGCGCATATTTATCTGTATTCTCCTACGGGTGTCATGCAGCGCCAGGTGACGAAGGGCAATTGGGATGTGACTGCGTTTCTGGGTTATGATGAAGCGACAAAGACGGTCTATTATGAATCGGCCGAAGAAAGTCCGATCCGGCGTGCTATATATAAAATCGATGCGAAAGGAGTAAAGACGAAACTTTCCACACAGGAAGGAACGAATAATGCCACATTCAGCGATAACTTCGCTTATTATGTAAATCAATATTCAAATGCAAATACGCCGGTTAAAATCACCGTAAACGAGACGAAGTCGAATAAAGTCCTGCGTGTCCTGCAGGATAATGCCCGTTTAGTCGATAAGCTGGCTGGCTATTCATATGCCGAGAAAGAGTTTATCAAAGTGCGTACAGCTTCCGATTATGAATTGAATGCATGGATCGTGAAGCCGGTCGATTTCGACGAGTCGAAAAAATATCCGGTTCTGATGTTCCAGTACAGTGGGAATTTCTACCTCT
>OGZZ01000941.1_pt1 | contig 22394 bp, 19 predicted proteins | sample 1577021 | NCBI WGS metagenome assembly OGZZ01 (sample SAMEA3541526, study PRJEB24748) | human gut metagenome | biome: human gut; feature: human-associated habitat; material: faeces | place: China | collected 2012
TATACTATACTTGTACTGTTATGACTGCTTGACAGTGCGGTACAAGATTCCCAAGGTGGCGTATCCCGCGCAAAGTGCGCGGAAAAGGCTGTCTTTTGAAAAGAATAAAGAGGTCATTTATTATGCTTACTGCAATTACGGGTATCAACTGGGGCGACGAGGGCAAGGGCCGCATGGTCGACCTGCTCAGTCAGAAGTATGACGTCGTCGTGCGCTATCAGGGCGGCAACAACGCCGGCCACACCGTCAAGAACGAGCGCGGCAAGTTCGTCCTGAACCTGATCCCCTCCGGCATCCTGCGCCCGGACGTTGTCTGCGTCATGGGCGGCGGCATGGTCATCGACCCGGAGCATCTCGAGAAAGAGATCGCCGCACTGACCGAAAAGGGCGTTGAGATCAGCCCGAAGAACCTGAAGATCTCCGACCGCGCCACCATCACTATGCCCTTCCATGTGGCACAGGATGGCCTGGAGGAGGAGCGCCTGTCCAAGACCGGCGCCCAGTTTGGCTCTACTAAGCGCGGCATCGCCTACAGCTACGGCGATAAATACATGAAGAAGACCCTGCGCATGGGCGACCTGCTGCATCTGGACGACGCTGTGAAGAAGCGCCTGGTCACCATGGTGGATTCCAAGAATCTGGTCATGGAGGGCAGCTACAACGCAGCGCCCATCAGCGTGGACGAGATGTGGAACTGGCTCGAAAAGTATGCCGCCATCTTCAAGGACTATATCTGCGATGTGGGTCAGTATCTGGCCGATGCCGATGCAGCCGGCAAGAAGGTGCTGTTTGAGGCACAGCTGGGCGCCCTGCGCGATATCGACTTTGGCATCTACCCCTACACCACCTCCTCCAACGTCATCGGTGCTTATGCACCCATCGGTGCCGGTATCCCCGGTCACAAGCTGCACAACTCCATCGGCGTCATGAAGGCCTACTCCTCCTGCGTGGGCGACGGCCCCTTCGCCGCCGAACTGGCCATGACCGAGGAAGAGAAGCACGCCCTGCGTGAGGCCGGCCACGAGTACGGCGCAGCCACCGGCCGTCCCCGCCGCGTGGGCCCCATCGACCTAGTGGCAAGCCGCTACGGCGTGTTCTGCCAGGGCTGCGACGAGGTGGCTCTGACCCTGCTGGACGTGCTGGATTACATGGAAAAGATCCCCATGGTCACCGCTTACAAGCTGACCGACGGCACCACCACCACCCGCTTCCCCATGGGTGAGGCACTGGATACCGCTCAGCCCGTGGTGGAGTACCTGCCCGGCTGGCACTGCGATATCACCGCAGCCCGCAAGTGGGAGGACCTGCCCCAGCAGGCCCGCGATTATGTGGAATACCTGGAAAAGGCTGTGGGCTGCAAGATCACCTATATCTCGGTGGGCGCAGAGCGCGAGGCCTACATCCACCGCGGCTGAGCTGCCGCAAAAAGCAGCCCCCGAGTTTCAGAAAAGGAAGCGTCACAGATGTTTGATATCATTACCGACAGCGCCTGCGACCTGACGCTGGACACCGCCAAGCAGCTTGGCATCGAGGTCGTGCCCTTTTATGTATCGCTGGACGGCGAGCATTACCGCAAGGAAGGGCTGGAGATCCCTGTGCGGGACTTTTATCAGTTCATGGTGGATAACCCGGCGGCCTACCCCAAGACCAGTCTGGCCTCTATCGAGGACTTTGAAAAGACCTTCCGCGCACACGCCGAGGCGGGTCGGGCGGTATTGTGTCTGGTGTTCACCGGCAAGATGAGCGGCTGCGTGGGCAGCGCCCGCAACGCCCGGGATCTGGTGCTGGAGGACTACCCCGATGCCCGCATCGAGGTCATCGACTCTGCCGCCGCCACCGTGACCGAATCCACCATGGTGGAAAATGCCGTAGCCATGCGGGATGCAGGCTGCACCTTGGACGAGACTGTGACTTGGCTGGAAGCGGAAAAATCCACCAACCAGATCTTCTTTACTGTGGGTGATCTGGACTACCTCATCAAGGGCGGGCGCATCGGCAAGGTGACCGGCCGCGCTGCCAATATGCTGGGGCTGAAGCCCATGATCCTGTTCAAGGACGGCGAGATCTTCTCCGGCGGCGTAGCCCGCGGCCGCCAGAAGAGCTTTGAAAAGGCGCTGGAGCAGCTGATGAACTATCTGGATACCCACGGCGGTACCCCGGACGACTACCGCATTACGGTGGGCTACGGCTACGATGCCGACGAGGGCAAGCGTCTGTGGATGCAGACCCGTGCCGCCCTGCGCGCCAAGTACCCCGGCGCACAGTGTGAGGTAGGACTTTTGCAGATCGGCTGCACCATTGCGGTGCACACCGGCCCCTATGCACTGGGCATGGGTGTCATGCGCCGCTGGAAAAAGCAAAACTAATAAGATATAAAACAGAAGAAGGGACAGCCCGCGGGCTGTCCCTTCTTGTTTTTTATAAAAGAAAAAGCGAAATACAGCCAAGCCCGCAGGCTTGGCTGTATTTCAAATCAAAAGTATTTTTCCGCTGAAAAACGTTCCGCTTACAGCAGCGGGATGCCGGCCTTGGCGCAGGCCTCGCGGGTAGCCTTGTCCCAGACACTGGCCTGCACCTCACCGATGTGGACGCTGCCCAACAGCAGCATACACAGGCGGCTCTGGCCGATGCCGCCGCCGATGGTGTAGGGCAGCTCACCAGCCAGCACTGCCTTGTGGAAGGGCAGGGCGCGGCGGTCGTCGCAGCCCGCCATGGTCAGCTGCCTGTCCATGCTCTCCGGGCTGACGCGGATGCCCATGCTGCTCAGCTCGTAGCTGCACTGCAGCGGGTCGTTCCAGAACAGCAGGTCGCCGTTCAGATCCCAGTCATCGTAGTCCGGGGCGCGGCCGTCGTGAGGCTTGCCGCTGCGCAAGGGTGCGCCGATCTTCATCAGGAAGGTGGTGCCGTTCTCCTTGACAAAGGCGTTCTCCCGCTCCTTCGGGGTCAGATCGGGGTACTTGTCCTCCAGCTCCTGCGTGGTGACAAAGGTCACGTTGGGGGTGTGCAGGGGCAGCTCCTGCAGTTGGGGGAACATGGCGTGCAGGTTCATCTCGGTGGCGCACACCGCAGACACGATGCAGCGCACCACGTTTTTCAGGTAGGTCTCGTTGCGGTCCTCCACTGTGATGATCTTTTCCCAGTCCCACTGATCCACATAGACCGAGTGGAGGTTATCCAGCTCCTCGTCCCGGCGGATAGCGTTCATGTCGCAGTACAGACCCTTGCCCACGCGGAAGCCGTAGTCCTTCAGCGCCTGACGCTTCCATTTTGCCAGCGACTGCACCACCTGTGCCTCGGTGCCGCTGTCCTTGATGTCAAAGGTAACCTTGCGCTCCACGCCGTTCAGATCGTCGTTCAGGCCGGTGGAAGCCTCCAGAAACAGCGGTGCGGACACGCGGTACAGGTTGAGCGTGGCGCACAGGGTATCGGCAAACAGCCGCTTCACCGTGCCGATGGCGCGCTGCGTGTCGTACAGGTTCAGCGCGGGTTTGTAGTTTGCTGGGATGATGATCTTGCTCATAACGTTTACCCCTCATTCTGTGTGGTTTGCGCCCCGCTTTCCCGAGCCGGGGCGTGGCTTTTGCAAAGCCGGAATACTGCACCCATTATGGCACAATTTTTTACGAAAGTAAAGTGATAGCAGGAAAAAGACGGCGCGGCAGAACTCTTTCGCCGCACTGTCTTTTCCGCATGGACGATTTAGAATGGCTTCCGCTGCGCTCTAGCCATTTTTAGCGGAAAAATCATTTTAAATTTCGCGTTTGTCGCACTCTGCGGAGTGCTCCAAACGCATTTTCACAAAAGGGGTCGTAAGGAAAAATGCCATTTGCCGCCGCGGCCCTCCCGTGAAAAAGCCAATCGGGAAAATCCGCAGATTTTCCCGATTGGCAAATTAAAAATCATTTTCCGCTGAAGATATCCAGAGCAAAGCGGAGGATATTTTCAATCGTTCCGTTTACCCGCCCAGATAGGCGTTGCGGACGCGCTCGTTGGTCAGCAGCTCAGCACCGGTGCCGTCCATGACCACGCGGCCGGTCTCCAGCACATAGGCGCGGTCAGCCACCGAAAGCGCCATCTGCGCGTTCTGCTCCACCAGCAGGATGGTCATGCCCTCCTTGTGGATGTCGCGGATGATGTCAAAGATCTCCTGCACCAGCAGCGGCGAAAGACCCATGGAAGGCTCGTCCAGCATCAGCATGGAGGCGTTGCTCATGAGCGCACGTCCCATGGCCAGCATCTGCTGCTCGCCGCCGGACATGGTGCCCGCCAGCTGCTTGCGGCGCTCCTTCAGGCGGGGGAACAGGGTGAACACCTTTTCCTTGTTGGCGGCAATGGTGGAAGCGGGCTGGGTGTAGGCGCCCATATCAAGGTTCTCGTCCACCGTCATGTGCAGGAACACATGGCGCCCCTCCGGCACCTGTGCAAGGCCGCTCTCCACGATCTTGTGGGCGCGCACGCCCTTGATGCTCTTGCCCTTGTACAGCACATCGCCGGTGCGGGGCTTCAGCAGACCGGAAATGGTTTTCAGGGTGGTGGATTTGCCCGCGCCGTTGGCACCGATCAGGGTGACGATCTCGCCTGCGTTGACGGTGAAGGAGATATCCTTTACGGCGTGGATGTTGCCATAGTAGACGTTGATGCCGTCTACCTTCAGTAATGTATCAGCCATGGCTCAGCCCTCCTTTTTGCCCAGATAGGCCTCGATGACCTGCGGGTTATCGCGGATCTCGTCCGGGGTGCCCTTGGCGATGATGCGGCCGAAGTTCAGCACCGCAATGCCCTCGCAGATGCCCATGACAAGGCTCATGTCGTGCTCGATGAGCAGCACGGCAATGTTGAACTCGTCGCGGATGCGGCGGATGGTCTCGGTCAGCTCCGCCGTCTCGGAGGGGTTCATACCGGCGGCAGGCTCGTCCAGCAGCAGAAGCTTCGGGCCGGTAGCCAGTGCGCGCATGATCTCCAACCGGCGCTGTGCGCCGTAGGGCAGGCTGCCGGCCTGCGCGTTGGCAAGGTCTGCCATGTGGAAGATGTCCAGCAGTTCCAGCGCACGCTCAGTGCACTGCTTTTCCTCTTTCCAGTAGTTCGGCATCCGCAGCAGGGAGGACGCCAGATTATACTTCATGGACTCGTGCAGACCCACCTTGATGTTGTCGATGACGCTCAGCTCCTTGAACAAGCGGATGTTCTGGAAGGTACGCGCCACGCCCATGCGGTTGACCTGATAGGTCTTTTTTCCGGCGGTGGGCATCCCGTCGATCAGGATGGAGCCGCGGGTGGGCTGGTAGACGTTGGTGAGCAGGTTGAACACGGTGGTCTTGCCTGCGCCGTTGGGGCCGATCAGACCGGCGATCTCGTTGCGGCCGATCATCAGGTTAAAGTTGTCCACAGCGGTCAGACCGCCGAAGTCGATACCCAGCTCACGCACGTCCAGAATGGGCTTTTTGTCCTTGTCGCGGTCGGTCAGAAAACCGCCGGAGGGCACACTGTGCAGTCTGGTCTTGAACTCACTCATGGTCAGCGGCCTCCTTTTTGGTATGTTTGCGGAACAGTTCGCCATTCATGGCCTTTTCCACGATGCGGCTCAGGGAGAAATCGTAGCTGCCCAGCAGTCCGCCCGGGCGGAAGATCATCATCAGCACCAGCACCAGCGAATAGACCACCATGCGGTAGCTCTCAAAGCTGCGGGTAGCCTCGGGCAGGATGGTCAGCACGGTAGCGGACAGAATGGAGCCCAGCATGGAGCCCATGCCGCCCAGAACCACCATGACAAGGATCTCAATGGACTTCATAAAGCCGAAGGTGGAGGGGTTCAGCACGCCGATGTAGCAGGCGTACAGGCCGCCCGCCAAGCCTGCGAAGGCAGCGGAGAAGGCAAAGGCCATCACCTTATAATAGGTGGTCTGGATGCCGCAGCTCTCGGCGGCGATCTCGTTGTCGCGGATGGCCAGCACAGCACGGCCGTGGCGGCTCTTCATCATGGCGTGGATGAGGAAACAGGTGATGACCACGCACAGGAACACGTTGGTAAAGTTGGAATACTTGGGGATGTTTTTCAGACCCTTGGAGCCGTAGAACAGCTTGAAGCCCAGCACATCATCAATGTTGTTCAAGGTGATGCGGATGATCTCGCCAAAGCCCAGCGTCAGGATGGCCAGATAGTCGCCGGTCAGGCGCAGGGCAGGGATGCCGATAAGCACCCCGAACAGCCCGGCGATCACCCATGCCAGCACCAGACCGATGGCAAAGGCCACGCCCTTGGGCAGGCCCGAGGATTTGGTGAACAGGGCGCAGGCGTAGGCACCCACGGCCATAAAACCGGCGTGACCCAGCGGCAGCTGCCCCAGATAACCGGTGGCAACGTTCAGCGAGACGGCCAGAATGATATTGATGCCCACGGTCAGCAGCACCTTATTCTGGTAGGTGGACAGCATATTGCCGGTCACATAGGAAAGCCCAACGAACAGCAGCCCCACCAGCACCAGATTCATCAGGTAGCGCACGGGCATTTTGAGGGTCTTGCGTTTGGTATTCATCGTTATGCCCCCTTACACCTTTTCCTGCACCTTGCGGCCAAGGAAGCCCGTGGGCTTGACCAGCAGCACGATGATCAGAATTGCAAACGTAACAGCGTCCTTCCAAGCGGAAAGGCCGATGGCGGAAACAAAGCACTCGCACAGGCCGATGGCGATGCCGCCGACCATGGCACCCGGGATGGAGCCGATGCCGCCCAGCACGGCGGCAACGAAGGCCTTCAGACCCAGCATGGAGCCCATGGTGGGGGTGGCCTGCGGGTAGGAGCAGCAGTACAGCACGCTGCCGATGCCCGCCAGCGCCGAGCCCACGGCAAAGGTAAAGGAGATGGTGCTGTTGACATTGATGCCCATCAGGCGAGCAGCATCCATATCCTCCGAAACGGCGCGCATGGCCTTGCCAAGCTTAGTTTTTTGCACCAGAAAGGTGAGCACCAGCATGGACAGCACGGTGACCACCAGCGTGATGATCGAAGTAAGGCCCAGCGGCACCTTGCCCAGACGGAAGGTCTGGTTGGTGTAGTAGGCGGGGATCACCTTTGCACCCGAGCCGAGGATCAGCTCTGCCGTGTACTCCAGAAAGAAGGAGACACCAATGGCGGTGATCAGCAGCGAGATACGGGGTGCGCTGCGCAGGGGGGTGTAGGCGATCTTTTCGATCACCACGCCCAGCAGCGTACAGGTGATGATGGTGGCGCACACAGCGGTGACCGGGCCAAGACCCAGCTGGTTCATGACGAACCAGGACATGTATGCGCCCACCATGATGACATCGCCGTGGGCAAAGTTCAGCAGCAGGATAATGCCGTACACCATGCTGTAGCCCAGTGCGATCAGTGCATAGATGCTGCCCAGCGACAAGCCGTTGATGAGCTGGCTGAAAAACACTGTCATGGATGGATACTTCCTTTCTTTCCGGCGCTGTTGCACGCCTTATGTGGGGATACACTTTTTTACCAAAAAAGCGGAGAGCACCGGGGCAATACTGTTCCGGCGTTCTCCGCAGTCGGGTCAATTTACGATCATTCGGATCTCAGCGGCGCTTCCATCACCGGTCGATGGAAGAAAGCTGGGATCAGAACATTTCCTTCAGCACCGGCTTGCCGTCCACATAGGTCAGGATAGCAGTCTGCTTGACGGGGTCGTGATGCTCGTCGAAGGTGAATGTGCCGGTGATGCCGTCGATGGTGCCGGAGGCAATGGCATCGATGACAGCCTGCTTGTAATCGTCGGTGCCAGCCTCGAGACCGGCATCCTCAGCAGCCTGCAGGCCGTAGACGATGGTCTTTGCTGCATCGTAGCCCAGAGGAGAGAAGCCGTTGGGGTACTCCTGACCGTACTCTGCCTTGTAGGCATCCTCAAACTCGGAGTTGGAGCCCTTTGCGTAGTTAGCGCAGAAGTAAGTGTCCTTCAGCTGATCGTTGGTGGCGTAGCCTTCCAGACCATCCCAGCCGTCGCCGCCCAGGAACGGAACGGTCAGGCCGATGCTCTCAGCCTGCGACAGGATCTGGCCCACTTCCTCATAGTAGTTGGGGCAGAAGACCGTCTCCGGTGCCTTGCCCAGGATGCTGGTCAGCTGGGTCTTGAAGTCCACATCGCCCTCAGAGTAGCTCTCCTGGTCCACGATGGTGCCGCCCTTTGCCTCAAACTCCTTGGCAAAGTTCTCAGCCAGACCCTCGTTGTAGTCCTTGCCCTTCAGGAAGATGACGGCGGCCTTTTTGTAGCCCAGCTTCTCATAGGCGTAGTCTGCCATCTTCACGCCCTGGAAGGGGTCGGTAAAGCAGGCACGGAACACGTTCCCGTTCACGGTGTCGGTCTCGGCATCGTAGGTGACAGCCTCGGCGGTAGCGGAAGCGGTGACCATGGGCATATTGTAGTCGGCGCTCTCGGCGGCAACAGCCAGCGTGGGGGCGGTGGTCACATCGCCCACCAGAGCGGTGATGCCCTGATCCACCATCTTGGTAAAGCAGGTGACAGCCTGGGTTTCATCGCCCTGCTCGTCCATGGCGATGACCTCCAGCTGCTTGCCGTTGACACCGCCGTCTGCATTGACCTGCTTGATATACAGGCTGGCACCGTTGACAACAGCCTGACCGTAAACGGAAGCATCACCGGTCAGGGGGCCCATAACGCCCACCTTGATGGTGCTGCCTGAGGCAGCAGCGGAACCGGCAGCAGAGCCGGCAGTGCTTGCGGAGGAACCGCCGCAGGCGGTCAGGGCACCTGCTGCAACAGCAACACCGGCAGCGGCCATGAACTGACGACGAGTGAACACCTTTTTCATAAAAATCTCCTCCTTCGGAGTATTTTATAGGATCGAATAGAATCAAGGATAAAAACGGAAGCAAGGCCCTTCCCCTCTAAAAGCGGCCTTGCTTCTGTTCTTGTCTGTTATTATAGCTATCCGTGTTCAAATCCGCAATTCACAAACCGTCCATACTTTTGGGGGCTTTTTCTCGGCTTTGTTGCTAAATTACACAAATCAAAACACGCGTTTTTGTGCACTATTTCAAGTTGTTCATTTTATTCGTCCGTCAGATGAATCCACTTCACAAGTTGCAAAATGGTTACACCGTCTCAGAGGCCGGTTCTACAGCCTGCTCGGCCTCTTCGTGGAGTTCTTCCACCAGATCTTCTGCCTCTTTTTTCAGCGAAGGCTGGCCCAGCGCCTTACGGATGGCCGTTGCATAGAACACGATGGACAGTACCGTGCCGATGCACCAGCCGATGGGCCAGGACAGCCAGATGCCGGTGCTGCCCAGCTCGGTGCCGCTGAGCACGATGGCCATGCCCACGCGCAGGATCAGGTCGGTGAAGGTGGCCACCATGAAGCGGCCCATCAGACCGCAGCCGCGCAGGATGCCGTCGGTGACCAGCTTGAGGGACACCACAAAGTAGAAGGGCGAAAGGATGTGCAGGAACAGCATGCCAGTGTCGATGGCCGGGCCCTGCGGGTCATTCATGAACAGCAGCAGCAGCGTGCGGCCGAAGAAGAAGTACAGGATGACGATGGGCACACAAATGAGCCACACCAGATTGCGGCCCGCACCAAAGCCCGCCTTGACGCGGTCCATCTTGCCGGCACTTGTGCCATATACAACTAGTACTTTCATGTCTGTCTCCTTATTGTTTTTCCTTCCAAAAAAATCATTGCAAACTATTTCATATCATCACTTACATAAAATAAGACCATCCGAATTCAACTTATCCGGATGGTCAAATACCATTATCAATACTATTTCTGCCTCCATGCAATAAAATGATTCGTCCTAAATCTGTATTTGTTATATATTATATCGGCAATATTATATTATATTTTACAGTTTTTTACTATTTACCTGATCTGGTCTGTAGTATTTTTAGTGCATGTCAACATTTCAATACCATCTTAACACCTACCACACCCTATACTGATCTTGTGTACCATCACTTGTCTCATCATCATACATCAGGCTGCTTCTGCCATCAGAACACATTTTCTGGATTGAACAGAGATTTCTATGAATTCTTACTGTATCCTAATCACCTAATATTATTATATCCTCACCTTCTCAATTCTGAACTCATGTTTCTTAAACTCCCCTGCACCATCTTTCCCAGCAGCATAATTCACACCGACAAGAACAACTTCACCAGAATATCCATTGAGACTCTCGACATACTGTTTTTCCTTAATCTGCTCTATTGCTGTATCAGCGTCTTTATTCCACTTAAGTTCTACTACAATCACTGGTTTATTAACTTTGCTCCGAAGGACGAATACCCTGTCTGCACCTCCTGATTAGGTATCTTCACTTTCTGATTATAGAAACCATAAGTAAGATACCCAAGATGCACTAACAGAGTCAGTACATCATCAGCACTCTAAAGCGTCGTCATATCATTCTGGAATTTATCAGGATTAACTGGCACACTTTCACCAGCAATAAGTCTTGTCACCATAGCCTTGAGATTGTACATATCAAGCTGGATATACTTCTTTAATGCCTCCTTTAAATACAAAACGCCGCATACAACGGAACTATCTTTTTGTTATCTTCAAATCCGAAGTTCTTAGATGATAACTTAATTGCATATTCCGGACTGAATGTATCCATATATACTTTCAGGCTCTTTGCTCTTGTATTGTCAGCCGATTTAACCTCAATTGGTATCAGCTTACCTTCACGCTGTATAACAAAATCTATCTCCGCCCCTCGTTCTGACTGCCAGTAATATGTGTTATAGCCATTAATTAAAAGCTGTACATTAACATAATTCTCGGTCATGCCGCCTTTGAAATCATTAAGCTCATCAACCATGTAAAGAATATCGTTAGCTGCTACATCCTTCTTGGCACATAGAAGCCCCATATCCGATACATATATTTTAAATGCATCAATATCCCTGTAATTCTCTAACGGCTTTTTAATCTGCTCCACCCGGTATACCTGTGATACAATCCCTGATAAACAGAGCCACTCAATAGCATTCTCAAATTCAGACGCACGACCGCCTTTTTTAATCAATTTATACTGAAAACGCGTATTCTTCTTTGATAACTGGACAGTGATATTATCATATGTCAGTCTTGTTTTCTTAATTTCATTCAGATTGTTATACTTGCTCATGTCATTAAGATAACTCGCAAGTATTGTATCCTGCGTATGTCTTACAAGAATATAATCCTTAGTTTCCGCATACTGCATTACACACTCTGGCATACCGCCTACAACAAGATACTGCCTGTATAACTGCATTGCTGCGTCATGAAGTGCTGATGGCAAAGACTTATCAGAGACAAAACTTTCCTTTATCTGTGAAACAAGATTATCTTCACCAAGTGCTAACATAAACTCTTCCATATCCATAGGATAAAGTGTCTTCATATCAACCTTTCCTACAGGGAAAGAGAATTTTGCCCTGTTAACTGCAACTCCAAGAAGACTTCCTACGACAATTATATGATAATCAGGCGCATCTTCACAGAAATACTTCAGCGAAATCAATGCCCTTTCGCAAAGCTGTACCTCATCAAAAACTATAAGTGTCTTCTCTTTCACTATAGTCTGACCAGCCATATGCGATAATATCGGTATCAGATAATCAGGGCTTATATTTTCTTCAAATGTTTTATTCAATTTAGGATTGGTCTCGAAATTAAAGTATGCTACATTGTCATAGTGTGTACGTCCAAACCCAAGAACAGAATATGTTTTCCCAACCTGTCTTGCACCTTGTAATATAAGAGGTTTTCGATGCGTACTCTCTTGCCATGTCTCCAGATATGGCATAATTTTTCTGTACATAATCCATCCTCCTTAACAGCTCTGATTACAATATAGCTTATATTCATGTGAAAATCAACGATTTTTCTCTTGATATTCGCACTATTCTGCATGTATTTCTATCGTTTTTTACATTTTTATGCACATAATCCTAAATCTATATATTGACATTACACTTCATAATCCATTATCATAACAGGCTTTCCATCATTCCTGTATGCCTGTATAATGGCAGATGTATCTCCATAATATGCATCACATGAATTAAGTATTTCTTTATCATTATCGTTGCATATATATCCGATTTTTTCAATTATATAATTGTCTCTTATTGCTTTTAAACGCTCATATAATGTTTTATTGATATCAGAAAGAACAGAGTCTATAAGATTTTGAATGCACCAGGTAAGTTCTATATCAGCCGAGTATTGCCTGAAAACATTCAGAACCCGTTCTATTTTTTCAGCTGCTACATTTTCATTCTGCATAATTCCACTTATAGATGTATAAAATAATATCTTTTTCTTTCCATTACCATGAGCCGCCTTTCCTTTGTTACGATTCATCCATTCCGGCCTGACGCAGATTTTTTCATTCCATATATCTACTGTGTCATTTCCTGCAAATTCGGTTAATTTTCTGATATATACTTCACGCATATTTTCAGACTGAACATATACCTTATCAGCATTGACTACCCCTGGCACAGTACAATAAGAAGACATATTCTTATATGCTCTCTCATCACTGACACCGAATTCTTCAAGCTTAAATGACTGTATATATATCAGTTCATCTGTATTTTTCTTTAATATATCTGAGTAAAATTCTTTGTCCACACTAACTGCTTTATTCTCATTATCAAACGGATTCTGGATATATATTATATCCGGATGGTGAAGTGCCAGATTATAATCTGATATAGATATTGCATTAATTGCTTCTGGAAATTTATAAAGCTCATTAACATATTGTTTAACGCTTCCATCATATTTTTTATAATAATATGGCAATACAGCAACTATAACATCCACTTCCGGGTCTTTACTGGCTTTTTCCCATATATTCTCTACATAACTCCAGTCGGAAGCTTTATACGACATAATGACTATTTCTTTCCTCATTATAATCTCATTATTCACCTTTTCGCTCAAAGCATTATATTTTCCTGTTAAATCTGGTGAATTACCATGATAAGCCTCATATAACATATCGCAGAATTCTTCAATACACTTTACGCTTTCCGTCTTTTTACCTTTTACTTGCTCTATCAGATTACCAATCTCAATTATTGCCTGCTGTATGTCAGCAATTATCCCACGAACCAGCTCTATATCATCCTTATTAAAATCATCTATCCAGCATTTTCTATTTTCAATATGATGTCCGATTTTTTCAATCTCTTTATTTATACTATTCATGGTATCAGATATTACTCTTTTATATCCGATATTTTCATTATCCGCCAGATTTCTCATCGCGTTCTTTATATTAAATTCATACACTGGTAATCTGAAATCCATCAATGCTTCCAGCTGACTTTTCTGCGATTCATAGAATGGATAATCGTGTCCTCCGGTATTTCTGACCAGTTTCATGTAATCTCCATATCTTTTGCTTAACATCGCGTCAAAGCCTATAGGTACGGGTATTGTAGTATTCTCAAATGGCAATCTGACTACTTTATCATAGTATTTCTTAGGAATTCTCATATGTCTTCCATACATGCTATGAGGCATCATCTGTGTCATTTCATCACATTCTTCATCTTTGAATGTTCCGAATATGTTCTCCGCAAGAGTATATAATTCTAATCGCTGCTTCTCTTTATCTTCTGAAATCTGGATATTGCTGTCACATAATTCATTTATCTTCTTCAATGCATCAGCTTCCTGACTTTCATTCATTCCACCATCTGCTGCATTATCGGCTACAGTAATTATGTATTCGGCTATCTTTTCACAACGTTTCTGTGCTTTAACATCGTTTGATACATTATCATGTACAAATATATCCATTCCTGCAATATATGGAAACCCATAATGCTTTCGCAGATATTCGTCTTCGAAGCATATTCTGCTACTGCATGTCACTCTCGCAAGAAAATGGTGGAAATTCTGATGATTCTTAAAGTTAAATAATTGATATCCATCTCTGAACTCATGAGGTGCCACTTCACAAAATCTGATATAATCATTTCTCTGCATCGCAATATCAAGATCATCATCCCATGGTATAAAACCACCGTGTCTTACTGCTCCCAAAAGAGTTCCCCATTCCGCATAATATTTGATATTATGCTTCCTGCATATTCTGTCAACCTCCGCAAGAACATCCAATTCTACAGCCCATGTTCTCTTAATCATTGACGGAACATAGAAGCCATCACGCACTTCGTCTTCAAGGTAGTTTTCATTATATTGAAGTACATAATTTTCTTTCCCATTCACTTCTTGTATCTTCCCCATAATATTCTACTAACTTTCTTATATATAATTTTTTTATATTATCTGATTGAAGAATCACTCTGTCTGAATAGACCACTCCAGGCATGGTTACATAAGCATTCATGCTTGAATCTGAACGCATATCATCCCATTGTATTTCACTTGTTATAAAATATGGTATATATGTAAGCATGTCTGTACACATCACAAGATTTTTAGCATAATATTTAGGATGTACTGTCGTTGCAACATTGTATTCATCATATGGATTCTGAATAATTATTTCATCTGGCTTTTCCTCATAACAATTGTATTCTTCACCAGATGTGATTGCTACATTATCTGGATATGTTATATCACCTATATATTCTTCAACTGTCCCGTCAATATTCTTATAATATAATGATATAGGCTGCACAATTACTTCATAATTATCATCTTTACTATACTTCTCCCACAACGGCTGCATTGTATTCCAGTATTCAGCTTTGAATGGCATAAAGACCACTTTCTTTTTTTCATTTCCATCAGTAGTTGTTTTTCTTGCCTTCCTCATAATTTTCTTTTGCTCAGCAACTTTATTATATTCATTTATATCATCTCGAAACACACATAATGGTGCTCCAGCGTTTAGTGCTATTTCCTTATAATTATCATAAAATGGATAATCATGTGCATACTCACATTCCAGTACTATCTTATTATAATCCCCATAATATTCTTTCAATACTTTATCATATTCAATAGGTGCAGGTATAGTTATATTTTCAAATTGTAACTGTACAGAATCTGAATAATACTCCTTAGGGAACTTATATCTTCCTTCTTTCAGCCACATTGGTACCACAGCCAATTCGCTTGCCTCTTCCTCTGTATACATACTGCATAATCTATCCACTAAAATATTCATCTGCTGTGCCAGATTCTTATCTTTGTCTATCTTAATTGCACATAACTGTTCTATCTGTTGCACATAACTGTCAATTTCATTCTTTTTGCTTTGTCTAATCTGTTCATCACTGCATTTTTCCGTTTCTCTAATTAAGAATTTAACGCTATTGACAATACATATCACCATTCTCTGAAATTCAGCCTCTTCTTTATCTGGTGCTATATAATCAAGTGGAAATATGTCTATCCCAGCGATATAAGGAAATCCATGATACTTTTCAAGTTTTTCCCTTGTAAAACTTATATCTCTGCTATTAATAATTCTTGTAAGTAAGTTATCGTTATTTTCGTCATTTTCAATGTTGTATATATCATATCCTTCTGGCATTATCTGCTTTGCTATCCGTAAGAATCTGTTATAATCAGGTCTTTTCATACATACATCCATATCATCATCCCATGGTATGAACCCGTGGTGCCGTACCGCTCCCAGTAATGTTCCCCAGTCTGCATAATACTCTATTCCATTTTCTCTGCATGCCTTATCAAGATCGGATAGAACTTCCATCTGAGCAGCCCACGCCTGTTTCATCTCTGCAGTCACATAAAATCCATCTCTTACTTCATCTTCAAAAAAACTTCTGTCAAAATTCATATATATCTCCAATCTATAATTAATAAGACAAAAAGAGCCGGTGCAAGCACCGACTCTTCTGCTTATAGTAGTAGTAATAATTATTAACCGAGAAGTGAAAGAACTCCCTGTGTCTGCTGATTAGCCTGAGCAAGCATTGACTGTCCAGCCTGTGAAAGAATATTATTCTTGCTGTACTGTACCATCTCTTCAGCCATATCTGTATCACGGATACGTGACTCTGCTGATGATGTATTCTCACTTGTTGTATCAAGATTGTTGATTGTATGCTCAAGTCTGTTCTGAAGAGCACCAAGATTAGATCTCTGATCTGATACTGTCTTAATTGCACTCTGAATCTTTGTCATTGATGTACCTGCAGAACCATTGCTGCTAACTTTAAGAGCAGCTTTCTCAACGCCTAAGATTTTCTTAGCCTCCATGTTGCTAATACTTATTGTAATATTCTGTCCTGAAAGAGCACCAACCTGAAGATTCTTGTTTTGGAAATTACCATCCAAAAGATTCATAGTATTAAACTGTGTTGTAGAACGAATTCTATCAATTTCATCATACAACTGATCCATCTCCGCCTTGATAGCAGTTCTATCATCAGTTGTGTTAGTATCATTAGCTGCCTGTGTTGCAAGCTCATTCATTCTCTGAAGAATTGAATGTGTCTCGTTAAGGGCACCTTCTGCTACCTGGATAAGAGAGATACCATCCTGTGCATTATCAGATGCCTTGTTAAGACCTCTGATCTGGCTTCTCATCTTCTCTGAGATTGAAAGACCAGCTGCATCATCGCCGGCACGGTTAATCTTGTAACCTGAAGATAACTTCTCTGTTGACTTCTGGAGTGAGCTTGTAACTACACCCATCTGTCTGTTTGTGTTCATTGCTGCTAAATTGTGTTGTACTACCATAATATTTTCCTCCTTGAAATTATATTGTGATGCAACGTCCCTGCTGCATCTAGTTATGGTTTACAGGAAACTTTCTGTTCCCTTGTACTTTATATATCGGACCTTAGTACCAAAACTTTAGTCCGTAATATAACTTTTTAAAAAATTACTGTTTGGCATCCATAAACTGTGGTTCATTGCTCATCTTGCTCATATTCTGATAATATGACTTTGCCATAGATGCACTTCTCTTGGCTTCCTTATGCTCCTGACGTTCCCTGCGAAACATTGCCTCAACCTTAACCTTATTGCGTGCTTCCTGAACTTCTATCTTAGCGCCAAGCTCTGTAACTTCTTTAATAAGCTGCTTCATCGTGGCAATCTCATCTGCATACATATGCTTGTTGGTATCAAGTTCAACCTTTATTCTGTCGAATACCGACTGGAAGCCTTCATCAAGCTTATCAAGCGCATCTATACATTCACCCTTTTCATGCATATTATTCTCGAATGCATCATGATTAAGCTCAGCTTTAGAAAGAATCTCATCCTGCCCCTCATTAAGAGACACAATTTTCTGAAGAATCTCTTTCTTTTTCTTAAGACTGTCAATCATAATCTGAAGATAATTAGTAGTCATATCTGTCTCCTACTTATTCATTGACCTTGTGCGGTTCATAACCTCTTTCCATGTATCTCTCATGCCTCTTATTTCATCTAATGCCTGATTAAGTATCTCTGGATCTTTCTTAACATTAGCATTAACTAAAAGGGAGTATATGTAATCATATATTTTCTCAAAATCTTCTGCAACAGGATATTTATGATTAAGTGTTACCTTAAACTCTGTAATTATATCTTCAGCCTTCTTAATATTAGTATGAGCTTTCTGTAAATCACCCTTTTCTATAGCTATCAGGGCTATATTACAGAACTTAATAGCCCCTTCATAAAGCATAAGTGTAAGTTCTGCAGGACTTGCTGTAAGAATCTTATTTCTGTTATATTCCTGTGCTATATTCTGATTAAATGCCATGTTTTCCTCATTTCCCATAAGCTTCCATGCTTATGCGGTTGTTAATATGTACTATTATCCAAAAAGTCCAGATAACGATGATGACTGCGCATTCATCTTGGCAAGCGCTGATTCCATTGCTGAGAACTTACTATAATAATAATCTTCCCATGTAGTAACCTTGTCTTCTGCCGCAGATATCTTAGTATTATACTCTGAATACTGCGTATTCATCTGCTTATCATTATATATAGTATAAGCACTGCTTGTTGATGATGCTGCCATCTTCTTTCCAAGATCAGTATACAATTGTGTAGATAACTGTGAAAAGAATGATATAACCGTATCAGGGTCATTAGATATCATCTCTCTTAACTTATCTGTATTAGCTGATGTCTTAGAATCATCCTTATCACCATCTATATGATATACACCTGTTTCATTCTCTGGAGAATTAAAATATCCAAGTGTAGCTATTCCAAAACTAGAAAGTGAATAAGACTTATCTCCCACCTTGAATGATTTTGCCATATCATTCTTCATAGTATCAAGAACACTTCCAAGTGTTGAGTCTTTTCTAAGAAGTGAATCCTTAATCTTTTCTTCCCACTTCTTAACCTCATCATCAGACATTGCATCTTTCTCATCACTTGTAAGAGGCTCATATCCCTTAGAACTTGCCGCATTGTAGGCAACATCTACAGACTTGACAAGGTCATTATAATCCTTAAGGAAGCCCTTAATCATATCATATATACCATCTACATCTGTGTTGGTTGTAATAGTTACTTCATCATTACCAGTAACTTCCATTGCCTCAATTGTAAGACCATTGATTGAGTAGTTATTAGAGTTGTTAGTAAATGTTGCCCCATTAAGCTCAATCTCTGAATCCTGTCCTGTTATTCTGACAGCACCCGAAGATGATGCACTACCAGTAACATTTGATGCCATTGCAATCTTAGAGTCAAGCAGTGCCTTAGCTTTAGCCTGTCTGTCAGCATTAGTATCGCTTACTTCCTGTAATACATTGGCATTAGAAGCATCTGCCACAGCTTTTCCATCATCGCCGATTGTCACATAATCCTTAGTATCCCGTATAACCTTGGAATTATCATCATACACCTTAATCAGTGATTCATTAGACGCTTTTTTCTTTACCGCAGCCTCATATTCATCCTTGACACCATCTTTTTCCATAGCCTCTGTGTCATATTCGTACACAACTTTGCCATCAGAATCTTTAACTGTATTGCCCTCTGAATCCACCTTTTCCTTCTTATACTTATCATAAGCATTAAGAATATCTGGTGTCTCTGTCTTAAGCTTTGCGACATATTCATCTAATGTCAATGAATGATCCCAAGTATCATCTGCTGCCAGTGCATCAAGCTTATCCTTGGCTGCATTATACTTATCAGCATAACTCTTCGCTGTATCCTTGGCAGTAATCTTAGTATACATACCTTCAAGTTCTGTATTATATGCATCACTGCCCTCTGTTAAAGCTGCCAGTCTCTTGTATTCTGCTGAATCAGTATCATTAACTGTATATATTCCAAGCTTCTGTAATGCATTAAGTCCGTTAGAGTCATTAGCCACAAGTGAGAAATCGTTATCCTTGCCTGACTCCTTAGAGCTTATAAAGAATCTTGCATTATTCTCATCAAAACTTGCATTAACGCCAGCTTCCTTTAACTTAGATACGAACTGGTTAACATTCATATCTGATGTTATATCAATACTCTTGGTTCCAGAAGCAGTCTTAAAACTTATAGAACCATCTGTTGTTCCAACTATGTCTGATATCTTAGTATCACCTGTAATCTTGCTTCCATCAGCAGCTTTAATCTGTCCACCTGTAAGATATCCTGTTGACGCCAGCTGCTTAACCTTAAGTCTCTGTGTACCATTAACAGCAGATGAACTTGCTGTTACCTTGGCATACTTATCATTAGACACTGTTGATGTCTTAAGATTATAACTTGTAGAAAATCTTGCACTTGAAAGCTTTCCACTATAAAAGCCATAAATACTTGTATTCATGGTCTTCCACTTTTCCTGCTTCCATGAAAGCTTGGTCTGTGCTTTAACAAGATTGTCTTTCTTTAACTTATATGATGATACGAGCGCTGAAACAAGTGATTCTGTATCCATACCCGATACCATACCAGATAATCTTATTGCCATAGCTTATCTCCTCTCATCTACTATGATACCTGCAAGCTCCCATGCCTTGGCAAGCATCTCAAGAGCTTTCTCTGAAGGTATCTCCTTAATAACTTCATCTGTATCTTTATCTTTAATCTTAATTGTGATTCTGTTAGTTGGTTCGTTGTAGCCAAATTCTGCAATTGTATTGTTGTTAAGGACTTTCCTTATATCCTTAACATCAGCCATTGATTCAGCCTGCTTCTTAGCCTTGTCATTGTCTTTAGCGTTGCTGCCATTCTTCTCACTGTCTGCTGCCTGTCCTACAGAAACTGCCACATTAGATGCTGCTGACTTTGCTGAATCAACAACAACCTCATTGCTCTTATCTGTAGTTGTTGTAACACTGCTTACATGTGATACCGGCTTGGCAGCCTGTGAATTCTGGCTCTGATAGCTTGACGCTGCCGCTACTCCATTAACTTCCATTCCCATGATACAATTCCACCTCCGTGTGAAAACAAAACTTTATCCTGTAGTTACATTCATGTTGTACTGCATATATCGGAAAATGTTAAGTAAAATTTAACCCTTTGGACAAAAATATACACTAATAAAACAAATCATTTCTTAAATAACTGGTTAAGAGACTTCACATCAACCGAACTTGCTGCTTCCTTATTAGAATCAAGTATCTGTGCATACACTTCCTTACGATATATAGGCACTGACTTAGGAGCTGATATGCCAAGCTTTACCTGATCGCCCTTGATTTCGATTATTGTAATCTCAATATCATCATTAATAATGATTGCTTCGTCTTTCTTTCTTGATAATGCGAGCATATTAGTTCTCCTCCTTCTTTAGAATATCGTATATAGGATATCTTACCTGATATTCAGAATTATCTGCTATAAGCTGTATTCCCTTCATCGTATCAAAATCAACAATAATAGGAGCTTTAAGATTAATTGTCATCTTAGTAATATCCTGTGGTACCGTAAGCGCACAGTACACTCTGATATTATCATCCTGTATATCATCTCCGAGAGATTTAAGAAGCTCATCCTCAACAACAGGATCATATGTCTCATACACGAATTCCGGCTTCATGACAGGAAGTGCAAGTGTTGGCTCATCAATCGCCTGAAGCCATATAATAGAGATATTCTCCTCTTTCTCTGCATCATACACAAGAGTATACTTCTTCCAGTCCTCAAATCCAATAATTCCCTTGTCAAATGTGATGATTTTATCATCACTAACTTCAATCTCTCCAAACCATTTAGTCTGTACTTTCATGTCAAACCTCCAAATCTTAATTCTATCCTTTATCTGTCAATGCTGTTTATACAGCTTAACTCTCAGCCTGCCTCACTGTATTCCTCTCTTATGCCGGAATTATCCAAGAAAATCAAGCAGTGTCTGCTGGACAACCTTGCTCGCAGCTGATAATGCTGCCTGATATACAAGCTGTGCTGATGTATATGTAACAACAATCTCTTCCAGATCAATGTCTTCATTCTGAGACTTAAGATCAGTGAAATTAGTCTTCTGCTCTGTAAGTCTTGTCTTGGTAAGGTCAAGTCTTATCTGTCTGTTACCTACATCAGCCTTCGCATTAGATACCTGCTCCTGATAGCCCTGCATCTGACCGATTCCCGCTTCAAAAGCATCTTTCATCTTAGATTTTGCAAAATCTCTCTGCTTTGTAAGGCCTTCCATAATATCACTTAACTTCTTCTGTGAAGCCTCATCGCTGTACTGTCCTTCCTTCTGCATAGACTCAATCTTTGATATCTGGTCATTAATATCAAGGACATTCTGTACCGCATTGACAAGGTCATCAACATTTCTTCCAAGATATATATTGAAAGCTTCATCAGCTTCTGTATTAACCTTAATCTTCTGTGAAAAATTAATGATATATTCAATATCCTCACTCTGCTTGTTGTACTCAATTCCTGTATTATTATCAACACAGTTAAAATACATTGTCGGGTCAATGTCACCCTTTATAAAATTGCTCTTCTCGTATGTCACTGAAAATGCATTATCAGCATACACTGACTTGTATACATTCTCACCAAGAAGAAGCTCGCCTGTTGTTGAGTTAATTGCAATCTCATTCTCTCCCGGAACATAATTAGGATCTGTCGTTGTAACCACATTTACAGCTGTATCAGCTGTATTACCGTCTGCATCAGTTACCGGAACAATAAGTCCTCCATCTATAGCAACACTACCATCATCAGCAATAGTGATATTGGCAGAATTATTATCTCCCATGCTCATTGAAAATGTTTTTCCGTTAATCTCATCATATGCGAGCTGGATTCTGTGTACATCCGTTATATTAGGTGTGATTATATTGCCGTTAGCATCTGTCTTTACATTAAGATTAATAATATCATCATTAGTATATGCATTAGTGTATGCTGTCTTATTAGATAAATCTTCCCTTGTAAAGTTCTGTGTAATTGTATAATCAACATCTTTAGCAGTTTCATCTGACTGATATGTCAGAGGCTTATCTGTAGCATGTCCTGTAAAT
>OGZZ01000943.1_pt1 | contig 22355 bp, 17 predicted proteins | sample 1577021 | NCBI WGS metagenome assembly OGZZ01 (sample SAMEA3541526, study PRJEB24748) | human gut metagenome | biome: human gut; feature: human-associated habitat; material: faeces | place: China | collected 2012
GACAGGTTCAAAAGTACTTGAATAAGATATCCGGTCCATTATTAGATCGCATCGACATTCAGATAGAGATTGTACCTGTACCCTTTGATAAGATTTCCGATCAAAGACAGGGAGAATCGAGCAATATCATCAGACAGCGAGTGATAAAAGCCCGTCAAATGCAGGAAAGACGCTACACCGAATATACCGGAATTTATTGCAATGCACAAATGAACAGCAAACTGCTTGCAATGTACGCTCAACCGGATGCCAAAGGACTTGCATTGCTAAAAAATGCAATGGAACGACTCAATTTATCTGCCCGAGCCTACGACCGGATTTTAAAAGTTGCCCGTACAATCGCCGATTTGGAAGGAGCAGAACAAATACTCCCCAATCATTTGGCAGAGGCTATCAGTTATCGGAATCTCGACAGAGAGAACTGGGCTGGATAATAACAATGAATATAAACATAAGAGAATTATTTCATCGATAACACTATCTTTTTTCATATATTTGTTTTACATTTGTGACAAACAAATATGCAATCATATGAAAACATCAATAACAAGTCTTTTAATGATATTTTGTTTGAGCATATTGGCTTATGCGCAAACTCCCCAGGACAGAGCCACAGAACTAAAAAAACAAGCGCAAAGCAGTCTCAATCAAAAAGATTACATCAAAGCGCGTTACTTATTCAAAAAAGCATACGAAGCATTTGCAACCCGCGGAAACTATCCACAGGCGATAGAATGTGGTGTTCAGGCCAATGCTTTATACGTCAGAGAGAACTTTTACAAAGAAGGATTCGAACTTTGTCGTGACATGGACCAACTTATATGGACCGGAGAGCAAAATCAGAAGAAAGTCTTTTATGACCTCCGCTTCCTCGTAAACAAGGAGCGGTTGCAGATGTACACGGCACTTAAAAATCCAGCCCAAGCAAAAACACAGCTGAATAAATTGGAAGAAACCGCTAACCTTGCCAAGAATGACTCACTGACAGAGGTTTTACTGTATACAAAAGCCAACTATTACTATACATTTAACCAAAACACGCAAGGTGATGCCTGTTTCCGCAAACTGATTAATCAATATAAGGAAAAGAAAGACTATGCCAAAGTGAATGATTGCTACAAGAACCTTATCGGAATTGCCCGTAAAGCCAATAATGCCCCTTTAATGGAACGCACCTATGAAAGTTACATCGTTTGGACAGACTCCGTGAAAGCTCTGACAGCTCAAGACGAACTGAATGTACTGAAAAGGAAATATGACGAAAGCCAACTGACTATACAAGAAAAAGACGACACACTATCAGCCAAACAATACATCATTATAGGTCTGTGTGTTCTTGTAGTCATCCTCGTTGCCGGACTGGCAATACTGGCCGCCATATTACTGAAATTTATAGCCGGCAACCGCAAATTAAAGAAAAGTGTGAAGATTGCCAATGAACATAATGAATTAAAAACCAAATTCATTCAGAACATATCCTCACAGATGGAACCGACTTTGAATACGTTGGCTACCTCTGCGAATGAACTTTTACAGAAAGCCCCTCAAGAAGCGAGCCAAATGCAGAGCCAAGTCGCTGCTCTGAAGAAATTCAGCGATGATATCCAGGAACTGTCTTCATTAGAGAATTCATTAACCGAACTCTATGAATTGGGTGAAATCAACGTAGGTACTTTCTGCGAAAATGTAATGGATAAGGTTAAGGAGCATATAAAAATAGATGTTACTCCTTCAGTCAACGCTCCCAAACTTCAGGTAAAGACAAACAAGGAGCAACTGGAACGTATCCTTCTCTATTTACTGAAAAATGCAGCCTACTACACCGAACAAGGACGTATCAGCCTTGAGTTCAAGAAACGTGGTGCACATACTCATCAATTTATCGTGACGGATACGGGAATCGGTATTCCGGCAGAGCAACAGGAAAATATTTTCAAGCCTTTCACGGAAGTGAAAGACCTCACTACAGGAGATGGGCTAGGATTACCAATCTGCTCACTTATCGCCGCAAAAATGAATGGTAGCCTGACGCTAGATACCAGTTATACCAAAGGAACCCGTTTCATACTGGAACTTCACGTCTAAATTTTGCATAAAACGAATAACTTGTATCATTAGATTACTTTCTAATTTGTTTATTATAGTTACCTTTAGCAAAGAGTATTCCAAACGCAAACTTGAAAACATACAAAAATATGAACAATTTCCCATATAAACGGATATCACGTTTTAAATAAACCTTTGAGTAGTTTATTAAGAACAGTATTTGAGTTTATTAAAAACTTTGCAATCGGATTTCCGAGTTCTCAACTCTATCTATTACAACAAAAAGGCTGCAAATTTCATGAAATTTGTAGCCTTTTTGCCTATAGCCGATACACCATTTCTGATACTAATCAGGAAATAAAAAGCATTTGTCAAGAACCTATTGTTTTTTTGCTGAAAAAATAAAGAGAAAACTAACTTATATATAATAAGATAGCCTTCTCTCTATTTATAAACTGACTTTCCGCTTTATTCTACAGAATATCATCTCACGATATTTTGTATCAATAAATATCAGACAATAAGATCTTACTCTTGCGGCATATTTCCCATTTTTACCACTGAATAGCTTGGTCTGTATCAGGAATCAAGCTATTAACTTTTCGTTCCATCAACATACTACCTTCAGCACGACAAGGTACAACGATATCTTTATCTTCATACGTTGTCACATCATCATACGTATATGACATATAAATCGTCGTGAAATGATGTTCCAAATAAGGAGTTACTTCATCTAAAGACATGCTAGTCGTATAAGTAGGCGCATCTCCTATAAGTCGGAAGTTCATGGCATTAGTCGGATCGGCAGGTTCAGCTGTCAGTGTCCCATTTTCGTTAAAAGTCAACACAATCTTATATTTATCTCTATCCTTCAATTCTTCACTAATGACTCCGGCATAGAAGAAGCATTGATTCTCACTCACTACATGCAAGGTACGTGTACTTGAAACCATAGCACTCGTATTATCCATCATATATACAAACATATTGGTGGCCCCATAAGCTCCTGAATAATCATTAAACGGCATCACACGGAGAAGTGCTTTACGATAATTCTTGCGTGGATTCGGATCATACGAGTCACTATCCAAAATCGTCAATGGAAGTACCCATTTATCAACAAGATCCAGTCCGCTAAATTTGAATTTAATATCAAACAAACCTTGACATTCCCCAGCCGGAATATGACAAGTAGGAGAGGCAAACTCATAGTGTTTCTTATCCAGCAATTGAAAATACAAGTCTTCACGTTGTTTCCAGCGAGCTTCATTCAAACCAATCAATGTATCCGGATCCACATCAATAGCAACATCCAGATCTCTTTCATTCATAGTAGAGCCACCTACAATCACCGGTAGCCGATAAGTCACTTCACCGTTCGCTTGATAACGCAAATATACATCAGTCACTCCCTTACTATTGACAGGGGCTTTCAATCCGACATTTTGCACATACACTTCTTCCACCCATTCATTGTTACATGCACCAGTCAGAACAAGCGTTAATAACAATATAAAATATACGATATAATTTTTCATATTTTTCCATTTAATAAGGTTAATCATAATATGTCCATCCCGGGTTCTGAGTCAGACGCAAGTTTCTTCTCAACTGATCATGGGAAATCGGCCAGAAATACATTTTACGGCTAAAAGTAGTCGGCAAGTTCGAATTGATCACTTGAGTATGAAATAAGTCTCTTTCTGTTTTACTCATATATGCATTGCAACCATACATCTGCTGCGACTCCTCATATTCGGCATCCTTCCAACGGCGCAGATCAAAGTAACGACTGTTTTCTGCAAATAACTCTATCTGGCGCTCATGCTTCAAATGCTTGCGGAACTCATCAGCATTCTCATAAACATCTGATCCAAAATCGGGAACTCCTCCACGAATACGAACTCTGGAAATAGCATAACTCATTTCATTCTTATCACGTGAAATATCATAAGACTGAGTTCCATCCCATGAAGGAATCTGATAAGTACTCGCACCTAATTCATTTAATGCCTCTGCATACCATAACAACACGTCAGCATAACGAATACCAATCACAGGCTTTGAGATAACCCCTCCCTCTGTCTTAAAGTTGTCACGAGAACTAACAAATTTCCTGATCCCAATACCAGTAGCCAACCAACGATCACCTGAATTACTCCAGCCACTCTCTTCACCACGATAATACCATATGATTAGATTCCGGTCATACGACTGTACAGCATTAGTACCATTCCATAAGCAACCATTGTATGCTACCGTAGCATAAAAACGTGGTTCACGATGTCCATATTGTTTATTCACACCTTCCACCAATGGTGCCCAATCACCACTAGCTGCTTCCTCGGCACTCACATAATTTTCATCACCCGTCCAGTCTTTCGTCTTATCAAAAGGTTTTCCGGTATTCATCTGATAGGCATCGCATTGCTTACCTGTCATAGCATGACAATTATAACCTCCGAATGCTATTGGCATCTGATGTTGAATCATCGTATTGATATCTCCGTTGTTCTGTCCGGTTGTAAAAATCATCTCTTTGTTTTCCGAAGGAAAAATCACTCCATTAAAAAGTGTCTCGTAAGACTGTAACGGGTCAATATTCCGCCATCCTGCAGGAAAATCCGCATGAGAATATACCGCATGCGTAGGAGGAGCAATCGTTGCCGGATTATCAATTGTACCAGTAGAGTGAGCTGAGACCGTATGTAGCTCATACACACCCTTACGACCAAGTTCTACCACATCACGAGCAGCTGCTGCCGCCTTTGCCCACTTTTCTTCATTGTATTCTTGAGCCATCAGATAGCGTCCTTCATCATCCACCAAATCCGTGAAACGTTCAGTATCGGTTGGACGCGGATTATTGAGAGGGCTGGCAGCATAAAGCAATGCTTTTGCGCGAGTTGCCAAAGCTGCTCCGCGAGTAGGACGTGCCATATTACGTGTATCACGTTTCAATGGTAAGTCTTTCGCTGCAAGCTTCATTTCCTCTGCAATGTAGTTGACACAATCGTCATACGTGCTACGTGGGATATAAAGATCCTCATAAGCAGCATTATAGTCCATCACACCATCATTAGGTATAATTGGTATAGGCCCGTACTTTTGCAACAACTTCCAGTAGAAATAAGCGCGTACAAAACGAGCCTGTGCCTTATAATCAACAATTTCATCCGGAGTCATTTCTTTATTTCTGTCAATATTATGAATAAAAATCGAGGCATGACGGATACCATCATAAGCTTGTGCCCAGGAGTCTTGTTTCCAATTCTCATCATATTCACAATATTTGAATACACGATATTCAAGATTACGGTCGCTATAACACATATCGTCAGAAAAGTTAGTAATACAGTTATCTTTCGAACCAATATCGATGTTACTCCATGTCAGCCAAGCGTATGCAGTCGCCAACCATTGTTCCGACCATTCTTTATTTTCGAATATATTTTCCAAACTCTGGGTATTTTCTCCCAATTTCCCCTCCACGCTCAAATAATCTGAACAAGAGGAAACCATCATTCCCATACTGATAATGGTGGAAAACAATATATGTTTCTTTTTCATATTTCGTATTATATATTAACAGTTAAACCTAAAGTGAGCATTTTAGACAATGGATACTGCTGCCCGTTAGAGCTCCCCATTTCAGGATCCCATAATTTGAACTTAGAGAATGTTAACAGATTTGTCCCGATAAAGAAGATGCGTACATTATTCATCAAGATTGCACGACTGATGTTCTTTGGAAGTGTATAACCCACCTCTACCGTTTTCAGGCGCAGATATGAACCATCACGCAACCAATATGTCGATTCACGGTTATTGTTACTGTTATTCTGCCAGGTCAAACGAGGATATTTGGCATCAGGATTCTCATTCGTGCCAAGACTCCAGTAGTTTCCTACTACATCCGTAAGAATGTTACCCCAGTCACCACCACTAAATGGTCTGACTCCAAAACCATCAATAAAGAAAGAGGATTTACCAGCACCTTGGAAATGTAGATTCACATCGAACCCTTTCCATGTAGCAGACATACCAAAGCCGTAAATCAAATTCGGACGGGTTGTAGAACCAATAGGTACCCTATCACTATCATTAATCACGCCATCACTGTTCACATCTTTATATTTAATATCACCAGGCATTACTGTTCCCCATTCTGTTTGTTGAGGACTGTTACGTATATCATCATAATCCTTAAATAAGCCAAGAGCTATCAGACCTTTCGCTTGATTGACACGATACCCTGTATCACGTATATAAGGATATGCGCTATTTGCCTCGTCAGCAGCCAGAATCTTATTATTACTATAAGTGAAATTACCGCGTACAGTCAGACTGACATTGCCTATATCCTGTTTGAAAGCCACATTTCCATCAAAACCGGTAGAACGTACCTTACCTACATTCGCACTAGGTGTAAGATAACTCAAACCTAAAGTTCCTGGCAAACTTTGACGCTGCATAAAGATTCCATCACGTGTTTCATGAAAATAATCTACAGTACCAGTAAACCTGTCATCCCATAACGAGAAGTCAACACCTATATCATGCTTAGTAGCAATCTCCCATGTCACACCAGAAGAAGATATCTGCTTATAAATCTGTCCATTATCCACATTAGGAGTATTGTAATCTCCCCAATTATAAGGATTTCTACTTTCAAAAAGCTCCAGATAAGGGAAACGAGTTCCAATATTGTCACTACCTACCTTACCATAAGAATAACGAAGCTTAAACATATTCATCCATTTCAGATTCTTCTTAATAATAGGTTCTTCCGCAATATTCCATGCTACTGAGTATGCAGGAAAGAAGCCAAACTGGTTGCCTGGGGCAAAATTTTCTGAACCATTGTAACCAAAGTTGAAATCAACCATATAGCGATATTTCCATCCATAGGTAATACGACCAGCAAGTCCCATGTGTCTATTAGGTAGCCAATCATAGCCGGCTGTACTTTGTGTGTTGACATATTCATCCTGAGTATATTTCAACGTACCGCCCACCGAATGATCACCGAATCGACGATCATATTGCAAAATAGCCTCCAAAAACTGCCTACGGTTACCTGAAGCAGAAGACTCATGAAACATCAGCTGTTTCTCTGCCACTTTTTTGAAAACGATTTCCCCGTTAGAATCTCGCTGACGTTCGGCTTGCCATTGTTCAGGCCACTGCTTATGATTACGATAGTTATTGTTATAAGTATCAAATCCAAAACGTCCGGTAAACTTCAAACCTTTCGTTATAAAATCCAATTTCTGATCCAAAGTCGCATTCGTTTGAATTACGTTCTGCCACTCCTCATAATAACCGGTTTGTGTAGCAATTACCCATGGATTAGTACGTTCACTTGTTCCTGCAGCCGGAATTCTTCCGTTCGAAAAAATCACCGGCATATTAATAGGTGTTTGTCCCATTACGGACTTCCACAATGCATCAGAGCCAAGTCCCGGATCATTCTGAGTAGAAAGCCAGCCTGAAACACCTACCGTCACCATGGTGGTCTTTGTAACATCAAAATCTACATTCATACGATAGTTCCAACGCTGGTAATTGGCATTTGTATTATAATCTTTCAACTTACCGTCTGTCTTATACATACCTCCCTCGCTAACATAGCTTGCTGACACAAAGTAGCGTGCCACAGAACCACCGCCACTTATATCAAGATTAGCACGATAAGTCATTGCACCGTCTCTTAACAATACATCCATCCAGTCTACATTCGGATACAAATCCGGATCCAGTCCTGTCTGAATCAGTCTCAACTCATCTTGGGAATACATCGGCTGTTGAGAACGAGTTGTACGTGATTCGTTCAGCATGGTAGCGTAAGTATAACCATCTACAAAGTCAGGAGTCATGGTACGTGTATTATAAGAAGTTTCCACTTTCGCATTGATATTAATTTTACCAGCCTTACCTCTCTTAGTAGTAATCAACACTACGCCATTTGCACCACGACTACCATAAATTGCTGTAGCTGAAGCATCCTTCAATACAGAGAATGACTCAATATCTTCCACATTGACTTCATTCAGGCTACGTTCGAATCCATCTACTAAAACCAATGCTCCGGAACCTGCCCCAAAAGTAGAGATACCACGAATCCAGAATTCTGACATATTGGCTCCCGGTCTACCGGAAGTCTGCCTTGCTAACACACCAGGAACATTTCCAGCCAATGCATTTGCCAGACTTGAAGTAGGAGATGACTTCAACACATTCACATCTACCGTAGAAACTGCACCTGTCATTGTTATTTTCTTTTGAGCACCTGTACCGGTGATAACCACTTCATCAATCACACTAGCAGAAGATTCTCGCAATGTGACATCAATCTTACTCATATTATCCTTTATCAGGACTTCTTGTGTTTCAAATCCTATATAAGAAAAGATCAGCGTACTGTAAGGAGCTATTTTAATCTTATACTCACCATCAATGTTGGTGATAACTCCCAAACCTGCAACATTCTTTACCGAAATATTGACTCCAGCCAAAGGTATCTTTTCGGCATCTCTGACCATACCGGTTACCTCTATCGTCTGACTCTGGGCATACATATCAATGACGTAACCTGTTGTCAATAATAATATCATAAATAAAAATTTCCTCATAAAATAAGAATTGTGTGTTAATCATCAATTTACTGTAATGCAATGGTACGAACACGGTGATTACCGTTGTCACCAACATAGAAAGTACCTGTAGACTCTTCATAACAAAGTCCTAAAGGATAGTTGAAACGTGCTGTTTCACGAGGATCACCGTCAATATATCCTGACACGATCTGATCTGTCGAATAACTTCCACGACCGGCAAACGTTGTAACAATACCATCAGGAGTGATCTTACGAATACAATGATTGGCAGCATCAGTAAGATAAAAATCATATATATCCGCACGTTGCTCTGCCACATATTCTTCGTTCAACACAAAACACCCTTGCATTGGATTATCAAAACGGGCAGAATTCTGGGATGCGTCCTTGTAACCATATGATCCGAACTCTCCAGCAAAAGTAATAGGAGTTTCCAGATATTTACCAGCCCAATTATATTCTGCTTTCATCACACATTGCTTGTCACGTGCTATTAAATAGGCAAAATTTCCACTTGGATGAAAAGTAACACATTGGAACCAGCCGCTTGGTCCCATCTTGGCAATCTGCTTCGGATCCCACATTTGTGTCTTCTCATTCCAAACCGCTTTATGAAGCGTAGCATCACGACCACGACACAAAAAGATAGTACCATCTATAGGATGCGTGAATAATGTATTGAAATCATCTCCATTTAAAGCCGGATAAGAGTTTTTAAAATTTTCTTTACGAAGTAGGTAATAAGCTCCTGCACGTTCTACATTCCCCTGCGGACAGTTCACAAACATAGTATCCCTGTCCACACTCCAGCCAAGTCCACTCGGAGCACTACTCCAACCAGCAGCACCATTAGTAATCACAGTAGCTATGGAATCCTTATCTAGATAAATTTTACGTAAACTATGTTCATTCTCGAAAAAATAAATGCAACGTTCGCCTGATGATTCGTCATAGTACATGGCAAGAGGAGTTTGAGTTCCTGCTTTATCAAAATTACCATCCGTAATAGAAGTATTGCCTTCACTATCTACTACACCGCACAACGTGCCGACAACTACATTATACTGATAAGAGAACTTTTGGTCAAATGTATAGGTAGCATTCAAACTTTTATCTTTATTCAATATATCCACCTGCACAGACCCTCCATCCGCACGGGAAGGAACAATACAATAAATCTGTGTACCGGAAGAGCTAACAACCTTCGCTTCCTTACCACCGACAACCACTCGTATCAGTGAGGGATCAGTCCCAAAATTACTACCATTGATAAACATGTTCGTGCGTACAGCACCTTCCAAAGGAGAATAGTCAGTAAAAACAACTTCAACATTAGGATCAGAAGCTACATAAGACGGAAGATTTACTTCCACATTTTTGTCCATGCAACTACCCAATCCACCCAAGCAAATCAAGGAAAACAATACAAACCTAACCTGTTTCCCTCCTTTTTTTGTTTTAAAAAGACTTTTCATTGTATTAAATTATTCGTTAAACAATAAATATAAAAATCAAAAGAAAAAATAACTATGCATTATTCCAATGTGCACTATTAACGAAATGCAAAATAAAACGCTATCCTATTAATAGAATAAAAATAACGGTTCAATAAATGACAAAAACAGGTCAAAAACCTATAAAACAGCTATCCTAGTATGTTTTGGAGCACTTTTGCTATTTTAGCTTATGTTGTGTGCTTTTCTCTATTATCATCCAACCTATATCTCCCCCCCCGAAAGTGATATTACATATAGCATAGTTGTATAAATGGTCATAAAAATACAAACTCTTTCTAAAATGGAGCAACATCAGAAAATATCAACTACAGTAGTATCTGGCTTGCCCTTCATTACTTATATAAAAAAATAGTGGGAGCTTTTATCACCCCACTATTACATTTCTCATACTATTGCTTGCTCCAGCAAATAGATTGCAAAAACCAAGCTTTATTTTCGTCATTCAAACCCTGACGCTTCAAAACCTCCGGGAGGTCAGTATAACTTTTCCAAAAATCGGAAACTAAAGAAGAGATCTTCTCCGGTGCATAGATTACCGCTTCACTCAGACTTCCCATTTTACCAAATTCTTCCTTAAAGCAAATATATGAATCACGGTATTTTAACTGCTCCATAGATTTAGCTATTCGTCTAGATACTCCCAACAAGCCGTTCATATCAGCTGTTTCCGTAGGATAAACTATTTTAATAACCTTTTCCTGATCACATGACAAAACAGGCAAATCAACCGAAAGAGCAAACTCTTCACCCAAATATTCATATTTGGCAGGTTGACCATTTACAGTGACAGACTGAGGAACAAGTGATGAGAGCACTTTCACTTTGAATGAACGAGATTCAGGCATATCTTTATATCGGCCATCACGTTTACCGATAACAATCGTTCGTTCCTGCCCTTGGCTGAAAGATGTTAATTTAGTCACAGCATATTCCGAAGCATAGTTCTTATCATTTCCATTATCTTCATAAAAATTAAAGGACGAAATTCCATTTCCACCAGGGAATACGGTAACAACAACCTCCTCATCATTACCGTTCAGGTTCATCACCTTTCTTGTATACATCGGCAATACCGCTCCCGCTTTTACATAAATCGGATATTCGTCAATAGCAAAAGGACGTTCCACTATTTGTCCTCCTTTCAGTAAGGTACCTGTATGCAACTCATACCATTCACCTTCGGGCAGCCACACACGCACTTGTACATAACCATCTTTTGCAGGAGCTGTGGCAGGAGCAACCAGAATATCATCTCCAAACATATATTCATTACGGAACTCATATGCTTCCTTATTATCCGGATGATCATAATACATCGGACGGCAAAGTGATAATCCTTCATCATAACCTTTACGAGCCATTGTATAAATATAAGGCGCCATCTCATAACGTTGCTGGATTGTCTTACGAAGAACATCACAATATTCTTTGTTGAATACCCATGGTTCCTTATTCAAACCGGCACTTTTTTGAGAATGTGTACGCATAATCGGGCTTAAGGCTCCGAATTGCAACCAACGAGTGTACATTTCCGGATCTATACTTTCACCGATATGTCCTCCTAGGTCATGACTCCAATAACCATATAATACATTGGAAGCTGTCGAGTTGAAGTAAGGCTGAAAATCTAATGATTTCCATGAAACAACTGCATCACCGGAGAACCCCACCTGATAGCGATGATTACCCAAACCTCCCCAACGGTGATATAGCATCGGACGTGTGTCCCTGTTCTTTTCCATATTACTAAAGAAAGCATAATTAATCCACCAAGTGTTGCTCAAATTCTTCACCTTCGGATCATATATCCTTTGTTGCCAGTCCAGCCACCAAAAATCAACACCATCTTTCTCCATTGGCGTCAATACATTCTTAAACATATTTTTAATAAACTTCTTATCTGAATTTATCCATGGAATAGTCTGTTTGGACTGAGGATCAACTCCCATATCTTTTGCTAATCCAGAATATTTTTCTTCATAAGAAGCTACTCCATCCGCCGGATGTAAGTTAAGGGTGATTTTCACATCATTCTGTTTCAAGTATCCCAAAAACTCCTTTGGGTTCGGGAATAAATCACGATTCCATGTCCAACCGGTCCAACCACCTTTTCCTTGTTCTGTATAATGCCAGTCCATATCTACCACCAATACATCCAAAGGAATCTGATAAGTATGGAAATTATCAATCAGATTACGGAACTCCCTGTCAGAATATAACCAATAGCGTGACCACCAATAACCAAATGCATACCGGGGAGGTAATGGTACTTTTCCCGCAAAGAGGGTATAATCTTTCAAGGCAGCTTTATAGTCATGTCCATATGCCATGAAATACCAATCCTGTCCGCCATTAGCCGGACGCTCTTTCACCCAATCCCAATCTTTATTATCATCAAACAAAAGTCCCTGAGAATCATCAATCAGAGTCCAACCGTCCGTAGCCAACAGGCCATCTTCCAGTTTCAGTTTATCACCTTTCTTTGTATCAGCCACCCATGTTTGTGTCTGTGTATCACCATCCATACCATCCAATGTACGATAGGTTCCTTTCAAGTTGCCCTTCTGTTGCATACCGGGTTTCCAAGTAAAAGGTAATATTTCTTTAGAGGCAGTGATAACCAAGTTCTTATCTGTAAACTGTCCACTCTTTTTCTTATAACGCATCTTCATTTTGGAAGTCGTTATTTCAACCCATCCTCCTCTTGTTTTTAGCTTGTAATCTACCTGGGGATAGTTACGATTCACAACGATGTGAGATCTATCGTCCACGAATTTCCCATCCGGTGCATATTCCAGACGGATTGCTCCATCAGAAATGACTGTAAATCTTACATTGCCATCTGTATAAGCAATATTTCGCTGTGTGTTTTGCGCATGCAATACAAATATAAAACTCTGCATGACACAGAGTAAAAGCAATAATCCTCTTTTCATGATAACATTTAAAAGCAATAAATTTATAATTCGAGAATAAAATAGGGTCGTTGCAGTTATCATAGCTACAACCACCCTATGTCAACTACTTACTCTTCTTGAAAGTCGGAGCTTCCGCCTTCACAACCGGTCCGTCCCCTACGAGATACGGCCAATCATCGTCATCCCAATAAACTCTATCAAGCAATACTACACGACCTAAAGATGGATCGGCAGTCCGGTAAGCATGATAGATAATCCAATCTTTACCTTCATCATCCTGCACTATTTCAGCATTGTGCCCTGTCCCCAGAAACGCATCATTTCTGTGTATCAGTACCTCATGTTTATTATCATTCATGTTGTCACCTGATTTATTCAAATAAGGACCAAAAAGCTCGGTGGAACGACATACAACTGTCTGGTATGTACTATTTGCACCGTCACAGCAAGTACCTGTAGAGCAGAACAAATAATAGTATTTACCTCTTTTCAAGATATATGATCCTTCATAAGCATTGGTACCTCCAGTATTGGCAGCAACCTGTATTTTTGTCGCTTTTGCATTTTCAATACCTCCTTTCAGTCCAAGACCGTCTTCAGTCAATTCAATACCCCAAATACCATACCAGCTTCCCCAGAAAAGATATTTTTTACCATTATCTTCAATATAGAAAGGGTCGATACTATTATGAACATCGATCTCATTGCTACGGAATAATTTGCCTTGATCGGTAAACGGTCCTTCCGGCTTGTCCGAAACAGAAACACCAATACCACAAGTTGCTCCACCTCCCCACTTGGACAAGGAGTAATACATCACATATTTTCCATTGATATAATTGATATCCGGCGCCCAAATACCTGCTTCCGGTTCCCATGACGGTTTTTTATCATCCTCGTAAGCACCGCCCACATAAGTCCAGTGAACCAAGTCTTTGGATTTGTGTATCCATGTATTTCCTCCGGTAGCATACAAATAGAAATATCCGTCTTCCGCTTTTATCACTGTCGGATCCGGATTATCGGAATCGATGACAGGATTTGAATACCACACTTTGTCTGCCAATGGAGCTTGTTCTGCTTCACCTTTCTGTTTATCGCTGTTACCACACCCCCATGTAAGCAGGGAAAATATTCCAAGCGTAATTGTATGTTGTAAGTATAACATAAGTTCTCAGTTTTTATTAATTTTACTAATCTATTCCATACTCGAATTCAATTCAACACCAGGTCCCAATACAATATGGATTATGGAAGTCTTTGATTCTTTGTCCGTTTCTGAAGTAATTGGCATACCATCCGACTGAAACGCTTCCAATGTAATGCTAAACTGAGCTTCTTTTTCGTCCACTCCAAAAGCTTTCATATATTCCATTATCTGTTGATTGGTAAAAAGCTGTTCGCGTACTCCGTTATAAGTAAGTATGCTTTTATCTTCCACACCCATTGTTTCAGTTATTTCTCCATCTACCTGCAGTCCTAAAGTCATAACATACTTCGATGCTGTTTCTATATCCAGCCAACGGTAGACAAAAGCAACCCCATCCATATTTTCCTGTGTAATCTGTACATAATAATCATCAGATTCCACTTCTACTCTCGGTACACGTGGTTGTGGGTCACCCTCACTTTCCACATCTCCACATGCTCCCAATACAAATATATTAGTAAGCAGATATAGTATTATAAACAGTTTTTTCATGATTTTCATATTTTAATTTACTTCTTATGGAGATTATTCAGTCGGCTCCAAATATATCTTCATCTCATTAAGGTCTACTGTCAAAATGTATTTACCATCAGCAGCAACAATCCATTTCAAGTCACCGCCATTATCCTGATACCTTGCTTCTCCGAGTTCATGTTCTACGCCCGGATTTGCTCCTTGTGAAGGAGCAAAAAAGAATTTTCCTGCAAAATCTGCTCCATTCGGCTCCAACGCCAACTTAAACTCTTTACCGCCATAAAAGTTACCTGTATACGTCCAACGTTCTGGATGGCGTGGATCATTATTCACAAATGCACCTTCCTTTTTCATTTTACCCCAATCCCATCCGATGGTACTGGCATCGCCAACAATCCAAATCCCACCTTGCGGTAAAGGGTAAATACTAACGATATTCACATCCAAACGATTTAAGTCCACAACTATTGTATAGGTACCGCTTTTTGTATTTTCAAACATCTCACCATTCCCTGCTTCTGCCACATATTGCAAAGAATTATCTCCATTCTCAGCTTTCATGTAGCATGGATAATCAGAATCCGGACTAAGTGCAAAGAAGTACTCACATGGCTTCAATTCTGCTGTCGACTGATATACTCCTGAACCCACAACCTTCTCGGTCATTCGGCGAACAGTTTTCTCTCCAGCATCATCCACCATCACCATATATATCGCAGTAGCATTCTTATCATATCCGATCACATTCAATTGCGTCTTCGACAACTCCGGTTTCAAGTATTCTACAGATGAATTGACCTGTCCTATAACCTCTGCTTCAATAGTCACCTTATCCCCAGGAAGTATACTCCAAGAAGCCAGTATATCATTTAACTCCTTATGCGTGAAACTAATGGAACGCTCTTCCGATTCAATCTCATACAAATCTGTCACATTAGAGTGTAAGTCTGCCATATACATTCTGAAAAAATAGGTGATAGTAGCATCAGCTCCTCCACGTTGAGCTGCAGCATCCCATGTAAATATAACAGCTGCTTCATTCTCTTTTTCTTTCTCCAAAGTAATTTCAGAAGAAGAAGCCTTCAAAAGCATCTGATCTACAGGAGTTTCAAGCGTGTAATACTCCGGATCTTTATTACAGCTCGCTACTATCAACATAAGAAAGAGCAAGCATATTAGTTTCATTATCTTATTCATAATTATGCTTTTCATTTAATTAATTCCAGAAAGGCGCCTGAACCAAGTTCGTGTTCTTATTCATTTCATCTATATATACCGGGAACCAGTACATCGCCCTTTTCCACACACGTGTCTGGAATACGGTTCTCTTATAAAATTCCTGACTATTTGTTCCTGCGAAATTCATACCATAATCATCTCCACACATCTCCGGGAGCTGTTCCACAATTCTCCATCGACGGATATCCGACCAGCGTGATCCTTCACAGCAAAGTTCAACACGGCGTTCCATACGAACTGCCTCACGTACTGCCAGTTGATTGTCATCTACATGAATGTATTTTGCATCATCTGCCGCTACGGCATCCAACGTATATTGGCGCACGCCTGCACGTTCACGGACTTTATTCACATATTTTAATGCATCCTTACGAGATTTTCCATAGAAGTCTGCTGCCCGGATTTTACACGAACTGATGTTTTGCGGCTCTCATCTTGTGCCAAAGTTGCCATTATAGTTAAGCGTAGTTCTCCATCACCATCAAAAGTTTTAATGTTATCATTCAGAAAAAATACTTCTACACCTTTGCTTTTCAGCTCTCTTGTATATTGAAGCGTATCAACAGTGTTTCGGGCAAAACGTGATACTTCTCTGGTTAGTATGAGGTCAAAATTGCCACTTGACGCGTCTTGGATCATCTGCATAAATTGAGGTCTTTTCTTCGCAGAAGTCCCAGTAATACCTTCATCTACATACATTTTTACAATGTCCCACTCAGGATGCTGCTGTAAAATTGGTTTATACCAGTCTTTTTGGTTTTCAAGTGCTGACAATTGTGCTTCGTGTTCAGTTGAAACGCGTGCATAAATTACAACTTTTCGGCTGGTTGGTTTTTGATTGTAAATATCATACATTTATTTTTATTCCTCATAATAATACGATGTTTGTTAATAGATGTATCAAGTATAGCATTTAAACTCAGATAAATCAACAACATCTTTATAGTCATCTAGGATATTCCTAAATACATGATATTTTATTTTTCCATCAATAAACAATGCTTCTATTAGTTTCAATGCGGCGAATATTTTATTGTATTCTTTTTTATCAATTTCTTTTTCCATATTTTATGTCCTTTATAAAAAAGGGTAACTGAAATAGTTACCCAAATTTAATATTATTTTGTTGTGCTTCCGAAACCACCAGTTCTGATACCATCCGCATCATCATCTTCTGTGATACCGTATTCTATAAAAATTCCCTGCATGAACCCTTTTCCACTTTCGATCTCTATGGTTTTTTCTTCATTGGTGTCATTTGTAATTTTTGCCATAATATGCCCTTCGTTATTAGCACCGAAATAATCACTATCAATGATGCCTACTGTATTGTTGAGCTGCATACGATATTTAAAGCCCAGTCCACTTCTCGGATAACATTTTAATACCCAATCATTGTCGATACGGCAACGAATACCAGTAGGAATCTTTACAGTCTGTCCAGGGGCAATTTTAATTTTAACTGGTGCAAAGAAATCATATCCTGCCGAACCAATAGTTCCACGTTTCGGCAACTTAATTGAGTCGTAGATTTTGCGAACTCCTGTTTCAAAACCGCTTTCATCTAAAACAACTCCAAAATCTGTAATTATTACATTTTTATTAAAACAATCAAAGAAATCTTTCTTAAACTGTTCGTATGAAACCTTGTGAAATTTTGCTACAACTTTTGCCATTTGTATTTATCCTTTCTTATTCCATAATACTGTTCTATTATCATTTATGCTTTTTTGTACATCTATAATTCGTTGGTTTTTACTTCCACGAAATTGCAATCTTAAATCTTTTTCTTCTATTTTAAATTCTCCATCGACTAAGACATCACATAATTTTAATATTTTTAAATATATAGGATTTTGAATTATCGCTTCATATGTATATCCTGTATATATCCAAAGTTGTTTGTATGGATATAAAGATTTGAATTTATTGCATAAATAATATGTAAACTTCACGTTATCCAGTGGATCTCCACCAGATAATGTGAACCTCGAAATTGACGGTTTTGATAATATGTCAAATAAGTAATCAAATGTATCTTGTGTAAATGGGAATCCTCCACATTTATTCCATGTTGATTGATTGTGGCATCCTTTGCAATGGTGGGAGCAACCTTGCACAAACAAAGTTACTCCTACACCATTACCATTATTTACGTCAAACTTATCAATTCCGGCATATCTGAAGTCGGTTTGTTCACCGTTAATGAGGTTCATTCCTCTTAACTTTTTCCTCCAGATTATTATTAAAGTGTTTCACTCTGAAATCAACTTCCTGCTGTTTGCCCTCGTTGAATGCTTCAGTATAGTCCCCAGTAAGATATCCGGTCACACGTCTTAATCTTCTGATCTTTTTACATCCGCACATAGGACACGCTTCTCCGATTTCATCTGTATACCCACAATTAGTACACATATCATTCGGAACATTTACTGCGAAGTACGGAATATCTTTATCCATTGCATAGTTGACAATTTCTTCAAGTGCATCAATATTGTTTTTAATGCTTGATGCAAGCTCTACATATGTAATACAACCAGCAGAACTATATCCAGTAAGTTGCGATTCAATGTCAATTTTTTCAAATGGACTCATTTCTTCCCATACTGGCACATGCATTGAGTTTGTGAAGAATTTTTTATCAGAGACATTTGGAATTTCTCCGTACTTTTCTTTGAATTTAGTCATAGCAGTGAAACATAAGTTTTCTGCCGGAGTGTAATAAACACCGAAGTTTAGACTATATTCTTTTTTGTACTCAGCACATCTGTCTTTGAATAACTGTTCAATTCTTTTTGCAAGCATCATACCTTTTTCTGTTGTATGATTACAACCAACAAGAATCTGTAAAGTCTCAGCAAGACCAAGCTGCCCGATAGCAAGTGTCCCATGTTTCATGGCGGATTCGATGTTCTTACCATCGTAGCCCTCCATAGTGTAATTCTCATACATGAATTTTGCAGAATCCGGGGATTGTTTGCATATCCATAAATATCTCTCGATCAGCATTTCTTTTGCTTCGTTGATTTTTTTATCAAGTAAAAGCATAAAATTCGAGACTAAATTAGATTCCTTTTCATTCTGTGTCATACCATCATTATCAGGAATTTCTAAAGCCTCTTTTACTTCCATTGCGAGTGTCGGCATAATAATTGTTACTGGGCAAATATTGCCTCGTCCATCTTTCATCTGCCCGAATCCATTTATATCTTCTCCGTTTGCTGTTCTGCATCCCATCGTGGAGAAATATGTTTTAGGATCATTTTTGTCATATCCTTTATTTCCAGACCAATCACAATTTGCATAGTTTGGATAAAGCCTCTGAGCTGTTGATCGAAGTGCTAATCTGTATAAGTCATAGTTCGGATCTCCTGGCTTTCTATTTACGCCTTTCATTAATTGGAAAATACCACAAGGGAAAATACTTGTTTTGTGCAATTTTCCAATTCCTGATATTGATACGTCTAATAATGCTTTAATTACCATTCTTCCTTCTGGTTCTGTACATGTACCATAGTTAATAGAAGTAAATGGTAACTGATTCCCAGATCTTGATTGCAAAGTATTGAGATTGTGGTATAAAGCTTCAACTGCTTGCTTTGTTTCGAGGATTGTATCATACATCGCTGATTGATAAAGTAGCGGATCAAGTTTTTCTTTATTTGCAAAAAAGAAATCTTCTTCTTTTAATCCAGTTTCTTCATAAAATCTTTCTTTGTTTTTGTCAATCCAATCTTCAAATCGGTTTCGTATAATTCCACTTTCATCTTCATAACTGTCAAATAACATCCCCATAAGGTCTATTTGAGAAAATGCTGCCGTATTTTTTAAATATGCTACAATGTAGTGTTTTCTGAAAGATTTTTTTACATATGGCATTAACGTCCAGTCAATATGCGTTGCAGAAACGCCACCAAACTGCTGTAAAGATTGTAACTGGAATATTACTGCGATTAATTGTCCCGCAGTATTTACAGACTGAGCAGGACGAACATCTGTCTGTCTTGTGTTAAATCCATTTGCAAGTAATTTGTCGAATGGTATGCTCAAACAGTTATGCATACCTGCTGCGTAACTATCAAGGTCGTGGATGTATATTCTATTGTTCAAATGATTTGTCCTTGACATTTCCGACATATATTCATCTAAAGCAATTTGCTTCATAACTTCGCTGTTAACTGCGCCCACACGTCCACCGAATGACTTTCCATCAACATTTGCATTCTGTCTATCGTCATTCTGCGAATTTAAAGTGTTTCTTGCTTTTATTCGAATAGGGCTTTTCATTTCCCTTATCCTTGATCTGTCGTTTCTATAAATGATATATTTTCTAGCAACGTCCATATCAAATTGTGCGATTTTTTCTTCAACGAGATCCTGAATTTCTTCCACTCCAAGATCTCTCTGAATTTCACTAATACTTGTGGAAATACGTTCTGCTATTTCTTTAGCACGTTCTGTTTCCTCACCATCTACTTCATAGAATGCCTTTAATACTGCATTCTGAATTTTTTCGGGTTTAAAAACCTCTGATCTACCATCTCTCTTGTAAACCAATCAATCTTCCTCCAGTTTACTTATTAATTCGTATATTTCTTCCCATCCATGAACACGGAAAGTTTTTGTGCCATCTTCTCGAACATCTCTATTCCAAGGTTTATCGAATATAATGTTATATTTAACTGGTGCATTTTTAGAGTGTTCAAAAACAAAATTATCCAAACAATCGTCAATAAGCACGTCACCATGAATAAGACGTTTATCGCGGCTTGTAATCAACATACTGCTGTCATATCCCGAAAAGATACACTTCAGCCATTCATCTTTTGCTTTCACATGGTCTGGATAGGTTGATGTAACAAAATAAAAATCTGACGTTTCCATCAGTTTTTCAATTATTTCCTTTGCTTTTGGTTGAGCGTTTAACGATGCAAGAAATTCATTAGTACAAAATTCTGCAAAGATATTTTTACATTCTGGCTTTAAGAAATCCTGTATATACCAACTTGTAATATCTTCAATTGTTAAATTATCATTGTATTTTTTATTGTACTCAATTAGAATCTTTTGTATTAAGTTGTTCGCCACTTCATCAATGTCGCATAATATTGTCATTTGTTTATTTCTTTTTTCTTCCCTATACTTTTGATATGCATAATTTATATATTTAGCAATAGCTTCTGCGTCAAAAGTATAACTGAAATTTTCAATGATATAATTTGCTTCATCTTCGATACCGTCAAATTGACCAACATCACTTGCATCTCTTCTTTTTGCCTCTTCGATATTGTCACCTCGCTGCAATATCTTTATAAGTCGTTCTTTTCTTGGAACTTTAATGTATACGCAAAATACATCTATGCCCGGCTTATTTTTAAGTTGCCGCATTCCATGAGGCGTTAATACTGCTACCTTATCATTTGTGCAATCTTCTACGGCAGTTCCATAAAACCAACCATTATACTCCCCTATTTCTGCAAAAAATCCCATTTTACGTTTTTCTGCAAAATCTTCCATTGATATAAAGTGATAATCTACTCCATCTTCTTCTCCATCTCTAGGAAGTCTTGTTGTATATGAAACTATTTTTCTATAGCCATACAATGCACATAAACATTTCTCAGTAGTAGATTTTCCGCTTGCGCTTTCACCTACAATTACTAACATTTAGTTTCTCCTTTTATATGTAACAAACTGATATATTGGATAATCGTATAATGAATAAGTTTCATCGTCCATTTCCATTACTTCAGTTATTTTCCATTCATTTCTGAGCTTATCCAGATTAGTGAAAAATGTATCAGCAGTATATCTACTATATATTTTTGTTGCGTATACAGTATCGCAATACGGCAGCAGTAATTTATATATTTCACCGCCACCAATAATAAATACCTTTTCTTCTTTGGCTGTAGATTTAATAATCTGAATAGCTTCTTCTAAAGTTATAACATGAGAATTTTCACCAACCGAAAAAGAATTTCTACTTATTATATAGTTTGTTCTATTTGGAAGTGGCTTTATTGGTAAGCTGTCCCATGTTTTTCTTCCCATTATAACTATCGAATCTTTTGTTTTTTCTCGAAAGAATTTCTTATCTTCTGGGATATCGACTAGCAAATCTCTGTTATATCCAATACCCCAGTTAATATCAACCGCTACTATTGCTGCTACCATACTTTCTCCTAAATCCCTAATTCAAGTGATATTTGTGGAGATACCGGATTGTAGTCAACAATAGTAAAATCATCAATATCCATATTATAGAAATCCTTTTTATCTGGGTTTAAAATTAGTCGTGGCATAATACCCGCATCTTTTACAGATC
>OGZZ01000946.1_pt1 | contig 22285 bp, 20 predicted proteins | sample 1577021 | NCBI WGS metagenome assembly OGZZ01 (sample SAMEA3541526, study PRJEB24748) | human gut metagenome | biome: human gut; feature: human-associated habitat; material: faeces | place: China | collected 2012
CTTTCAGACAAAAAATTCATACAAAAGAGAGAGGGGGAAAAGGGCGGTGCCGTCTGATGCAGAAGTTCATGCTGAACATCACCGCTTCCAGCGGCGAGTTTTATCAGGGCGATTGTGAGAGCCTGACCCTGCCCACCGGCGACGGTGTGTACGGTGTGCAGGCCGGCCACAGCCCGGTGCTGGTGGCCCTGCACATGGGGATGCTGCAATTCACCGTGAACGGGGAGACCCGCGATGTGCTGGTGGGCGACGGCATTGCCGAAGTGACCCCCACCTTCGTTCTGCTGCTGGTGGACAGCGCCGAGCGTCCGGAGGACATCGACCGCAACCGCGCCGAGGCCGCCCGCATCCGCGCCGAAGAGCGCTTGCAGCACAAGCAGAGCATGCACGAATATTACCAGAGCAAGATCGCCCTCGACCGTGCCATGCAGCGCCTGCAGACCGCCGCAAAGTACAAGCGGTAAATCGGGCCATTCCGTTTTTCCCTTCAAAGATACAACAAACACCGAACGCCCCTCTGCCCGGTCCCGGAGCCTATGCCTCCGGATGGGCAGGGGGCGTTTGTTTCATGCACCTTCTGACTCCTTGCCGAATACGCTGTGGGTGAACCAAGCGAATATTTCGGCAAAGGAGTTTTTGTTTATGGCGACTGGAATTCTGCGCATTCAGGCATTTGCGGCCCGGCAGTCGGCACCGGTGGAGGGGGTCACGGTGAACATCGTCGGCGACGGCTTCACCGCGGCCCGGATGACCGACGCCGAGGGCAATGCCGCGGACGTGACCCTGACCGCCCCGGACTGTGCCCTCTCGCTGGAGGAAAACAATACCACCCGTCTGCCCTATGCGGTGTGCAGCCTGACGGCTTCGAAGGCGGGGTACCGCACCGTTCGCATCCAGGGCATCCAGGTCTTTGCGGGGCAGGTGACGCTGGCCCAGCCGGAGATGATCCCCGAAACGGAGGAGGACCGGGACGTGGAGAACCCGCCCATCGTCATCCCGCCCCACAGCCTCTTCACCGGCGACGGCGGCAGCGGCCCGACCCCCGCCCTCGCCTGTGTGCCGCGGGTGCTGGACCGGGTCATCATCCCGAAGAACATCACGGTCCATCTGGGCAAACCGGCGGCCTCGGCCCGGAACGTGACCGTCTCGTTCCGCAGGTATATCGCCAACGTGGCGTCCAGCGAAGTCTACCCGACCTGGCCGGAGAGCGCCTTGCGGGCGAACATCCACTGCCAGATCTCGCTGGCGCTGAACCGCATCTATACCGAGTGGTACCCCAGCAAGGGCTACACCTTCAACATTACCAACTCCACCAGCTACGACCAGTACTACGTCCACGGGCGCACGGTGTTTGAGGTAATGGTGCGCATCACGGACGATATCTTTAACACCTATCTGCGCAAGCGTGGCACGGTGAACCCCTATTATTCCGAGTATTGCGATGGCAAGTCGGTCACCTGCCCGGGGCTCAAGCAGTGGGGCACGGTGACACTGGCCAACAACGGGCGCAGCGCCTTGCAGATCTTACGCTACTACTACGGCAGCAGCATCGAGATCGTGCGCACCAAAAATATCCGCTCTATCCCGCAAAGCTACCCCGGCACGCCGCTGCGGCAGGGCAGCCGCGGCGCGGCGGTATTCACTCTGCAAAGGCAGCTGAACCGCATCACCAAGGACTATCCCTTCCTTGGCAAGCTGACGGTGGACGGCGTATTCGGCAGCCGGATGGCCGCCACAGTGCGGGCGTTCCAGAAGCAGTTCAACCTGACCGCCGACGGCGTGGTGGGGCGGCAGACATGGTACAAGATCAGCTACATCTATGTATCGGTAAAGGACCTCGCCGAGCTGACCAGCGAGGGCGAGACTTCCACCGGCATCCTGTCCAACGGCACATGGAACGGCACAGTGCTGAGCACCGGTGCTTCCGGCAGCGCGGTGGAGCAGGTACAGTTCTGGCTGAACACGCTGGCGCAGTACGACAGCGCCATTCCATCCGTAAAAGTGGACGGCGTATTCGGCACCGCCACCGCCAATGCGGTACGCGCCTTCCAACGCAAGTACGGCCTTACGGTGGACGGCATAGTGGGTCAGACCACTTGGAAGGAGCTGTACGACGAGTTTTTGAGCATCCAGTCCGACAACGGCACCCCCAACGCCTACCCCGGCACGCCGCTGCGGGAGGGTGCCTCCGGGCAGAATGTGAGGCTGGTGCAGTTCTGGCTGAAGATCGCCCGCACCGTGTACACGAGCCTTGAAAGCGTGACCGTGGACGGAAAATTCGGCGCGGGCACGGCGGCGGCTGTTCGGCGGTTCCAGCGGTACTTCGGGCTGACAGCAGACGGCGTGGTGGGGCGCACCACATGGCAAAAGCTGTACGAGGTGTACAACGATATCGCCAACCGGCTGCTCTCCTCTTCCCTGCGCCCCGGCGAGTACCCGGGCGTGCTGCGCAGCGGCTCCACCGGCACGCCGGTGCGGGAACTTCAGTTTTACCTCTACCTCATGAGTGCCTACGAAAGCAGTATCCCGCCGGTAAGCATTGACGGCAAGTTCGGCGCAGATACCGAGCGGGCGGTGCGGGCGTACCAGCGGTTTGCAGGGCTTACCGTGGACGGCGTAGTGGGGCGCACCACATGGAACTCCCTTTATGGCCGCGCCAGCCAGCTGCGCTCTTCCGGCCCGGTGGTCACCTTAAAGCGTCTGCCCTACCCCGGCACCCCGCTGACGGTGGGCAGCAGCGGCGAGACCGTGCTGTACTACAATCTGCTTTTACAGCGCATCGCCTATTATTTTTCCAGCGTGGAGGCCCCGCCCCTTGCCGACCGTTATACCGATGAGACTGCCGCCGCCACCCGCAGCGCCCAGCAGTTGCTGGGGCTGGAGCAGACCGGCATTGCCGATGCCGACACATGGACGGCGGTGGAAGCGCTGAGCTTGCAGCTGGCTGCCCATGCCCCGAACCCCGACCGGGACACCCCGCCCAGCACCGCTTACCCGGGGCGCGCCATCGCCGAGGGCAGCGCCGGGCAGGAGGTGGGGCAGGTGGAGCGCTGGCTCAACCGCCGGGCACAGCTTTCCTGCGGCGAGGGCTATGTGGCCGATAACAACCGCTTTGGCGCGTCAGACGCCGCTGCTGTGCGGGCTGTCCAGCAGCAGGCGGGGCTGCAGCCGGTAAACGGCATCGTGTACCGCGAAACATGGCACGCCTTGCAAGCCCAGTGTACCGACCCCTGCGGCTGCGAGAAGGAGGAATGAGGGATGGCACGCCTTTTGATCTATGACGCCTACGAAAACAAGGTGTACACCTACGCAAACCTGAACGAGAACGACCCCATGCCTTACAGCACCCTGACCACCCTGCGGCTGCGGGAGTTCCGGGGCAAATCGGCCAGCCCTACCCTGTGGACCACCATTGCCGCCATGGAAGCGTGGAACCTGACCCGCCGCAAATACGGCAGGGGCATCCCGGTGGGGTACGCCTTCCGCCGCATCTGGGAGGGCGGTCACGGCACCCGCAGCCAGCACTACGCAGGGGTAGCGTTCGATGTGGGGCAAAGCCTTGACCAGCGCCAGCGCACCGCCATTTACAACGCCGCCCGCGCTAGCGGCGCGTGGGGCTATGTGGAGCCGCTGAGCCAGACCCCCACATGGGTGCACTTTGACCGCCGCTACGGCACCCCGGCCTGCAGCGGCACCACCGCCGGTTACCCTACCCTGCGCCGGGGCAGCCGGGGCTGCTATGTCATGGTTTTGCAGGATGCACTTTCCACCCTTGGCTACCAGACCGGCACCCGCATCGACGGCATCTTTGGTGCCCGCACCGAGCAAGCTCTGCGCGGCTACCAGAAGCGCACCAGCCTGCGGGTGGACGGCGTATGCGGCTGCGACAGCTGGAAAAAGATCTCCACCGCCGTCATTGGCATCGGGCGCACCAAAACCACCATTGACTAGCGTTTGTCCTATATAGCTTATACAGAAAGAGCGGCCGCACAAAACAATGTGCGGTCGCTCTTTTTCACTCACTTTACGGCCTGCTTCAGCTGTTCCAGATCTGCGGCGTCCGGGTGGGAGAGCGCCTTATCGAAGTTTTCGATCAGGGCATCCAGATTGGGGATGTGCGCAGGCTGCGCCTTCATCGCCTCGTACCGCTGCCGGACGGACATGGGCATTTTGCCCTGACACATAAAGCTGCCGATGACGGTGTTGCTCCCGTCCAGCGCCTTCCCGGTGGCGGCAAGAATCTTTTCAAAGTAAGGCGCACTGCCGCCAAAGCCTGCGGTGCCGAACAGGAATACCCGCTTGCCGTGCAGCTGCTGCAAGAAATCCAGCGTGTCGGCGTCCGCCTTACCCTTGTCCGTCCAGAAACCCACATACAGGGTGTCTGCTGCCAGCGCGGCAGCATCCGGTGTGCCAAAATAGCAGCAGTCTGCCTGCGGCAGCTGCTCCTGCAGGGTCTGTGCCAGCAGTGCGGTGTTGCCGGTTTTGCTGCTGAATACGATGGCGTAACTCATCACTTTTACCTCCCTCAGAGCAGCGGCAAGGCTGCCGGATGCTCTTGTGCATACGTTATTTTTACGGCAGTTCCTTTGCCGGGAGAGCCTGAAATCATGGAACAGTATAGTACAATGCCCTGCCAAAATCAAGGGTTGACGATATTTTCGCCTTTCCCGGCCAGAAAGCTGCGCAGATTGCCGGTGGTGATATCCATCAACCGCTGCAAGGCCTCCTTGGTAGTCCACGCGATATGCGGGGTGAGCACCGCGCCCGGCAGACTGCGCAAACGGCTTTGGGGCGGCAGCGGCTCGGTGGCAAAGGCATCGGCGCCGTAAAAGGCAAGCTTGCCGCTTTCCAGCGCATCCGCTACGGCTTCCTCGTCCACCAGTGCGCCCCGGGCAGTGTTCAGCAAAATAGCGTCTGGCTTCATTTTTGCAAGGGCTTCCCGGCTGACCAACCCGCGGGTTTCCGGGGTGGCCGGGCAGTGCAGGCTGAGCACATCGCTGCGGGCAAGCAGGGTGTCAAAGTCCACGAATTCCACCCCATCGGCGGCGTACTCCGGGCGCACCGTGCGGGTGCACACCAGCACCTCCATGCCAAAGGCCTTTGCAATGCGGGCGGTTTGGCGGCCGATGCTGCCGTAGCCGTAGATGCCAAAGGTCTTGCCCAGCAACTCCACCTGCGGCAGCAGACCGTACTCTGCCGGGATGCCCAGCTGCCAGTATCCGGCCTTTACTGCCCGGTCGTACCGCTGGGCGCACTGGCAGATGGCCAGCAGCAGGCTGAAGGTCATCTGCGCCACGCTATAAGTAGAGTATCCCGGCACGTTGGCTACTGCCACCCCATGGCGGCGGCAGGCTTCAAGATCGATATTATCCGTACCGGTGGCGATGATGCCCACCCACTTGAGGTTCGGGCACTGCGCCAGCACTGCTTCGTCAATGCGGCACTTGTTGATGAGCACCAGTTCTGCATCCCCGATGCGGGGCGCGATGTCGGCGTAGTCGGTGCGCACATAGCTGGTGGTGTCCGGCACCAGTGCCTTTACCCCGGACCAGTCCAAGTCCCCTTCTTCCATCACATAGCTTTCCAGAATCACTGCCTTCATAATTTCCCATTCCCTCTCTGGTTTACGTTATTCCGTTTCTTTCAGCGGATAGAGCGCCAGTGCAAGACTGCCGCCGTAGGGGCGGCTGTCCAGCGCGGCATAGCCCTTTGCCAGCAGCAGCGCCAGCTGCACCCTGTCCTCCAGCGGCACCCACACCGGTGCAGTGCGGACGGGCGCGCAGCCGGTGCACAGCAAAAAGCAGGGCGCAAGGCTTTCCAGCGGGCGCAGCGCCCGCAGCCCGAAGCCCTGCCGAAAATACAGCGGCAACAGCGCTGCCGCCGTTTCGGTGCACTCTACCACCGCCCATGCCGTGCCCTTGCGGCGCAGCCGGTCTGCCCGGGCCGCGGCAATTTCCACCAGCCGGGTGGGCAGCTCCTCGCCGGTATTTACCGGCGGGGTGAGCAGGCAGCCGCCCTCCAGCTGCCGACGTCCCAGCCAGTTGCGCAGTGCCGCTGCGGCGGCGGTATCGGCGGTAAGGGGTAGCACCAGCAGCGCTGCCCCGGCTGTGCCCCACGCCTCGCCTGCGGTCAGCATCCGCAGCACCTCGGAGCGGGGACGGTAAAACCCCGCCCCGCCGCAGCGCACCAATGTAAAAAATTCCTCGGCGGAAAGCCGCCGCCCCTGCCGCTGACGCGGCGGGTCGCATACCTGAATCATTTGCAGTTCCTCCGTTCTGATGTTCTTTCCATCAGCATACGGAAAACTGCGTGCGAACCGGCGCGAAACAGCGCGCCTTACAGCGCAAAAATCAGTCCAGCGAAACGTCCTCGCTCAGCACCTGCCCGATTGGCTTTGCGATGCACAGGTCGGCGGATGCATCAGCCCCGGTGGGCTGCATATTGATGACCACCAAATTGTCGCCCCGGAAGTACCGGATGAGCCCGGCGGCGGGATATACCACCAGACTGGTGCCGCCAATGATGAGGGTATCGGCATGGCGGATGGCATCCACCGCGCCGGACAGCACCTGCTCGTCCAAGCCCTCCTCGTAGAGCACCACGTCCGGCTTTACGATGCCGCCGCACTCGGTGCAGCGGGGCACGCCGGTGCTGTTTGCGATAAAATCCACATCATAGAACTTGCCGCAGCGGGTGCAGTAGTTGCGCAGAGTGCTGCCGTGCAGCTCGTACACGGTTTTGCTGCCTGCGGCCTGATGCAGACCGTCGATGTTCTGGGTGACCACGGCCCGCAGCTTGCCCTGCTGCTCCAGCTTTGCCAGCCGCAGATGGGCGGCGTTGGGCTTTGCCCCCTTTACGATCAGCTTGTCGCGGTAAAAACGGTAAAATTCCTCCGGGTTTTCCTCCCAGAAGGTATGGCTGAGGATGGTTTCGGGCGGGTAGTCGTATTTCTGGTGGTACAGCCCGTCCACGCTGCGGAAATCCGGGATGCCGCTTTCCGTAGAAACGCCCGCGCCGCCGAAAAAGACGATGCTGCTGCTTTTTGCAATAATGTCTTCCAGTGCCTTGACCATAGTTGAAACGCCCCTTTCCTCACGGAAATTTTTGTGTTAAGATAATACCAGTATAGCACATTCTTACAGGAAAGGAAGAGGCCGATTTTGAACGTCTGGTACATCAACAGCATCCTTGGTGCCATCTGCTTAGAGGAGGAGAATGACGCGCTGTGCGGGGTACATTTTTGCCCGGACGGTGCGCCGGAGCTGGAACCTCTGCCCCGCAGGGTGGTGGAAACGCCCCTGCTGCAGGAAGCCGAGGAGCAGCTGAATGAATATTTTGCCGGGGTGCGCCGGGAGTTCGACCTGCCGCTGGCAGCAAAGGGCACGGCCTTTCAGCAGGCAGTATGGGCGCAGCTGCGCAAGATTCCCTACGGGGAGGTGCGCACCTACGGACAACTGGCGGCGGCGCTGGGCAAACCCAAGGCAAGCCGCGCCGTGGGCAGCGCCTGTCACCGCAACCCGCTGTGCATCGTGGTGCCATGCCACCGGGTCATCGGCGCAGACGGCAGCCTGACCGGCTACGCCGAGGGACTGGAGATCAAGGAATATCTACTGGAACTGGAACAATTTTAAGAGAATGATAAAGGCTGCTGCGCATCGTTTGCGCAGCAGCCTTTGGCGTTTTATGCAGTTTTAAAAGCCCGTAGGCGGGACGTAATAGCTTGGGATAGACCCGCTTTTGGGCGTAGCTGCGGCCTGCTGGCGCAGCGCCGAGCGGGTAACCTCTGCCCAGGAATACTGGGTCATATACTCGCCCCGGTAGGAGTTGAAGGCCGAGCGGTCTCCCCGCAGGAAGTTATAATAATCGCAGTCCACCTTGCTGGTATCCAGCGCCAAGGTGCTGCGGCCGCGTACCAGCAGCCCGTTGACCCCTGCATCCTCCAGCGTATGGCTGAGGTCAAAGATCAAATTGCGCAGGTGGCTGTGCAGCGAGGCGGTGTCAGGCTTATCCTCCCACAGGACAGCCAGCATCTCGCCGTTGGTACAGGTGGCACCGTTGCGGTCCACAAGGTAGGCCAGCAGCTCCTTGCTCTTGCTGCGCTTGAAGGAGAGCGGACGTCCGCCCACAAAGATCTCGAAGTTGCCGAAGCACTGAATCTTGATGCCCACAGGTGCCGTTTCCGGCGGGTAACGCAGGTTTTCCAGCACATTGCGCACGTCCGCCTCGTTGGCGGGCTTGAGCAGAAAACCGCTGACGAAGATCTGCAATGCTTCCAACGCATACTCCGGATGCTCGGTGACTACGATGATATTGCAGCGGGGCTGCAATTTCTGGATCATGCGGGCAAGGGCAAGGCCATTCATGCCCGGCATTTCCAGGTTCAAAAAGGCAGCATCCATTGGGCCCTGCCGCATCCACGTCAGGGCATCGTCAGTTGTCATGGCACTGATATAGTCACAGTCCGGTGCCACCCGGCACAGGATGCGGATCAGCGAATTGATCGCAAGCTGACCGTCATCCACAACCAGTATTTTCATAGCTTCACCCCCTATCTGCTTACGCAAAACAATTCCCCGCTGTTAGTTTAGCACGCCGCAAACTTTTAGGCAAGTTTTTTCCGGAAAAACCCAAAAAAGAAACGTTTTCGCCCAGATATATGTCCATCTTCTCCTGTCTCTTCAAGTCATTTCCGCAGCTTCGGTCGCCTTTTTCGACGAAATACCGGAGCATTGCGCGCTCAATTGATATATCAAATCAGCGCTCATTTGTCCCCGCTTCCCGCCGGAAGGCACGGCTTTTTCCCGACAAACACAAGGCCGCTGCACCGGTCTTGTGCAGCGGCCTTGTGAATAATTTGCGTTTGGCGTGCTCTGCGGCGCGCTCCAAACGTTTTTTCACGGGTTCTTCAATGGAGATCCAGCTCCGGCGGGACATCCAGCTGGTCGGAGACATATTTCCCATTCTTTTTGCGCTGACGCACACACTCGGTAAGCAGATATTCGATCTGCCCGTTCACCGAGCGGAAGTCATCCTCTGCCCAAGCGGCAAGGGCATCGTAGAGTTTAGCGTTCAGGCGCAGGGGCACCTGTTTTTTCGGCTCTGCCATATCAGTACAGGCTGCCGCTGTTCACGATGGGCTGGGCATCCCGGTTGCCGCACAGCACCACCAGCAGATTGGATACCATTGCCGCCTTGCGCTCATCGTCCAGTTCCACTACCTTGTTCTCGTTCAGACGATCCAGCGCCATTTCCACCATGCCCACAGCGCCGTCCACGATCATCTTGCGGGCGTCAATGATGGCACTGGCCTGCTGGCGCTGCAGCATGACCGCTGCAATTTCCGGTGCATAGGCCAGATAGGTGATGCGGGCCTCCACCACTTCGATACCTGCCTCGGCCACGTTCTTCTGGATCTCGTCCCGGATGCGGGCAGCCACCACCTCAGAGGAGCCGCGCAGACTGCCCTCGTCGGCCACGCCGTCGCCGGTGGTATCCACGTTGGGAGAAACATCATAGGGGTACACCCGCACTACGTTGCGCAGGGCGCTGTCGCACTGCAGGGAGAGGTATTCCTTATAGTTATCCACGTTGAACACAGCCTTGGCGGTATCGGTCACGCGCCAGATGACTGCAATGCCGATCTCCACCGGATTACCCAGACAATCGTTGATCTTCTGGCGGGAGTTGTTCAGGGTCATCATCTTGAGCGAGATCTTTTTGCTCATGGACTCGACGCTCATCTGAGCATTCTGGCCGTTATTGCCAAACAGCGCAGCCACGCTGTTTTCCTTGCTGTTCACGTCTCCGCTCTGGCTCAGGCGGGTGCCGGCAGCGGGGTTGACGGCGGTACAGAAGGGGTTTACCCAGTAAAAGCCCTGTCCCTTCAAGGTGCCGATGTAATCACCAAACAGGGTGAGCACCAACGCCTCCTGCGGCTTTAACACCTTAAGACCGCAGAACAGGAAAATGCCTGCGATGAAGTACGCAATGGACAAAATCAGCAGCGGCACGCCCAGAAGCATCCGGTCTGCATTCAGCAGGGTGATGCTGTAAATGAACAGGGCGATGGCCACCACATAGCCCAGCAGGGTGAGCAGCAGCGCGGCCATGCCGTTTTTGCGGGTATTCAAAATTTTCTCTTCCATAACAAGTCCCTCCTTATCAGGGTCGGAAGCGTTTCTTTCTGATATCAAAATCATATCACTTTGCAGAAGAACTGTCAAGTATTTTCAACAAAAAACCCCGCCTGCCCGGGTAAAGCGGGCAAAGCGGGGTCAAGCATTATGGGTGCCAGGCAGACAGAGTTTCAGGCGTCTGCCTGCTCTTCTCCCCCGATCAGCACCACGGCAACATCATTGACGTTGGTACCGGTAGCGCCTGTGATGATAAGCCCATCCACCGCCTGCAAGGCGTGGTAGGCATCGTTGTTTTGCAGGGTATCGAACACGTTCCGGCCCGCTGCTGCCAGTGCTGCGGCGGTGTCGCCGTCCACATAGCCGCCGGCGGCATCGGTGGGGCCGTCGGTGCCGTCACTGCCCACGGAGAACACCGCCGTGTTTTGTCCCGCCAGCGCCGGGGCTGCGGCCAGCGCCAGTTCCTGATTGCGTCCGCCCAGCCCTTTGCCGGTCAGGTGCACCACGGTTTCCCCGCCCGCGATAAAGGCCAGCTTTTTCCCCTGCCCCGCATGGGTGCGGGCGATGGCACCCAGAAAGCTGCCTGCCTCCCGCGCCTCGCAACAGAGCCGGTCGGTGAGGAGCAGCGGCGCATAGCCCAGCTCCCGGCAGGCTTTAGCGGCAGCGGTGCACAGCTCTCGGACGCTGCCGGTGATATGGGTGGTCACGTTATCAAGGGCTTTCGGCGTTTCCTGCGCCAGCAGCGCCTTCGCCTGTTCCGACAGGTTCAGATGGTATTTCTCCGCAATGGCAAGCGCTTGTGCACAGGTAGAGCTATCCGGCACCGCCGGGCCGCTGGCGATCATATCCAGCGGATCGCCCAGAATATCGCTGAGCACGATGCTGAACACCCTTGCGGGCGCGCAGTGCTGAGCGAACCGCCCGCCCTTGACAGCGGACAACCGCTTGCGGATGGTGTTCATCTCCACGATATCGGCTCCGCTGGCAAGGAGCTGATTGGTAATGTCCTGCAATTCCCCGCCGGAGACAAGCGGCTTTTCAAACAGGGCGCTGCCGCCGCCGGAAAGCAAAAACAGCACCGTGTCCTCTGCGGTCAGCCCCTGCACCAGCGCCAAAGCTTTTTCGGTGGCTGCAAAGCTGTTGTCATCCGGCACGGGATGACCCGCCTCATAACAGCTTATGCCGGGAATTTCGCCCTTCACATGGCCGTACTTGGTCACCACCACGCCGCCGTCCACGCGCCCTAGTGCCTGCACGGCGGCATGCGCCATCTGCCATGCGGCCTTGCCTGCCGCCACCAGCAGCACTCTGCCGCCTCCGGGCTGAAAGTTTTCCAGCGCGCGGCACACGGCTTTATCCGGCAGAACCGCCTGAATGCTGGAACAGATGATCTCATCCGCATCCCGCCGCAATGTGGTATTCATAATACAGTCCTCCTAACAGAGTTTGCCCATCCTCGATCCGAATGACCTGCTGCGCAATTTAGTGCAGCCCTAAAGTTATGCTTCAAACATTTTCCAGCTGACACAGCCGTCCAGCCAGAATTTTCCGTTTCCAGAGGTCATGCGCACCTTATTCTGTGCATCCAGATCGTTAAAGTGCCACCACTCCGAGGCCAGCGGTGTCATGCCTGCATTGGTACAGTACCCCTGCAGCCGCCGCGCACCGTCTGTCATGGATGCCGATGCAGTGGCCCGCTTCCATGCGGTGGCCGAATTAGAAGTTACCGGGCCGGTAAAGCAGGCCGCCGCACTGCTCAGCTCGTGCATGGCAGAGGGCATGGCGTATTCCTCACCGGTCACCTGTACAAAGGGACACCCCGCCATGCTGTGCTCTGTCTGCTCAGTGATGCGCAGCAGGGTCGTGTCCATTGCCACACCGCGCTGATGGTTGGAAAGAGACGTTGCAATAAACCAGCCGATATTCCACGCGCCCTTGTTCAGCGCCGTCATCATTTCCTTGTCCGTCCTTGCCTTGGCGTACACTGCATCCTTTACCAGCATCTGCACCTCATAGGGCCGGAATGTCTCTACGATCTTCAGGCAATCGCCCGCCTTCAAAGCATTTTTCTGCGCTGCACCAACTTTTTTTGCCATAGCGTAATTGATAGGCATTAGATACTCATCCCGCCCAAGGCGCTGGTTGTAGAACAGGCCGTCATACAGTTTCTGTCCCGTAATGCCTTCAATATCCTTTCCGCAGGATTTAAAGATCGATGCCTTGGCATTGGGGTTTTCGTATACGATGGAAGGCAGAACATCGGGCAGATTGATCATACACAGTTCATTTTCCAACCAGCCCACGGTGCCGTCCAGCAGGCAGACCTGCCAATATGCGCCAGACTCCTGCCGGATATAAAACATATCTCCCGCTGCAAGTCTGCGCAGTACCGTACTGGTCCCATCCGGTCTCTCGTACAGCAGCATCACAGCCGCCCCTGCAAAGCCTGTTGAACCTTCCAACGGCAGTTCGAAGTTCTGGGGAACGCGGATACCATCCCGCAGAACCGCATTGTCGTCCAGTGCTGCATTCCACATCGGTCCGGTTTCAGAGACCGGATCACTGACTTCCTGCTGCTGCCAGCTGACAGCCCGCTCTTCCACTGTGGGGTTCTGGCAGCCCGTCAGAAGCCATGCGCATGCCATGGCCGAAAGGCACAGAAAATCACGTCTTGTTGTTTTCATGTATTTTCCGTCCCTTCTCCCTGCTGTTCCTGTGCCGGATTTTCCGGCGCTGTCGGTGCCTTCAATGCGGTCTCCTGCTCTGCCGCCGATCCCTCCGGCGACTGCGTCGGCTGTTGTGCCGCCGGGGCAGTCTGCCCCGCTTCCGTTGTTTCGGTCTGTGTCGGCTGCGCTTCCAGCAGTTCTTCCTCCGGCGGTTCGCCCTCTGCATCCTTTGCAAGATCGTCCTCCGGTGCCTGATCCCCAACCGGCTGAACACTGCCGCTGCCGTTCAGATTGCTGCTAAGTGCGCCCTCCCCGAATGTGCCCGACTGACTGACGCCGTTGATAAAATAGTAGCTTTTTTCATGGGAATGATCCCATCCCTGCTTCGGTTCTCCATTTGTCCCAAAAGCATAGGGCTGGCCGTCGATCACACACCACCCGGTCATCTGATTTCCGTTGCCGTCCAAATAGCGCGTGCCCGCATCCGTTTCAACCCAGCCGGCCTGACTGACACCGTCCACAAAGAAATAATCCTTTTCATCGATCTCTGTCCAGCCTTGTGCCGGTGCGCCGCTGTTGTCGTAGTATTTCAGGACGCCGTCCGTTTTTTTCCAACCGTTCAGTCGGTTTTTGACCCGTCCATCGCTATCCAGTTCCCAGACCTTTCCGTCCTCCTGATAAGTACCGGTGCGCGGATGTCCGGTTTCGTCAAAGCAGTACTGCACTCCGTCCAGCATGATCCAGCCGGTGTACAACTGGCCGGTCTCCGGTTGGAAATAGTAGTATTTTCCGTCTATCTTCGCTTCGCCCTGGGTGAGCTCTCCATCTGCGTTGGCATAGCCGACATAGCCGTTTTCTTCGATCCAGCCGGTCTTCAAAAAGTTGTTGCTGCCAAAATAGTAGAGCTTATAGTTGATCTCATACAGCCCCTGCGCACGGGTGCCGGTAGTCGGCGAGATATAGTAGCGATGCAGTCCTTCGCCGTGCCACCCCGTAGTCTTACTCTGGATCGCATTGTAAACTCCAAAAGCGGCCCCTGTGAGCAGACACAGGCACACCAGTACTACACCGACGGCTTTCAGCGGCGTTGCCGCCCTTCTTCTGCGCGTATTCTGCGTCACGCTAAACCGATATCGTTTGATCTTCTGGCGTTTCATTCTCATCTTCCCATATAAAGATTCAGCCCCCGGTGGAATGCCAGAGGCCGAATTTCATGTTTAATAGGCGTCCTGTACCGTCTCTTTACCGTTTTCACGGTAGGTCGTCACAGTAAAGCCGTTGTAATACAGCAGGCCATCCTCGCCATCACCGATGCAGCTGGAAGCATACTCCGAACTGTTCGGCTTGCCAATAGCGGCATACAACTTGGAAACGTCTTTGCCCACATACTTCAGGGCAGTTTCCAAGCTGGCAGTTTCTGCCGGAGCAGTCTCTGTAACGGGCTTGCTTTCCACAGGCTCCGTCTTTTCTTCTTTGGAGGAAGCAGCCGTCTCCTGCTTTGCAGGCTTAGATTTTGCCGCAGTCTCGGCCTTGGATTCTGCCTTGGACTCTGCCTTGGATTCGGCCGGTTTCTCCGATGCCGCCTCGCTTACCGAAGAAGAAGCTTCGGAAACTGCCTCCGAGACCGCCTTGCTTTCCGGCACAGCCTCCGACACTGCCTCCGACGAAGCAGCCTCCAATGCCACAACGGAAACCGATTCGGATTCCACAGCCGAGGAAGCGGTCGTTTCTGCTTTTGCCCCGCATCCCGATGCCAGAAGCATCGCACCGCAGAGCACTACACCCATCATCTTATAGTTTACATTCATTTTGTTTGTTCCTTCTTTCTATTCTTTCAGTCAGTCGGCTAGGGCGCAGAAGACCCATTCACCATCCGACAGAAATGCTGCTTTTAGTTGCTGCTCCCGCATATTCTGCGGAAGATACGCCGTAAACGGCTGTGTTCCCTCTCCGCAGGGGGAAGCTTCGTAGGTTTCGGTCTCTGCCAGAATGTAGATCGGAGAGTCGTCATCCACACGCTGCCCGCTCAGATCGCCTGTCAGGCAGAAAGTCCCCTCCATTCGGCTGTCCTTCCGTTGTGCCTTCGCACTTGTACCGGTATCTGCTGCCGGGACTGCCGTGCGTTCCGGAGCAGGCATTTCCGGGGCGCGTTCCAGCAGCCAGTTCAGGTTGCGTTCCACCAGTTCCACCAGCAGCACATCGGGCTGCTCTTCTGTAACAGCCGTCAAACGGTAGGGCATATTCCGGGAGAAACAGGCATTGCCGTAGCTCTGTGCCAGAAAAGGATGCAGATTGATGCCAAAGGAATCGCGGTATACAAAAATGCTTTCGTCTGCCGCCGAATTTTCCGTGTGGATCGTGATATCATCTGCCGAGTGGAATTTTTCGTCATACTGATAGGTAAAGTCGTATGCCGTATCCTGTTCCGTCTCGTTTCCGGCAGGGTACACCATCTCATACAGGTCGCCGGTATGCGGGGATGTTTTTCCATTGATGCAGGAATCAAACTCCGCTTCAGAGCCTTTCAGTTCTTTCAGCAAAGTCTGTGCTGCCAGCTGTGCGCCCCGCATATTCCAGTGGCTGTCCCGACGGTAATACAGCTGTTCTTCGTGGTCAGACAGTGTTTTGAACAGATCCACATACCGGACATTCTGCTGTTCCATCTGCTGCTGAAGCAGTTGGGCGTTCCGTACGGAGGCTACCGTATACCGTGCCGGCATCTGACCGCCATACAGGGAATTTTTATTGGGTGCGATGGTAAAGCAGAACCCAATACCGTTCTCTTCGCAGTATTCCTGCATCAGACCCAGTACATGAGCGGCCGCATAACTCTGCCGGGCTGTAAAGAGTTCTGCGCCGGTATAGTCCGCAAGGGTGCTTTTATAGAACAGCCAATCGTCTTTTCCCAACAGCACACTGCTGCTGTCCAGCGTTTTGAGCACGGTTCCGGTAAGCTGATCATTCAAGGTGATCATCTCATGACGGAGCCCGAAATGATCCGCAAAATAATCCGAAAACTCATTCAGGATACCGGTATTGAAGCTGCCATCCTCTTTCCGTAATTCAGGAAAGGATGCAAGCTGCTCATTGCCCACCGCTTTTTCCGTCTGCCAAGGCATCACAGCCACAGGCAAAATGCAAATTGTGGCAATGACCCCCACAAACAGGATATATCCTAATTTTTTCACTTGCATTTTTCCACCTCAGAACTGGAAATAGATAAAAGGCACATAGGATGCAGCCGACAGATGCAGGATATCCACCAGCAAAAGCGCCAGCACCCCTGCATAACTCAGTACCTGAAGGCATGCATACACGCTTCCGGTCTGCTGCTCTGCTTTACGGCAGACCAGCGGCAAAACCGGCGTACTGCCCACAAGGCCAACCGCCAGTACAAACAGGGTCAGCGGGGTCAGACACTGCGCCAGCAGCAGCCCTGTCTGCGCAGAGGCAGAGCCCCCGGAAAACATGGCTCCTATCATTGAGAAGGCCTGCCCCATGTTGTCTGCACGGAAGATCACAAAGCCAACCAGCACCACAAGCAGGGTGTACAAATGTTTCAGCACCGCACACGCAAGGTTCTGCCCGTCTTTGCCATGTTTTTCCAGTCCGAACAGCTTTTTAACGGCGTCCTCTGCCACGATAAAGAAGCCATGCCACAGGCCCCAGACGATAAAGGTCCAGTTTGCACCATGCCACAGTCCCGTGCAGAAAAACACGATCAGCTTGTTCCAGTAAGTCTTTGCCTTGCCCTTCCGGTTGCCGCCCAATGGGATATACAGATATTCCCGGAACCAGGTGGAAAGGGAGATATGCCATCTGCGCCAGAATTCCTGAATACTGGCCGAGATATACGGATAATTGAAGTTTTCCTTGAAGTGGAACCCAAAGCACAAGCCTAGGCTGATGGCCATATCGCTGTATCCGCTGAAGTCGAAATAGATCTGCATCAGATAGCACACCGCGGCCAGCCAAGCCGTCCGGCTGTCCAGCACAGAGCGGTCGGCGTTGTAGATCAGTGCTACAACATTGCCGCAGATATCGGCGATCAGCAGCTTCTTGCTCAGGCCCACAATAAACCGGCGCAGGCCTTTTGCCAGCTGCTCCAGCGTATTTCGGCGGCTATGTATCTCATCTGCCACGTCCTCATAGCGGATGATCGGTCCTGCCACCAACTGTGGAAACAGAGCAATGTACAGCAGTACATCCCAGAAATGAGTGCTCTTCAGGCGTTCATTCCGGTATACATCGATCACATAACTCAGCCCTTGAAAGGTGAAGAACGAGATACCCACCGGCAGAACGATGGAAGGCACCGGGATCGTCACGCCCGGCAGCCGGTCTACTGTCTGTACCAGAAAAGTCAGATACTTAAAAATACCCAAGATTCCCAGATTAACGGCCACAGCGGCATAGAGCACGCTCTTTCGCCCGGAGACGAACAGACCGGCCAGATAATTGCAGAACACAGAGAACAACAGCAGCAGAACATACCACAGCCCGCTGAAGGCATAGAACAGCAGACTGGCTGCGACGAGCCAGAGATTTTTTGCTTCCCGCCCGGGCAAAAGATAATAGCATCCCAGCACGATGGGCAAAAACAGAAACAAGAAAATTACGGAACTAAAAACCATTTTTCGGCTACCTCAGCAATCACGGAAACTGGTAGCTGAACACCGTTTTATTCAGCGGCATTTTATACATATTATATTCTGCATGGCCGTATCTGCCGGCACGATAGCCCCACTCCAGTTCCACATCATAGATATAGGGAACTCCGTTCTCGCAGATTATGACCCATGCATGGTCCGAGTCCTTGCGGCCCACACCGCCAGACACTACATAGGCATTGTAGCCCAGCCGCCGGGCCATATAAAGGAACTGGCCTGCAAAGCAGTAGCAGTTGCCCTTTTTGTGTTCAAACATGAACAAAGCGCTCTCTTCTGCCCAAGCCGTTGTGCCTCTTGCCTGATGCGGACGGGCAAGGTATGCGCCGTGATCCCGGACATACAAATAGGCGGCGCGCAGCTTTTGCGCCTTCGTCATGCCAGAGTTTGTGCACGCAGCCAGTGCCTGATCCACATAGCTGTCCAGCGTTGCATTGCCAGAGGTATAGCGGCCATTCGCATCAAAAGTAAGGTATTCTACCGCGCTGTTCGTCAGGAACGATCCATCCTCTTTGACATAGTACATTCCTCCGTCGATCTCGTGCAAACCCTTGGCGTACCGATCGATGGCATAGCCATTCTTCGAAACATGATACAGCTTGCCGTCAATCGTCACAAAGCCACCTGTGCCGGTGCGTCTACTGACTGCACCGCGTATGCAGTCGGCACCAGAAGCATGGCCGACATTGCAAGAATAACAGCCGTTACACTAAGTTTTTTCAGCATTTTTTCATACCCCTTAATCGATTGATTTTTATTGATACTCGTTCCAGATCTGTTCCTTCAGCTTTTTTTCCTGCCTGCGCAGGATCCATGCTGAAACGACTGCCGCAACAGCCGAAACGATCATGTCAACGATTCCAACCACACAAAAGATTTGTCCGGTAGACGCAGGTATTCCCTCCTTATTTGAGCCATCCGCTGGTGCGGAGCTGGTCGATCAGAAAATAGGCCATCTGCATATCGAAACGATAATCCGATGGATACTGCTCCTGCAGATCTTTCAAAACCTTTTCAGCTTCACTGTACTGATCCAATGCCTGCAGTACAGTTGCCAGATTCAACCGGGTGGCAATAGTATCGTAGCCGCTGTCCACCAGTTCCTCCAGCAGCTGCTGCGCTTCAGCATAGTATTCTTCTGCATTTTCTTTGTCAGATGCTGCCTGCTGCATCATAAGATCCGCAAGCATCTCCTTTTGAAGCACAGCCTGACCTTCCGGAAGGTTCTGGCATCCCTGTTTCAGAATGCGCACAGCCTTTTCCATATCGTCCTGATTCAGCGCTGCATTTGCGGCTGACAGGTAAGCATGGCTCAGGAGCTGCGGGTCCTCCACCTTATTGAACACTTTTGTGTAAAGTGCAAGTGCCTGATCATAGTTCTTTTGCAAGGACAGGATCTCTGCCGCAACCAGATCACGGTCACCGGAGGAAGCGCCTTTTTTCTGCAATGTATCCAGCTCCTGTTGTGCTTCTTCCAGCTTTCCATCATTGGCAAGTGCAATAGCAAGACCCCCGATAGCTTTCAGTACCTGCTCCCTGTAACCGGACGGCCGCCTGCAGTTCCAGCACCGCATTGGCGTAATCCTTATCATAATACTTAAAGATCGAGCAGATCGTAGAGTACCCCACTTTACAGCCACTATTCTTTTTTAGATTTTACAGCTAATTCCGCAATCGGTCAATGAAAAACACTCCAAAATCCAATTTTTTTGGGGGGAAAAATTGTTTGACGCAATCGACAGTATTGCCCAAAACCCGACAATTTGATTGTATGCTCCGTCAAACAGGCCCATTAAACAAAAGGAATTGTATCGCCGATGCAGGCGTTGGGCGTGGATATCCAGACCATCCAGAGCATCGTAGGCCACGCCGACACCGAGATGACTGAGCATGATCTCCATGTTCAGGAATCCATTCGGCAGAGTGCGGTCCAGTTGTTCAGCGAGGCATTTTCGGCCTGAAAATTGGACGGAACGGCACGAATTATCGCGAGCCAGCTTTTCAAATCGTTGGCATCAACGCTGGCTCGCATATCGCAGCAGATGATGTTGCGTCAAAAAAGCCCACTTGCCCCTGCGATTGACCAGATAAAATCTTTGGCATTGTGGTCAAAATTGTGGTCAAAGCCAAATGAGGCCAGCCTATAAACAAAAAAGTCCAACGATTTCTAACGTGAAATCGTTGGACTTATGGTCCGAGTGGCGAGAATCGAACTCACGGCCTCTTGAACCCCATTCAAGCGCGCTACCAAAACTGCGCTACACCCGGATATCTGTTTGCGTTTGCCGCTCACAGCTTGATTAGTATACCCGACTTTGCCCGTTTTGTCAAGCGCTTTTTCCAAATTTCTGATGCAGTTTTTACATTTTACTGTCCCGGCTTTTGCCCGCCAAAAGGATGCGCGAAAGAGCGTTATTTTCAAAAATCGCGATACACATCTTCCTCATCGTCCTCATGGATGGGGGTGGTGTCGTCCGGCGGTGCGCCAAACTCCACCGTGGCAAAGGCCAGCGCGAATACGCTGTCTGCCCCGGCGTGAAGCAGTGCCTGCGCGCAGGCAGCAGCCGTTGTGCCGGTGGTGATGACGTCATCCACCAACAGGATGCGCTTGCCCTCCAGCTGCTGCGGCTGTGCCGCCCGGAAAGCACCTGCCACGTTGGCTATGCGCTGTTCCAGCGGCAGACCGGCCTGATGCCGTTTGGCGCGGGTGCGCTCCAGTGCCTGCGGTGCCAGCGGCACCTCCATAGCCTTGGCCAGCGGCAGCGCCATCAGTTCCGGCACATTGTAGCCGCGCCTTTTACCGGAGGCCGGCACCGGTACGATCAGGTCGTACCCGATGGCCGCCCACGGCACCGGCTGCGGGAGCAGCTCGCCGTACTGCACGGTCAGTTCACCGCCAAAGGCCAGCTGTACCAGACGGTTGCCCATCTCCACAGCCCGCCACGGCTTGCCCTGATACTTTGCGTTCAGGATGCCGCGCCGCACACAGCCGCTGTAACGGTAGGGCGCAGCCGCACCGGCCAGATTGCTGATATAGTGCTGCGCCGGGTCCAGCCGGATGCCCGGCTTGCGACGCAGCGTTTCCAGCTGCACTGCACAGTCCGGGCAATCTCGTACATCCCCCAGCACCCGGCCGCAGAAGGGGCACTCGCGCGGGTAGAGCAGCTGCCGTACCGCCCGCAGCGCCCTGCGCCGGGGGTCATAGTAGTCCATCAGTCCTTTTTGACCGCCACGATCACCCGCACGCGCTTGCCTGCTGCGCAGCCAAAGTTATCGTACCAGCCGGTCAAGTAGTAGCCCTCAGAGTTCACCTCAGAGAGCTTGGTGGCGTAATACTGCCCCTTGTACCATAGGTACACCTGCATATCGTCAGCCGTCTCGTAGCGGGTGCCGTTGCTCATCACCGAGGCTGCACCCACCTGATCGATCTTCATGGGCATCAGCTGGATCATGGCCTTTACAGTGCCGTTCACGTTTTGCCGCACTGCCAAACCGCCCGCCAGCACCGGATACTTGATGGAGGTGGAAAAGCTGGCCTGACTGCCGTTGACGTAGCAGATGTAGGTAGCGCCGCCGCCCACAAAATTGAGGATGGTGCTCATAGGCTGGCCGGTAATGTTGGCCAGCTGCTTGAGACCGATGCTCAGCAGCGAGCCGGAACTGCTGGTGATGCGGTTCCAGACCGTGCTCAGCAGCGAGCCGTCGATCACGCCCCACAGGATCTCGCTGGTGGTGGGCACCAGCACACTGCGCAGATCGTCCACCACGGTGGTGGTGTTGGTGGTGCCGCCGGTAGAGCCGGAACCGGAGGAGCCGTCCCCAGTGGAACCACTGCCGGAGCCGGAAGAACCGTTCCCGGAAGAGCTATCCCCCGAGCCGGAGGAGCCACTGCCGGTCAGGGTGCCCAGAATGGAACTGGCGTTGAAGGCCAGATTCTTCACATCGTCCAGCACGCCGTATTTCCACAGATCGCCGGTGACATCGTTCAGGATCAGGCGGTCGATCTGTCCCTGCTCATTCAGCGTATAGTAGCGCACGGCCAGTGCGTTCAGCTTTGTCCCCGCTATTCGGCTGGGACGAACCGTCCCAGCCAACCCCTCCGATGTCGTATCCAGAATTTGTACGTCATCGGCCAGAGTATAGTCCCCCAGCGCGGTGGCGGTGTCGTTGATGGTGTGCAGGAAGTGTGGCAAGTGCTGCATTTGCCTGGGAAACGCCCACACCAAGTGCTGCAGCCAGACCTACAATGGAGGAATTACGGTAATCCATCTCTGCAGAAGCCACCAGCTTCATACCCGTCATAGCAATAGATGCAAATACGGAAACTGTGGCACCACCCAATACGCACTGGGGAATCGTGGTCAGAAGTGCTGAAAATTTCGGCACAAATCCGGCAATTCCAAGGAACGCAGCTGCCAGCCCCAGAACCCAGCGGTTGATAACCTTGGTCGTGGTAACAATACCAACGTTCTGGCTGTATGTTGCAGTTGGAAGTCCTCCGAACAGGGCTCCAAGAATATTGGTAATACCATAAGCTACAATACCACCCTGCAGCTCTGAATCCTTGGGAGTCCGGTTCATAGCACCGATGGTAGTTGCAGAGTAGTCACCAATTGCCTGAATCGAGTTAATTGCAAAAAGCAGTCCGATGGCTACACATGCAGATATCTCAAAATGCACTCCGAAGTGCAACGGCTGTGGTACCTGGAACACACTTGCCTTACCCACGCTTGAAAGATTCACCATTCCGAATGGAATGGATACCACATATCCGGCCAGCATACCAATCAGAATAGAAGAAAGCTTCCAGATTCCTTTT
>OGZZ01000971.1_pt1 | contig 21903 bp, 18 predicted proteins | sample 1577021 | NCBI WGS metagenome assembly OGZZ01 (sample SAMEA3541526, study PRJEB24748) | human gut metagenome | biome: human gut; feature: human-associated habitat; material: faeces | place: China | collected 2012
AGGTAGGACGGGGACCGCTTGCGGGACCGGTCGTGGCAGGAGCTGTGATTCTGCCGAAGGATTGTGATATCTTATATATTAATGATTCCAAAAAACTTTCAGCGGCAAAAAGAGAAGAACTGTATGATATCATCATGGAGCAGGCAGTGGCAACCGGACTTGGCACGATCGGTCCGGACAGGATTGATGAGATCAATATTCTGCAGGCAACGTATGAGGCAATGCGGCAGGCGATTGCACAGTTATCTCCGCAGCCGGATCTGCTGCTTAATGATGCAGTGACGATTCCGAAAGTGACAATTCCGCAGGTACCGATTATCAAGGGAGATGCAAAGAGCATTTCCATCGGTGCGGCATCGATCATTGCCAAGGTGACCAGGGACCGGATGATGGTATACTATGATTCGATTTATCCGGAGTATGGTTTTGCTTCCAATAAAGGATATGGAAGCGCGGAACATATTGCAGCACTCAAAAAGTATGGACCGACACCGATTCACAGAAGAACCTTTATTAAGAATTTTGTATCATAAGATAATTATTCAAAAATCACAAAGGGGGCTGTTCGGATGCAGATTTCAGATTTGGTAAAACAGTATCATCAGGCGATCTCATCAGGTGCGGAGACGCTGACCGGGACGAAAGGTGTGGAAAATCTTGTGGCCTCTCTGCGGTCTCTGACAAAAGGAAATATTTTTGAGGGGACGGTCACTTCCGTTAAAAATGGCCGCGTGACGCTTTCTCTTTCCGGAGGGCAGCAGGTGATGGCACGGCTGGACGGAAAGATTTCCCTTATGGAAGGGGAATCCATGTTTTTCCAGGTAAAGTCCAACGATGGCACGCAGATTGCCATCCGGCCGTTTGCAATTGACGGGGCAGGCGCAAATTATACGCTGATGCAGGCGCTTTCCGCAGCGGGACTTTCCGCACAGCCGGAGTATTTGTCCATGGTTGACCGGATGATGGAAGAACAGATGCCGATTGACCGGGAGAGTCTGCAGCAGATGGCACGGCTGGTCAATGCAAATCCGCGGATTGATGTACAGACGCTGGTACAGATGCAAAAGCTTGGAATACCGATTACTGTAGAAAATGCCTCCCAGTTTGAAAATTATATGAATGACAGTCAGGCGATTACACGGGAACTAGATGCACTGATTGAGCAGTTTCCGCAGAGTCTGACCGGAACAGAAGGCACACCAGTAAAGACAGAGACCATGCGTCAGCTTGGAAATGAGTTGTTGCAGATTCTGACAGACGGGCTGGAAGAAGTACCGCAGCAGATACAAAGTCCGGAACCGGATATGGCATACAACCTGGATGGTCTGAATTATGAAAGCGTGCAGACAGATACCGCAGAAACGCAGATGCAGACGGAAGCTGCACCGGAGACTGCCACGGAAACCGTGCAGGAACATCCGGAAATTTTGTCGCAGCAGGAAGGTCAGGCTGCAGCGGAGGAGAAAGGCGTGGCCGGACAGCAGGAAGCCGAAACGATGGAAACTGTTTCCGGAAAAACAACTTATACCGGGCAGATGTCGCAGACTCCACATACACTGGGAGCTGTACTTTCACAGGAACAGCTGCAGCATTTAAACCGGATGATCGGAGATATTCTCGGAAAGCCGCAGAGTGCATATAACGCAAATAGCGGTACAGTAGAAGTGTTAAAGGATCTGCAGCAGCTGTGCAAAGATCCGTTGCCGTTGGAACGGGAACATCTCGGAAAGCTGTTTTCTTCCAGGGAATTCCAGGCACTTGTCCGGGATACGGCAGAACAGCAGTGGATGGCGAAACCAGGGGATCTCAAAGAGGGCGATTATGTCGGGAGGCTGTATGAGCGTCTGAACAGTCAGATGGAAAAAATTGAGTCAGCACTCAAAAATGCGGGACAGGAGCATACCGCTTTCTCACAGATGGCGGGAGAGATCCACAGCAATGTAGAATTTATGAATCAGGTGAACCAGATGTACACATACGCACAGATTCCACTCAAAATGTCGGGGCAGCATGCAAGCGGCGAACTGTTTGTGTATACCAACAAAAAGGCACTGGCGCAGGGAGAAAAGGATCTGACTGCTTTTTTGCATCTGGATCTGGATCATCTGGGAAGTACGGATGTTTCGGTCCGGATGAGAGGACGTGAAGTAAGTACACGTTTTTATCTGGACAATGACACTGCATATGCATTGCTGGAAAAAAATTATCCGGTGCTGGAAGCGAAGCTGGAAAAAAAGGGATATCACTGTAAGATCGACGTGGTAAATGAAGAAAAACATGTAAATTTTGTGGACGATTTTCTGAAGATGGATCAGCCGGCGGCGACACAGCTGCACCGGTATTCCTTTGATATGAGGGCATAAAATGGAAAATAATAATTTTAAACCCTTTCCTTTTGAGCAGTTAAAACAAAAGAAAGAATCGGAGAAAACGGCAGTGGCGATTGCCTATGAGCCGGGCGAAAAAGCACCAAAGATACTGGCAACCGGAAAGGGGCAGGTAGCCGAAAAAATTATTGAAAAAGCAAAAGAGAGTCAGGTTCCGACTTACAAAGACAATAAACTTGCGTCTACTCTTTCCAAATTGCAGATCGGGGACATGATTCCGCCGGAGCTGTATGAGGTGGTTGCGGAGATTCTTGTTTTTGTGGATGATATGGATCGTATGAAGGCAAAGATTGATCAGGCAGGGGTTAAATAAAATTTGAATAAACGTACAATTGGAACAGAATATGAGACCATGGCAGCCCGGTATTTGTGCACACATGATTACACAATTCTTGCACGCAATTACCGGACACCATTTGGAGAGGTGGATCTTATTGCACAAAAGGACGGGGTACTTGTATACGTTGAAGTAAAATACCGGAGCAGCAATGATTACGGAGATCCGTTAGAGGCGGTAGACCGGAGAAAGCAGCGCCAGATCTGTAAGGTTGCAAATTATCATTATGCAGGATATGCAGCAGGGCAGGAGATGGACTGCCGTTTTGATGTGATTGGAATTTATGGGGACGGAAGTATCCGGCACATCCCAAATGCATTTTATTTTCAGAGGTGACAGACATGGACAGAGAAGATTTTCAGTGGAAAAATAAAGAGCATATACTGGAACTGGAACAGTTTCAGGGCAAAAAGGGACAGGGGCTTCCGCTTTTGTATTTTCCCCTTCTTTTGGCACATACGGGCGTAAAGAACTGTTTTACCACCAGAGAGGGTGGATGCAGCACCGGAATGTTCCAGAGTCTGAATCTGAGTTTTACACGTGGAGATGATCCGCAGGCAGTGACGGAAAACTACCGCAGAGTGGCAGAGGCAATGGGAGGAACGCTTTCGGATATCGTCTGTTCGGATCAGACCCATACGACGAATGTCCGGCGGGTGGATAGAAGCTGCGGGGGCTATGGTGTGACAAAGGAGCGGCCTTACACGGATGTGGACGGGCTGGTGACGGATGAACCGGGACTGATTCTGGCAACTTTTTACGCTGACTGTGTACCGCTTTATTTTGTAGATCCCATACACCATGCGATCGGACTTTCCCATTCCGGGTGGAGAGGAACGGTCGGACGCATGGGGCAGCATACCATCGAGGTGATGCGCAGGGAATTTCATAGTGACCCCGGAGAAATTCTTGCCGCCGTTGGACCGTCCATCTGTCAGGACTGTTATGAAGTAAGTGAAGATGTGGCATCTGCCTTTGCAAAAGAGTTTTCCGGTCATGAGTGTGAGATCCTGATCGAAAAGGGCGGTGGAAAATATCAGCTGGATCTGTGGAAGAGTAATGAGATTGTGCTGCGGGATGCAGGAATCCTTCCGGAACATCTGGCGGTAACGAATCTTTGTACCTGCTGTAATCCGAATCTGCTGTTTTCCCATAGGGCAAGCCATGGAAAACGTGGAAATCTGGGAGCATTTTTAAAACTTGTGTAACAAATTAAGAAATCCTTAAGAATGTATTTCAAAGATGTTAAATTACTCGGGGAAGATTTATGGTACACTGACTGTATTGAGGAAAGATAGGAGGATGCTCTTTGATGCAGCCAGATTGCAGAGATATCAAACCGGTCTATGAGCAGATCACGGACGGGATTCGAAAAATGATCATAACGCATGCGATACCGGAGGGAGAAAAACTTCCGTCAGTGAGGGAACTGGCTTCAAAATTTGCCATAAATCCCAATGCTGTAAGGAAAGCTTATCAGGAGCTGGAAGAGGAAGGGTATGTCTGTGACAGGGAAGGCGAACGGATGGCGGCATCGGAAAAGCAGATTGCGGAACTGATCCGCAAAGAGCTGCTGCAGGAGTTCGACACGGTGGTAATCAGACTGCAGAATATGTCGGTAGGGACAGAGGAATTGACAGGACGTATGTGGGAACTGGCAGGAGGAAGCAAAGACTTTGATTGAAGTAAATAATCTGATAAAGAAATTTGGGGATTTCCGTGCGCTCGACGGGGTAAATATGCATGTGGCGTCTGGAAACATATATGGGCTTGTGGGACCAAACGGTGCGGGGAAATCAACCCTGATCCGTCATCTGACAGGTGTATACCGGCAGGATGCCGGAGAAATTTTTATTGACGGGGCTCCGGTATATGAAAATAAACAGGTAAAGGCTCAAATGGCTTATATACCGGATGAGCCGTTTTATTTTTTACAGGCGGATACACTGGAAATGATGCGTTATTTCCGGGGAATGTACGAGTCCTTTGACGAAAAGATGTTTTATCGCCTGCAGGAGTTTTTCCCGGGAATTGATATGAAACGCAATATCCGCAGACTGTCCAAGGGAATGCAAAAACAGGTTGCATTCTGGCTGGCACTCTGCTGCAGACCGAAACTTCTGATTCTGGATGAACCGCTGGATGGCCTTGATCCGGTTATGCGGAAACAGATCTGGACGATCCTGATGTCCGAGGTTGCAGAGCGCAGGACGACCGTACTGGTTTCTTCCCATAATCTGCGCGAACTAGAGGATGTCTGTGATCATGTGGGCATTATGAATCACGGAAAGGTTATAATTGAGCGTTCCCTGTTTGATTTACATGGAAACATCAGTAAAATCCAGGTGGCATGCCAGACCGGTATGCCGAAACTCCCAAAAGAATTTGAGGTATTGCATATGTCAAATTCCGGGCGTGTATATACAATGATTGTCAAGGGAAATCCCAGGGAGGTTGCGGCAGCCATCCAGACAGAGGGAGACCATCTGGCTATTGTGGACATTCTGCCGCTTACACTGGAAGAAATTTTTATTTATGAAATGGGAGGTTTGGGCTATGAAGTCAAAGACATCCTTTTTTAACCGTACGGTTTTTAAAAAAAATATGACCCTGTACTGGCCGATCTGGGTATGCTATCTGTTATATGGGATGGTAAAAGTGCCGGGGCAGCTGTGGTCGCGTCTGCAGCAACAGACGGACATGACTGCTTATGCCAGGGATTATGCATTGTACAACAGTCTGCGTCTGGAAGTGGATGTGGCCGCAATTGCAATTATGGCAGTCGTCTGTGGGATGGCGTTGTTTGGCTATCTGTTTACCCAGAAGAATGCGTATATGATCCATGCACTGCCGGTTACAAGGGGGGAACTGTATGTGACGAATATGATCAGTGGCCTTTGTTTTCTATTGATTCCGCAGGCACTGGTTTTTCTGGTAACGGTGGTTCTTTGTCTTTTGCAAGGTATTGCGAGTGTGCAGTTTCTGGGATTGTGGTTTTTAAGTGTTATGGGAATTGCTTTTTTCCTTTATGCAACGGTGTGTTTTTGTGTCATGTTTACCGGACAGCTGTTTGCACTTCCGGTGTACTTTCTGGCAGTTAATTATGTGGCATTTGCATTTTCCAGCGGTGCACGTTATGTCATCGGATATCTGGGATATGGACTTGGCATGAATACTGTGCCGGAATTTTTAATTTTGCGGATTCTCTCCCCGATGAATTATCTGTACAACAATGTGCGTTTTGTATTCCGGCAGTCCTATAACCAGGAAACAGACCTGATGTCGGGAGTGTTGTCCTACCGGGGACTGCGGGTACTTGCGGCCTATGTGGCTGCAGCAGTTGTTATTTATCTGATTGCTTATTACTGTTATAAAAAACGCAGGATTGAAAGTGCAGGGGATCTGATTTCTTTTAACTGGGTCAAACCATTGTTCCGCTGGGGCGTGGGAACCGGAGTCGGTTATTTTGCAGGCGTCTTTGCGGCAGAATTTTTAGATTCCGTGCATCTGCATGTAAAAAAACCAATGTTGCTTGTTCTTGTGGTGGCATTTGGGTTTGTCAGTTTTTTTATTGCACAGATGTTTGTGGAAAAAGGATTTCGCGTATTTTGCCGCAGGAGATTCTGTGAGAGCGGGTTATTTGTGCTGTTTGTGCTGGGCAGTTTCTGGGGATGCTCAAAAAATGCCACCTATCTGGAACAGTATGTCCCGGATGCAGATCAGGTAAGCCGGGTGGAAGTTTCTCTTGATTATCCGGTAGAATATAAAGGAGACAGCGTTCGTGTGGCACGTCAGGCACAGAAAGAAATTTTAAGTCATGCGGAAATTTACAGGGAAAATAAAACGGATGACAGTACACAGATCATTTTTTATTACTACCTGAAAAATGGAAAAACGCTCTCGCGTACATATGAGATTACAGAGGAAAATGAAAAGCTTTCAGAAGTATTATTTGGAGAAGAAAATAAAGCAGATCATTTTATGGAATATCTCTTTGGAACGGATTATGACAAAATTTCAAAGTTTAATAACGGAACCCTGACATTAGACGAATCATCGGAAAATTATAAGGATTGTGACTTTGATGCGGATACTGCAAAAAAACTGTATCAGGCGATTTGTGAAGACGCCGCAGATCAGAAGCTGCAAAAGTACAATCTGACGAATGCACTGAAAGATCCAGAAGAAACAGGGGAGTACTCTTCTGCGAGTCTCGGCATGGATTTTTATCACGTATCTGCAGACTGGAAAAATGTATATGACCGGCTCGATGATTACTACACGAATATGGGCGAATCTGTGGAAACATCCAAACCATATGGCGGATCAGCATATGTCAGCTTCGGGAAAGACTGTACCAATATCATAAAGACCCTGATAGAATGCGGGGTCATTGACGATGTTTCGGAAATTCATTTTTTAAGTTCCGGAGAGAAAACATCACAGGGATGAAACCAGCAGGACTTTACAACTTTCGCTGCTTATTGTAAAATAAAGATGGCGTTTTCGGACGCCATCCATTTTTTTGTTGGAGGTAAAAAATGAGCAGACCAGTCGTAGCCATTGTCGGGCGTCCGAATGTCGGAAAATCTACGCTTTTTAATACATTGGCAGGAGAGAGAATCTCCATTGTAAAAGACACTCCGGGTGTCACAAGAGACCGCATTTATGCGGATGTCACATGGCTGAACTATAATTTTACATTGATTGATACCGGTGGAATCGAACCGGACAGCGGGGATGTGATCCTTTCCCAGATGCGTGAACAGGCAGAGATTGCGATTGCCACGGCAGATGTGATCATGTTTATCACGGATGTGCGTCAGGGACTGCAGGATGCGGATGCAAAAGTAGCGGACATGCTGCGCAGATCCAAAAAGCCGGTGGTTCTGGTGGTAAATAAAGTGGACAGTTTTGAAAAATTTATGCCGGATGTGTATGAATTTTACAATCTCGGAATCGGAGAACCGTATCCGGTTTCCGCTTCTTCCATGCTCGGACTTGGAGATATGCTGGATGAAGTGGTGAAATATTTCCCGGAAGGATCGGAAAATCAGCCGGAGGATGAAAGACCGAAGGTAGCCATTATCGGAAAGCCGAATGTCGGGAAATCATCCCTGATCAACAAGCTGGCACAGGAAGACCGTGTAATCGTATCGGATATTGCGGGAACTACCAGAGATGCCATCGATACAGACATTAAATACAACGGAAAAGAATATGTATTTATTGATACGGCGGGGCTTCGCCGCAAAAACAAGATCAAAGAGGAGATTGAGCGCTACAGTATTATTCGTGCAGTTACCGCTGTGGAACGCGCGGATGTGGTGATCATCGTTATTGATGCTACCGAAGGAGTAACCGAGCAGGATGCCAAGATTGCCGGAATTGCACATGACAGAGGAAAAGGTATCATTATTGCGGTTAACAAATGGGATGCCATCGAAAAGGATAACAACACGGTGAAGAAACATACCGAGAAAATCCGTCAGATCTTAAGCTTTATGCCGTATGCAGAGATTTTGTTTATTTCTGCAAAGTCCGGTCAGCGTCTGAATAAGATTTTTGAAATGATCGATGTTGTCATTGAGAACAACAGTATGCGTGTTGCAACGGGTGTCTTAAACGAAATCGTGACGGAAGCAGTTGCCATGCAGCAGCCACCGACCGATAAAGGAAAAAGACTCAAGATTTATTATGTAACACAGGTTGCGGTCAAACCGCCGACATTTGTCGTATTTGTCAATGACAAAAATCTGATGCATTTTTCGTACACCAGATATCTGGAGAACCGTATCCGCGATACATTTGGATTCCGTGGCACGGCTCTTAAATTCATCACGAGGGAGCGAAAGGAAGACTAGTTATGATGATCGTTGCAAGAATCATTGCATTACTGATCGGATATGGATTCGGTCTGTTTCAGACCGGATATCTGTATGGAAAAAGTAAGGGAATTGATATCCGTCAGCAGGGAAGCGGAAATGCAGGCACGACAAATTCTTTGCGGGTGCTTGGATGGAAAGCCGGCATTATTACATTTGCCGGTGATCTTCTGAAAGCAGTATTTGCCGTACTTCTTGTAAAACTGATTTTTCACGGAACGTATGGGGCTGATACAAAGGTGCTGGAACTGTATGCCGGGTTTGGAACAGTCTTAGGACATAATTTTCCGTGCTATCTGCAGTTCCGCGGCGGAAAGGGAATTGCCTGTACGACAGGCGTCATCCTTGCCGTCTGTCCTCCGGCAGTAATCTGCTGTGCCGTTGGATTCCTGATTATTGTGGGAATTACCCGGTATGTTTCGGTGGGCTCCATATTTCTGGTATCGGCCTATCTGGTACAGGCGATTATTTTCGGACAGCTTGGCTGGTTAAAAATCAGCGGAGCCAGCCGGATCGAGTTTTACATACTGAGTGCATGTTTTACCGGCATGGCGATTTGGAGACACCGTGCGAATATTGTTCGTCTGATGAATGGAACAGAGAACAAATTCGGAACGAAAAAAGGAGATAAATGATATGGCAAAGGTAGGAGTGATCGGAGCTGGCAGCTGGGGCATTGCGCTGGCAAAGCTTCTTCGTACCAATGGAAATGAAGTAACGGTATGGTCGATTGTGGAAGAGGAAGTTGCCATGCTCCGCAGAGAGCATGAGCATATCGATAAACTTCCGGGAGTGAAGCTTCCGGAGGATGTCCTGTTTACAACAGATTTAAAAGAAGCAATCGTTGGAAAGGAGTTCCTGATTCTGGCGGTACCGTCTGTATTTACAAGAAGCACCGCAAAAAGTATGGCAGGATATGTGACAGAAGGACAGATCATTGTCTGCGTGGCAAAGGGAATTGAAGAAGATACCCTGATGACCATTTCCGATGTGACAGAGCAGGAGATTCCATGTGCGGATGTTGCTGTCATGTGCGGACCGTCCCATGCGGAAGAGGTTGGAATCGGACTTCCGACAACCGTTGTGGCAGGAGCAAAAACAGAAAGCACTGCAAAAAAAATCCAGGATCTGTTTATGAATGAAGTGTTCCGTGTTTATACCAGCCCGGATATGCTTGGCATGGAACTGGGCGGATCTTTAAAAAATGTCATTGCACTTGCTGCCGGAATGGCGGACGGACTCGGATACGGGGATAACACCAAAGCGGCCCTGATTACCCGCGGCATTGCAGAGATTGCGGGACTTGCCGTAAAGATGGGGGCAAAAGTGGAGACACTCTGCGGACTGACCGGTATCGGAGACCTGATTGTCACCTGTGAGAGCCGTCACAGCAGAAACCGCAAGGCGGGTATGCTGATCGGACAGGGGTATACCATGAAGCAGGCTACCGACGAAGTGAAAATGGTCGTAGAGGGAATTTATTCGGCCAAGGCAGCACTTGCTCTGGCAAAAAAGTATGATGTGGAGCTTCCAATTATAGAAGAAGTGAATAAAGTACTGTTCGATGACAAACCGGCAAAGGAAGGTGTAAAGGATCTGATGGTTCGCGAAAAACGTGTGGAGCATCTGAATCTGAAGTGGGAAAACTGATATGCAGAAAATCAAGATTAAATATTTTACAGACAAAATCGAACCGCTGGATTACATTGAAGGAAAATCCGATTGGATTGATATGCGGGCTTCGGAAGAAGTAACTTTAAAAGCGGGAGAGTTTGCACTGATCCCGCTTGGCGTGGCAATGGAACTTCCAAAGGGATATGAGGCACATCTTGTGCCGCGCAGTTCCACATTTAAAAACTGGGGAATTCTCCAGACAAACAGTGTTGGAATTGTAGATGGTTCCTATTGCGGGGACAACGATATGTGGCGGATGCCGGTTTATGCAACCAGGGATACCGTGATCCACGTAAATGACCGCATTGCACAGTTTCGAATCGTGGAAAATCAGCCGGAGATTGTATTCGAAAAGGTGGAACATCTGACGGGGAAAGATCGCGGTGGCTTTGGCAGTACCGGATTATCATAACAATAACAGCAACAGGAGAAGGAGGATTATACTATGGAAGATCGTATGATGAAATTTTATTCAAAAGAAAGCAACATGCTGGCGCTGCATGCCATGCACGGACATTTTGCAACGAGTCATTCCCACATTAATTATTATGTGGATGTGACAAGTATCAAGACACGTGTGGCGGAAGCAAAACAGGCGGCACATGTACTGTATTCGAGAATTCCAAAGACAAAATACGTGGATACGATTGTATGTATGGATGGAACAGAAGTTGTTGGTACGTTTTTGACAGAAGAAATCCAAAACGGTGGAATTATGGGAACGACCAACCAGCATGAGACGGTGTATGTAATTTCTCCGGAGATCAACAGCAACAACCAGATGCTGTTCCGTGACAATAACAAGGGTGCGATCAAAGGAAAGCATGTGGTGCTTCTTCTGGCAACTACGACAACCGGTGAGACGATCCGCAGAGCACTGGAATGTATCCAGTATTATGGAGGAGAGATCGAGTGGGTAGCTTCTTTGTTTGGAACAATCAATTCCGTAGACGGGGTAGAAGTGGAAACTTTGTTTGATGAAAATGATGTTACCGGATATGCGGCATATCCAGTGACGGAGTGCCCGTTGTGCAAACAGGGACAGAAAATTGAGGCGATGGTGAATGGATTTGGGTATTCCAAATTGTAATTTTCGGGGACATTGTACACAGAAAATGTGGGCAATGTCCTCGTTCGTTATTTCGCCAAGAAACCATGTAAATATTTGGACGGATTGACGGTGGTAATTTCAGAAGAATTCCGTTATCATACAGTTATCAGGAAGTTCAAAGAAACTTCATCTAAAGAAAAAATAACGAAAAGCAAAAATCAGGAGGTTTTTTCAAATGGCAAGTTTATCATTAAAAAATGTTTGCAAAGTATATCCAAACGGATTTGAGGCAGTAAAGGATTTCAATCTGGATGTTGCAGATAAAGAGTTTATCATCTTCGTAGGACCATCTGGATGTGGTAAGTCTACAACACTTCGTATGATCGCAGGTCTGGAGGAAATTTCTTCCGGTGATCTGATCATCGACGGAAAGGTAATGAACGATGTAGAGCCAAAGGATCGAGATATCGCAATGGTATTCCAGAACTACGCTCTGTATCCGCATATGACAGTATTCGATAACATGGCATTCGGTCTTAAGTTAAGAAAAGTTCCGAAGGATGAGATCAAAGCAAAGGTTGAGGAAGCAGCAAGAATCCTTGATTTGGAGAAGTTACTGGATCGTAAGCCAAAGGCTCTTTCCGGTGGACAGAGACAGCGTGTTGCCATGGGTCGTGCAATCGTTCGTAATCCTAAGGTATTCCTTATGGATGAGCCTTTATCCAACTTGGACGCAAAGCTTCGTGTACAGATGAGATCTGAGATCGCTTCTTTACATAACAGATTAGGTGCTACAATCATCTACGTAACACATGATCAGACAGAGGCTATGACGCTTGGAACCAGAATCGTTGTATTAAAAGATGGTGTTATCATGCAGGTTGATTCTCCACAGAAGTTATACAATGAGCCTAACAACTTATTCGTAGCTGGATTCATCGGATCTCCACAGATGAACTTCATCGATGCAAAGTGCTCTATCCAGGGTGACAAGGCTACATTAACATTTGGTGACTACTCTGTAGTTCTTCCAGATTACAAGGCTAAGAAGCTTGAAGAAGGCGGATACAATGGAAAGACTGTTGTATTAGGTATCAGACCAGAAGATATCTCTGATGATCCTGAGATGATCCAGAAGAATGGTGACTGTGTCATCGAGTCTGATGTAACAGGATACGAGTTACTTGGTGCAGAAGTATTACTGTACTACTCTGTAGCTGGTGCAAACATGACTGCAAGAGTAGATTCTGATACACCTGCTCGTTATGGCGATCATATCAAGCTTGCATTTGATCCTCATAAGATTCATGTATTCGACAAGGAAACAGAATTGACAATTACCAACTAGTCCGTTAAAATTATATAGTTGTAAATCTTGAGCCCGGGTGTTTGTATTTACACCCGGGTTCTTTCAAATAATAGGAGAGTATATGCTTTCAAATCAGAAATTACAGAATTCATTAAACGAAATTAAAGAGATCAGTCGCATGGATACGGCGTTGTTTACAGCCAAGGGGAAGCTGGTAGCACACACGGAAGACATGCCGTTACCAGAGGCGTTAGAACAGCAGGTGGTCGTTGATTTCGCAGAATCGCTTGCTGAAAAACAGACCTATCAGGATTATCATTTATACAAAGTGATGGTGGAAGGGGAAACGGAATACATATTAGTCTGTCTGGTGAATGAGGAATCATTTCTTGTATGCGCACAGATGGCAGTCTGTCAGATCCGGAATCTGGTTATGAGTTTTGCGGAGCAGTTTGACCGCAATAATTTTATGCAGAATATCCTTCTGGGGAATATGCTGATTGTAGATATTTACGGAAAAGCCAAAAAGCACCATATCCAGGAAGTGCCGCGTGTTGTTTTCGTCATTGATACAGGAAGTAAAAATAACGATGTGGCGATGGAACTGGTAAAAAATCTGGCAGATATTCGTTCAAAAGATTTTGTGACCTGCGTGGATCAGCACAGTATTGTACTGGTAAAAGATGTTTCTCATATAAAAGAGGAGGAGATGGAAGATCGTCTGTCAAAAATTGCAGGCAGTCTTGCAGATAATTTACATATGGAAGCAATGATCCGTGTGCGTGTCGGCTATGGAAATGTTGTGACACAGCTGCCGGAAATTGCGGAATCGTATCAGGAAGCGCGGATGGCACTCGAAGTCGGCCGTGTTTTTTATGCAAAGTATGATACTATTTCTTACGGAAAACTTGGCATTGGGCGTCTGATCTATCAGCTTCCGATGAGTTTATGCAATATGTTTATCAAAGAGGTATTTGGGGAGAAAGTTCCGGACATCTTAGAGGATGAGGAGGCTATGTCGACCATCAACAAATTCTTTGAAAATAACCTGAATATATCAGAAACAGCGAGACAATTGTATGTGCACCGCAATACGCTGGTGTATCGTTTGGAGCGCATTGAAAAAGCAATCGGACTGGATATTCGTACATTTGATGATGCGATGACGTTTCGCATTGCCGTGATGGTCATTGCTCATATGAAAGATCAAATGTAATTATTATAGATGACGGTAAGGAGAGAAAGAAACATGTCAGGATATGATGCAAGCAGTATATCGGTACTGGAAGGACTTGAAGCAGTCCGGAAACGTCCGGGAATGTATATCGGAAGTACCACGACCAAAGGACTCAATCATCTGATCTATGAGATTGTCGATAATTCTGTGGATGAGCATCTGGCGGGTGCCTGCGATAAAATCTGGGTCACCCTTGAGGCAGATGGTTCCTGTACGGTAGAGGACAACGGACGTGGAATTCCGGTTGGCATGCATGCGAAGGGAGTATCGGCTGCCCGCGTTGTATTTTCTACGTTGCACGCAGGAGGAAAATTCGATAACAATGCTTATAAGACAAGTGGAGGACTGCATGGGGTCGGATCTTCTGTAGTGAATGCGCTTTCTACGTATATGGATGTGGAAATCAGTCAGGGTGGATATGTGTATCATGATCGCTATGCACAGGGACATCCGGTGGTAGAGCTCGAAGATGGACTTCTTCCAAAGATCGGAAAGACCAAAAAGACCGGAACAAAGATTAATTTTCTTCCAGATCCGGAAATCTTTGAAAAGACCAGATTCCGGGAAGACGATGTGAAAAGCCGGATGCATGAGACGGCTTATCTGAATCCGAAACTGACGATTATTTACGAGGACCGCAGAAAACCGGAAGTGGAACATATAGAGTTTCATGAACCGGATGGAATCGTTGGATTTGTCAAAGATCTCAACAACAATCTTGAGGTACTGCACGATGTTATTTACTTTAAAGGAGAAAGTGAAGGCATTGAGGTAGAAGCTGCTTTCCAGTATACAAGTGAGTTCCATGAGAATATCATGGGATTTTGTAATAATATCTACAATTCCGAAGGTGGGGCACATCTGACAGGCTTTAAGACAGCTTTTACGACGATTATCAATTCTTATGCCAGAGAACTTGGAATTTTAAAAGAAAAGGATGCAAACTTTAACGGTACAGATGTGCGAAACGGAATGACAGCAGTCATTTCCATCAAACATCCGGACCCACGGTTTGAGGGACAGACAAAGACCAAGCTGGATAATCAGGATGCAAACCGCGCGACAGCGAAAGTGACAAGTGATGAAGTTCCATTATTTTTTGACAAGAATTTAGAAACCTTAAAGACGGTCATTGGCTGTGCAGAAAAAGCGGCAAAGATAAGAAAAGCAGAGGAAAAGGCGAGAACCAATCTGTTGACCAAGCAGAAGTTTTCGTTTGATTCCAATGGAAAACTGTCCAACTGTGAGAGCCGCGATGCGTCAAAGTGTGAGATTTTTATCGTGGAGGGAGATTCTGCCGGCGGTTCTGCTAAAATGGCAAGAAACCGGATGTATCAGGCGATTATGCCAATCCGCGGAAAGATCTTAAATGTAGAGAAAGCAAGTATCGACAAGGTGCTTGCCAATGCGGAAATCAAGACAATGATCAACGCATTCGGCTGTGGTTTTTCGGAAGGGTATGGAAATGATTTTGATATCAGTAAGCTGCGCTATGACAAGATTATTATCATGGCAGATGCCGATGTCGATGGAGCCCATATTTCCACGCTGCTTCTGACACTGTTTTACCGGTTTATGCCGGAACTGATTTTTGAAGGACATGTATATGTGGCGATGCCGCCACTGTACAAAGTGATTCCGTCAAAAGGAAAAGAGGAATATCTTTACGATGATGCAGCGTTGGAAAAATACCGGAAAACACATACCGGAAGTTTTACGTTGCAGCGTTATAAAGGTCTCGGAGAGATGGATGCGGAGCAGCTGTGGGAGACTACGTTAAATCCGCAGACACGTGTCATGAAGCGCGTAGAGATTGAAGATGGCCGTATGGCATCGGATGTCACCGCCATGCTGATGGGCACGGATGTGCCGCCGCGGAAGGCCTTTATTTATGAACATGCAAACGATGCGATCTTAGATGTATAGATCTGATCAGATTTTCTGGGAGTGAGGAAGAAACAAAATGGAACAGAGTATCATTCGTACCGAGTATTCGGAATTGATGCAAAAATCATATATTGACTATGCGATGAGTGTCATCATTGCCCGTGCGCTGCCGGATGTCCGTGACGGATTAAAGCCGGTGCAGCGTCGTACCCTTTACGATATGTATGAACTGGGAATCCGCTATGACAAACCGTATCGTAAGAGTGCACGTATTGTCGGAGATACCATGGGTAAATATCATCCGCATGGAGATTCTTCCATCTATGATGCGCTGGTTGTTATGGCACAGGATTTCAAAAAAGGACTGCCGCTGGTAGACGGACATGGAAATTTCGGCTCCATAGAAGGGGATGGCGCCGCTGCCATGCGATACACAGAGGCACGTCTGCAGAAAGTAACACAGGAAGCGTATCTGGCGGATCTGGACAAAAATGTTGTAGATTTCATGCCGAATTTTGATGAGACGGAAAAAGAACCGGTTGTTTTACCAGTCAAGGTGCCGAACCTTTTAGTCAACGGTGCGGAAGGGATTGCTGTCGGTATGGCAACTTCCATTCCACCGCATAATTTCGGTGAAGTGATTGACGGAGTGATCGCCTATATGAAAAATCCGGATATCACGACCGCAGAGATGATGCAGTATATTCCGGGGCCGGATTTCCCGACCGGAGGCATCATTGCCAATAAGGATGACCTGCCGGCAATCTATGAGTCCGGCATCGGCAAGATCAAGATTCGTGGCAAAATCGAGATTGAAAAGGGCAAAGGTGGCAAAGACCGCATGGTAATCACGGAGATTCCGTATACCATGATCGGAGCCAATATCGGGAAGTTTTTAAATGATGTTTACGGTCTGGTAGAATCCAAGGCAACCAGTGACATTACCGATATTACCAATCAGTCATCCAAAGAGGGAATCCGTATTGTTCTGGAACTGAAAAAAGGAGCAGATATCGAGGCTCTGGAGAATCTGCTGTACAAGAAAACCAAGCTGGAGGATACCTTCGGTGTCAATATGCTTGCGGTAGCGGATGGCAGACCGGAGACGATGGGTGTCGTGCCGATCATCCGCCATCATGTGAAATTCCAGTATGAGATTGCAACCAGAAAGTACCAGACCCTTCTGGCGAAAGAACAGGACAAAAAAGAAATACAGGAAGGTCTGATCCGCGCCTGCAATGTGATTGATCTGATCATTGAGATTTTACGCGGCAGCCGCAGCATCAAAGATGCAAAAGCCTGTCTGACAGACGGAAATACGGATCATATTACCTTTAAGAATCCATCTTCAAAGATCATGGCACAGCAGCTGAACTTTACGGATCGTCAGGCACAGGCCATTCTGGAAATGCGTCTGTATAAACTGATTGGTCTGGAAATTGAAGCATTGATGAAAGAACATGATGAGACACTGGAAAATATTGCAAAATACGAGGATATTTTAGAGCATCGTTCTTCCATGGCAAAAGTAATCATCAAAGAGCTGACCGCGTTTAAAAAAGCTTATGGCAAAGAGCGCAAAACCGTGATTGACAATCTGAAAGAAGCTGTAGTTGCAGCAAAGAAGATCGAGGAGCAGGATGTTGTTTTTCTGATGGACCGCTTCGGATATGCAAAGATTGTGGATACTTCTGTCTATGAGAGAAATAAAGAGGCGGCAAACGCGGAATACAGGCATATCTTTACGTGCAAAAATACGGATAAAATCTGTATCTTTACGGACAAGGGACAGATGCATCTGCTAAAAGTGCTTGATCTTCCATATGGAAAATTCCGGGATAAAGGAACCCCGATTGATAACCTTTGTAATTATGACAGCAAAGAAGAAAATTTTGTGTATCTGGCAAGTCTCGAACAGGTCAGCACACACCGCATCCTGTTTGGCACAAAGTATGCGATGATTAAAGTTGTGGACGGAATGGAGTTTGTGGTCGCAAAAAAGACGACTGCAGCGACAAAACTGGGGGACGAAGATGAGGTACTGACGGTATGTCCGCTGGAGGAAAACGATACGTTAGTTATGGCTTCTAAAAAAGATATGTTTCTTCGGATTGACTGTGCACTCATACCGCAGAAGAAAAAAGGTGCGGTCGGTGTGCGTGGCATGAAACTGGCTGCAGGAGATGAATTGAAAGAAATTCATGTGCTGCATGAAGGTGAGGAAAAAGAGGCCGAGGTGAAAGGAAAGCCGGTTGCCCTGCATCGGCTGCATGTAGGAAACCGTGATACCAAAGGAGTAAAGAAATAATGAATACCATTCTGTTTGATCTGGACGGAACACTGATTGATTCTTCGGAAGGAATTATAAAATCGGTATTATATACACTTGATTTTTACGGAATTGAAGAAACAGATACCGCAAAACTGTACCAGTTTATCGGACCGCCGTTATCGGAAAGCTTTGAAAAATTTTATGGCTTTTCCCCCAAGAAAGCGTATGATGCGGTACAAAAATACAGGGAGCGGTACAACAAGACCGGTATTTTTGAGTGTAAGTTATATCCGGGTGTGGAAAAGTGCATCCGTACATTAAAAGAACAGGGATACCGGATTGGCATGGCATCTTCTAAGCCGGAAGTATCCTGCAGACGGATTCTGGAACATTTCGGGATTCTTCCGCTGTTTGATGATGTGGTAGGTGCAACATTTGATGGTACACGGGATAAAAAATCCGAGATTCTTAAGGAAGTCATGCACCGCTGGAGCCATATCCCAAAATCCGGGATGTGTCTGGTCGGTGATACGATGTTTGATGTTAATGGTGCTAAGCAGCTTGGCATTGCCTGTCTTGCGGTCAGCTTTGGATTTGGCGATGTAAAGGAAATGAAAGAGGCAGGCGTGATCGGGATATGCGATTCGATGGAAGAACTGCCGGATATGTTAAGCAGAATCCAACTGCACCGATAACAAATATGCACAGGAAGATCACTGATTTACGAGAATAAAAAGAAATGGGAGGATATATCATGGAAACTTTTAAGGAAGCATTGCGAAAGGTATGGTATATCTTATACCCGTTTCTTTTTTATTATGCTGTGATGTTGATTGTCATGACAATTGCGCAGTGGGTGCTCGGTGGAGATGCCACACACTATGTGTTATGCCAGCTTATTGCAACGGTTTTTACAATTCCTTCTATGATGCCGCTGTATCGGCAGGGACAGGCATTGGCCGGGATTGCAAAGCAACCGTTTGGCGTAACTCCGGAGCGCATCAGGCATGCGGGATTTGCCATGGGAATTATGGCATGTCTTGGCATTTCCTTAAATAACATCATTTCCATGACGCCACTGACAGAACGATCCATCGGTTATCAGCAGGCCAATACGGATTTTTATGGCGGTACGATGGGGATGGAGATCCTGTGCCTGGCGGTGTTTACACCGATGCTGGAAGAACTGGTATTCCGGGGTATTATTTTTGGAAGACTCAAAGACATGCTGGCCAGACCGTTTGCAATTGGAATTTCAGCACTGATTTTTGCAGCTGTGCACGTCAATATCGTGCAGTTCATTTATGCATTGATTCTTGGTGTGGTGCTGGCACTTCTGATGGATCGCGCGGGAAATGTCTATGCATCCATGATCGGGCATATGACGGCAAATTTTATTGCGGTTGTCCGGACGGAAACGCATTGGCTGGATTTCAGTGTCAGGGGAGATGCGGGCGCATGGATATTTTCCCTGGTGATACTGGGAGCCGGGATTGTGCTGATGTGGAAATATCTGGTTAAAGATAAAATGAAAGATTGATGATAAAGCAGCTGAGTTTATATAAGCCATTTGGATTAACCATCCAGATGGCTATTTTTTCGTCTGCCTTTATTTGGTGTCCAGTAAGCGGTTTAAAAGAGAAAGAAATAACAGCATGTCGGATTCATCTAATTTTACAAATTTGGAAAGTGCTTTGGTGACGAGTTCTGGATACTTCTGTTTTTGGTCAAAAAATTCCAAGGGTGTAATTTGAAAGTACTCACAGATTGCAAAAAACTCACTCATGGAGGGAAGGGTTTTTCCAGAGGAAATATTATTAATATAGCTTCGGCTGTGACCTAGATCATAACTCATCTGATATTCTGATACATCTTTTTGTAGACGCAATTGTGTAATGCGGTTTCGAACAAATTCTTCTATGTATACCATCTCCTTTTGCAGTAATCTTTATTTATTATAATGAAAATACAGAATATAATAGTCCGCTCATAAATGTTTGATATTATTGACTGTACATTTTATAAATGTTAAAATATGGATGTAAATGTAAAAAACACAAAAAAAAACAAAAAAATCGTTTTTAAGATGTTACATGACGATTTTATGTTTATAAGGAAGATGAGGTGAGTGATTTGAAGGCATATTGAAAATTGCTATTATGAAATCGTTTTGTAGGGCAAACGATATTTATCATTTAGGATGAAGTAGAAAAGTTATGAGCAAGAAAAGGAGATGTGTGATTTATGAAGAACATGAAAAAGATAGTTACCATTATGCTGTTATTTGCTGTAATTATAACAGGAGGAATTATTAATAAGCCACAGGCTGTAATGGCTTCACAGAAAAGTGATGCATTAAAAGCATATAGGGATTTTTTAAGTGAAAATAAGTGGGATGAAGGTGAACTGGGAACTGTACATGGAAAATATTTTGGATTAAAAGATTTAAATGGGGATAAAATACCGGAACTCATTATTAATCAGTCAAACAATAAAGATGGAAATCGTTGTTATGCAATTTTTTCGTATTATGCAAAAGATATCTGTCTGGACGATGACGGCCAGACCCCCGCTAATGAGGTGGGCAAGCTGCTGAACAAGATCAACGAAGGTTACGACGTCGTTTACGCCAGCTACGATAACAAGCGCCAGGCAGGCTGGCGCAACCTGGGCAGCTGGGTCAACAGCAAAATGACCGAGGTCATGTTGGGCAAGCCGCCGGAACTGGTGGTCAACAGCTACTTTGCCGCCCGGCGGTTCATCGTGGACGAAATGCTGCGGTACGAGCATTGCTACCCCTACGTCATCGGTCTGGTGCTGCGCTCCACCAAGCGCATTGCCAATGTGTCGGTGCATCACCGCGCCCGGGAGGAGGGACGCTCCGGCTACACCATCAGCAAGTTGCTGAATCTTTGGATGAACGGTTTTACGTCCTTTTCTGTCAAGCCGCTGCGCCTGGCCACCTACGCAGGCACGGTGTTTGCGGGCTTTGGTTTTTTGTATCTGATCTACATCATCATCGACCACTTCGTCCGCGGCGCTGCCCCCATGGGCTGGGCGTCCACCACGGCGCTGCTGCTGTTGTTGGGCGGCATGATCCTGCTGGTGCTGGGCCTGATCGGCGAGTACGTCGGCCGCATCTACATGTGCGCCAACGCCGCCCCGCAGTATGTGGCTAGGGAGTATATCAAGCATGAGTGAGCAAAAAGCGGCAAGAAAGCGATTTGTGGGTCTGGACTTTTTGAAAGCAGTTGCAGCAATCTTTATTGTCATGCACCACTATCAACAGGCTTCGGGTGTTATATTTACTACGTTTAACTTTTATCCGGCAAGCGATGCGCAACTCCATTTGGGCTTTTTGACAATCTTGTTTTTTATGATTTCCGGCTTTTTAGTGGAGTGGCAACAACAGCAGGAAGAACGAGTTGGGAAACAAACTTCACTGCCGGGAAAGCTTTGGCACAAATGCCTACGTATTTACCCAATGGCGATGATCGCTTGTGTCGTGTACGTAGGCCTTGGAATTTTGGATTGGCTTATTACAGATAAGTGGAACTGGATTATGGGGGGAGGTGGAATCTGGACATTCTTCTGTAGTATGACGCTAAATTCCAATATGGGAATCTGGAGTTCATCTAGGACAATTGCGAATGCACCGACGTGGTATTTGAGTACATTGATTTTCTCATGCGCTGTATACTACCTGCTTGTCTATTTATGCAGGCGTCTGAAAGTGCAGCGATTGTTAATGGAGTTGATGCTTTTCCTTTTCCTCTGCGCGATAAGAACGCAGGGGGCTGTTATGCCGTTTTTGGCAGATAGTTGGGACCAAAGAGGCGGGATGGTTTCGTTTTTTATGGGAAT
>OGZZ01000988.1_pt1 | contig 21738 bp, 30 predicted proteins | sample 1577021 | NCBI WGS metagenome assembly OGZZ01 (sample SAMEA3541526, study PRJEB24748) | human gut metagenome | biome: human gut; feature: human-associated habitat; material: faeces | place: China | collected 2012
AGCCGGTACTTCCGCGTGACACAGAGCGGCGACCTCGCACGAGAGCTGGGCGGCGACAGCAAAGTCGCGTCCCGCAAGATGCGTGTGGATACAGAGATCGGCATCCCCGGCCTTGTCAAGGCGCACATCGAGTATGTTAAAGCGCACACAACGACGGAACACACAGACCCGGAACGCGCTACCGCCGGAGACAGTGGCGCAGCTACCGCCGGAGACAGTGGCGCAGCTACCGCCGGAAACTTTGGCGCAGCTACCGCCGGATACCGTGGCGCAGCTACATCGCGTGGCAGGGCGTCCGTGGGCAAAAACGGCATCGCCAGCGCGCGTTGTTCCCACCCGATGGCAAAGGGCGGTATCGGCGCAGTGCTGGTGCTGGCGCGCGAACGCGATGATAACTACGATCTGCTGTGCTGGAATTCCGCCGTTGTGGATGGGAAAACGATCAAGGCTAACACTTGGTACACGATCGACGACGGGGAAATTGTGGAAGCGGAAGAAGGTGCGCAGGCGTGAAAGTATTTGGTAACCCGAAAACAAAGGCGCGGGTACGCCGCTACATCATCTGGGGCGTGGAAGATGGCATCGTGTGCGCCAGCTTTTTGGCGGGCGGCTGCCTGATGGGCTGGCTGTTTCACGTGATTTTCACGGCGCTGGGGGTGGCGTGATGGCGGAAGAACAGCGCCGTGTGCATAACGCATACAATCGTGCGTATTACGCGCAGCACCGCGACCGCATCCTGCAAAACAAGCGCGATAACCGCGAAGCGCGCAACGCATATATGCGCAAATACCGCGCGGCGAACTACGAAAAGCTGTCTGCGTACTACAGCGAAAGACGGCGCAAAAAATCGCGTGACACCGCTTTCGGCGCGTTTTTGCGGGAAAACGGTATCACGCAGACGGCAGCGGCCAAAATGCTTGGCGTGTCTGTATCAACGGCCAACTGCTGGGCGAACGGAATCACAACCGCGCGCGAAGATAAGATCCGCGCAGTGTGGCCGGAGTATAGAGGTGGGGAATGTCGAAACTGACGATCGAACCGCCGGTTGATCCCCCGGCATACACCTGCCCGCGCTGCCCGGTGTGCGATGCGGAGACGGACAAGCTGCTGCATGACCGATGGGGCAACATCGTCGGCTGCCCGGAATGTGTGAAGGAGATAGACGCATGGACATTGTAAGTGACACCTACATTCGCGGCGGCATCCCGCAAAGCCGCTATTGCCGCAGTTGTGCGCACTATCAGGTGCTCTCCGGCTGCAGCAATAGTGGGGGCGAACCCGGCGCAAGGGCGTGCCTGTACATCCTCGACACCGGCCATCGGCGGGGATGCTTGCCCGGCCCTGGATGCGATAAGCACATTACATTCGCGCAGTGGCGCGAGAGCGAGCGCGGCCGCGCCGTCCTGCGGCAGAAGCACAGCCATAGCCGCCCAAGAAAACGGAGGGCAGCACCATGACGACTGGCCGCGCAACCCTGCACTATATCCTCGCCCGGGCACGCATCTACTTTGCCGACGAGCACATTGCCTGCGATTACTGCCCGTGTCTGGAGACATACAGCCGCAAGCAGTGCCGCCTCACCGGCGAGTATCTGCTTGACACACGCACCATCGGGTACAACTGCCCGCTGGAGTTTGAGCCGGAAGGAGGCGAAACACCATGAACAAATTCCGATGCTTGCACGCGGACGAGATCGAGTGCCGCGTGCAGCAGGTCAAGGATAACGGCCTTGTCCTCCTGCTCTACAAAGACGCGCGCTGCGACATGACCATTCTGGACGAGACGGTCGGCGCGATGAACTGGCAGCGTGAGCACCGGCGCGATAACGCCAACTGCGTCGTGTCTATCTGGGACAACGAAAAAGGGCAGTGGATCAGCAAGGAGGACACCGGCAAGGAATCCAATACGGAGGCGGAAAAGGGCCTTGCGTCCGACAGCTTCAAGCGGGCGTGCGTCAACTGGGGTATCGGCCGCGAGCTGTACACTGCACCGTTTATCTGGATCCCGGCAGGGAACTACACCGCCAACGGCCGCAAGTGCTATGACAAATTCGCGGTCGAGAAGATCGAGTACGTGAAAAACGACGACGGCTCCGACCGTCACGAAATCCTGAACTTATCCATCCGCAACACGACCATGAACAAGCGCGTGTTTGTCCACATCGGCAGCACCGCAAAGAAAGGAAGTAAATAATCATGATTATTCGCACCAGAACCGGCGACTGCATCGTATCGGGCAAGCTCTCCCGTGACGCAGAGTTTTCCAACGTGGGTGCAAAAAACACGCCCCTGACGAAGTTTAGCATTCCCGCCCGCGACGCTGTGCAGCCGGACGGCAGCAAGCAGACCGAATGGATCAACTGCGAGGTCTGGTATGAGGCCGCCATGAATGCTGCACAGCTCAAAAAGGGTGATGCCGTCATCATCTGCGGCCAGCTCTCTACGCGCAGCTATACCACGCGCGACGGGGAGGAGCGCAGCGAGGAGCGCCTGCGTGCAGACGCCTTTGTCAAAGCGTCCGTCCCGGTCTCTTCTGCCAGCGTGGAGCAGCTTGCCTCCGCCTATCCCGGCATCGTGCGCGGCGTCGGAGTTGTCGCGGACGACTTCACGAATGAGCCAAAGTTTGAGGAACTGCCGGACGACGAATCCGACCTGCCGTTCTAACCGGGGCGCGCCATGGCAGAAAAGCGAATGTTTGCGCGCTCGCTCATCGACAGTGATGCGTTTCTGGAGATGCCGCTATCGGCGCAGGCGCTGTATTTTCACCTCAACATGCGCGCGGATGACGACGGGTTTATCAACAATCCAAAGCGCATCACGGACTATGTCGGCGCGGCGGCTGACGATCTGAAGTTGCTCCTTGCAAAGCGCTTTATCATCGTCTTTGACTCCGGCGTCATTGTCATCCGGCACTGGCGTATGCACAACACGCTCAAAAGTGACCGATACCATCCGACGAACTATCAGGCAGAGTTTGCAACACTCTGCCTGGAGGAAAACAAGGCATACTCCGAGCGCCCGCAGACGCCACCTGCCGCAGAACCGGCCAGAGTGGAAAAGCCAGCCGCGCGCCCGGCGCAAAAATCCGCCGCAAAGCCTCCAGAAAAGAAACCCTATGGAGAAATGCACAACGTCATGCTCACGGATGAAGAGCTTGAAAAGCTGCGGCATGATTATCCCGCGCATTTTGCGGAGTACATACAGCGATTGTCGCTGCACATTGACGCAAAGGGCGCGCGCTACAAGTCGCATTACGCGGTCATCCGCAAGTGGCTGATCGCCGACGGCGTCAAAGCGGAGAGCGAAAAGCGTGCGTCTTTGTCTGGGCAGAGAAACGATTTGGCGCGCGTCGAGAAAATGCTCGCGGCAATGAAAAGGGGTGCGCCGGATGCCGACCATGTTAGCCCTTGACCCCGGCAACCGGGAAACCGGCTGGGGCATCGTCGATACGATCACCAGCGCACCGGTGCAGGGCGGAAAGGACGCAAACGAGTTTGTCTCCGGCATCGTGTCCGGCGGCGCGTTCGAGGTCGCTGCAATAGAGATCATCGAATCTTACGGCATGGCGGTCGGGCGCGATGTGTTCGAGACCTGCGAATGGATCGGGCGCTATAAGCAACTGCTCGACGACCGCGGCGTACCGTACCACATCGTCACGCGCAAGGAAGAGAAGCTCGCCATCTGCGGCAGCCCTCGCGCGAACGATACCACCATCCGCCACGCGCTGATTGACCGCTTCGCACGACTTCCGCAGCGGTAAGGGCACGAAAGCGAATCCGGACTTTTTCTACGGCTTCCGCGCCGATCAGTGGAGCGCGTATGCCGTTGCGACCACCGCCCTCGACAGGGCAGAATACGAAAAGGAGAGTGCAACCAATGGTATTGGCTGAGGACATCATCTTTGCCGTGCGCGATTTGCTCAACAACGACAAAGGCAACCTGAATTTCTCACCGGCTTCGCGCTACGCGGTGCAGAAGCTGATCGACTATGCGCGTGAAGAGCACTGTGCGCGCGTAGTGCTCTCAACGCAGTTGGAAGTGCTGCGCGAAAACAACGCATTTATCAGGCATCAGTCAGAGCGCAAGGACAAGACCATCGATGACCTGCGGCAGCAGCTGAGCTTTATGCGGCAGGCGATGCAGGATGCGGGGGTGTGAGGATGGATGCGATGAAATTTATCAAAGAACGCTACCGAATGTGTGATTACTACAGGGGCGGCACTCCGCGCTCCGGGTGCGCGGAGTGCCCGGTGTTTCAAATGTGCGTCCCCGCCCGATCGGTGACGGCAGAATACATCGCCGCCGTTGAGCAGTGGTCGAAGGAGCACCAGCGCAAGACGCGGCAAAGCAAGTTTCTTAATATGTTACCGACTGTCAGGATGGACGGCGTTGGCGTCATCGAATTGTGCCCGGCGATTGTCGATGACAGATACAGAGAACGATGCGGTAATCTAAAACAGCTTTCGTGCCAGGATTGCCGCCGCGAGTTCTGGATGCAGGAGGTGAAGTGATGGAGAGACTGACGTTTGATGGCAATTTTTGCGACATTGCTCAGTGCCGGGAGTTGCCGTGTCCGCACGGAGACAACTGCACACAGCGGAAAGTGTGGGAAAAACTCAAAGCCTATGAGGATCTGGGCTTTGAGTCGGAGGAGTACAAGCGCACCTTGACTTCAGACATCATTGTCCGCGCGGCAGCTTTTGCGCTTGGCGTGCCGTCCGAGGCACTGCGTGATATGGTGGAGCTTGGAAAGGCCGGGCGCTTGATGGTGCTGCCAGAAGGAGGAGAAAGCGATGATGACAAACGCTGAGCTGGCGGATGCTCTGCGCGGGATCGCAACGGAGGCCGGGCCGCTCGTGTGCCTCGGCTGTAAATACGAGCATAACTACGGCATCCACGGCTGCGACCTGATGCGCGAGGCGGCGGAGCGCATCAAGCGCATGGACAAGCAGCTGCGTGAGTATGGAGACTGCCATACATGCGTGCACGATAAGCCTTGCGGTTATGATGATATCACGTGCGTCGCGTGCGAGCGATCCGAAAATTGGGAGTGGGGTGTGAGCGATGGCTGAATACATAAACGAAGCGGAAGTGCTGCAGAGAGCGCTGGACACCTACGGATCCGTCCAACAGATTGCGATGGTGTTTGAGGAAATGAGCGAGCTGCAAAAGGAGCTGTGCAAGTACCTGCGCGGACGGGTTTCGTTCGAGCATATTGCCGAGGAGATCGCCGACGTGGAAATTATGCTCGAGCAGATGAAAATGCTGTTTTGCTGCACGGATGATGTGCGCAATGAGCGCAGGCGCAAGGTAGAGCGGCTGAAAGAGAGGCTGGACAATGGCTGACCAAATGCAGTTATTTGACACATCTGAGAAGCAATCAAGTAATAGCACGGGTAAAGCTAAACGGAAGTGGGAAAATGGTTTCCAGAGATGGAGCGACCAGCACAGTGCAGATGGTGGTAGCTCTTTTGGGTGCTGTGGATTCGGCAGTATGTGTGACTATTGCGATGATAATACGTATGGGCGCCCGTGTGTCAGGTCGCTGAACGCCATGATCCGCGAAAAGCGTCTGAAAATCGACTACGAAAAGACTGGTTATGTAGAAGCCTGGGAGGGGATTTTAGACAATGGCTGAATATATCGAACGGCAGGCGGCCATTGACGCAGTGATGGCTGTTTATGTCCGCACTGCGGGGTACAAGACACGGGAACGTGTTTGGGAAACGAGGGAAGCTATACAAAAGCTCCCCGCTGCCGAGGAGCCGATGAACTGGATCAGCGTCGAAGATAAGCTCCCAGCAAACGAAACCGAAGTTCTGGCGGTATGTGTTCGGAACGGCTGCTGTTTTGTCTGCCCTGCGATTTACGAGGACGGAACCGTATTGACACAAGACAGCATATGGAACTGGTACGAGTTGTACAATTACGGGACGTACAGCGAAGAAAACGATGATTACTTTGTCCCTGCAGGCTGGTGGGAAGCTCGGCAGTTTACGCCGGATGACGTATACAATAATCCCGTGGACTGCGCCGTCACGCACTGGATGCCGCTGCCGGAACCGCCGAAGGGCGCGAGAATGGACGGAGGTAACGAGAATGACCGATAAAGAGCTTATACGGGCGCTGCGGGGGATGCAGAGCAGGAGCAAGAGAGCACTGTTTGACGAGGCAGCCGAGCGCATACTGGACTATGCGGTAGAATTCACGTGCCCGAAACCCGATAAGTATCAGGCTAAGTGCATAGCCATGGGCGAGTGCCGCGCTTGCTGGGAAAGGTATCTTGCCGAGGAGGCTAACGATGAGTGAATACATTGATCGGGAAGCGGCGTTAGAGATTTGCGAAGCGGAGTATCAAGCGCGGCTTCGGATGTGTGATTACTGCGGAGACACCGTGGCGTGGAATATCGGCAGTGAAATTAAAGCTTTGCCCGCCGCTGACGTTGCGCCGGTGGTACATGGGCACTTTGTGCATGACGGGCCGAGGTTTGCTGGCGGCGTGGACTGGTGGCACTGCAGCAGATGCGGCAGACTTGTGACTGACGTGGAGCGCAATCGCTTTGACTACTGCCCGTGGTGCGGCGCAAGGATGGACGGTGATAGTGATGCCAAAGCGGATTAACCCGCGCCGGAGACCGGAGACGCAGGCGGACGTGCAGCGCGCAAAGGACACGGCGACGGCGGATGCCTGCCGCGTGACGCTGGCGATCTTTTTCACGGCGCTGCTGGACAAGGAAGGCATGGAGGCGGAGCAGCTCCAGCGCATCTGGCATGAAGTGGAGGCGTTGTCGGAGAGCGTGCGCGACGGGTATGTCTCCGCGCCCGACCTGATCCGCGTGCTGCGGGACGAGTACGAGATCGATATCGTGGGAGGATAAGACATGCGCAAGAAACCGCTATCGCCGCTCACACCGGAACAGCAGCAGCTCGCGGCGGATAACGAGCGTCTGATCTATCTGGCGATCCGTCGCTACACGCCGGACGAGGACGCCGATGAGCTGTATGGGTACGCTGCCGAGGGCTTGCTCAGAGCTGCAAGTACATATGATCCAACGCGCGGAAAGTTCTCCACGCACGCGATGTGGTGCATGCGCAGCGAGATCGCGCACCGCAAGCTGTACGCGCAGCAGCGCAAGCGGTCCGGAATGCTTATTTTGTACGCAGACGATAATGACGTACCGTTTGACAGCGCCGGTAAGTACGATTACACGCAGCGCGACACAGTCAAGCCAAAGGATCGTCCGCGCAAAGATTTCGATGATTCTGCGGCGGACATCAGCCGTTTTCTGGACGGTCTCACGCCGGTGCAGCGTCAGACCGTGTGTCTGCGCATGGCAGGGTATACCTACGCAGACATCGCCGACATCCGCGGCGTAAAACCGCAGGCGGCTTATCAGGCTGCGCAGTTTGCCGCAAATCGATGGCTGGAATATAACGACACCGGCGAGGCCGGAACATCTGAAAACAGGAGGAAATAACAATGGAAGCAAACGCAATGTTGGAAGGCGTGCGTAACGACGCGCGCAACGAGCTCCGCCTCAGCATCCTGACGGATGCGATCTTCAACGCCGCGCGGCTGAACTACAGCGGCAAAAAGCTCGCCTTTGACGACGACGAGCTTTGTGCCGTGCTCCGGGCGATGTACCCGGATGACTACGACGGCGTGCTCGCAAATCTGCAAGCGCTCAAGGCGGGCGCTGAAAAGGACGGTGATGTGTTTTGACCCGTTCCGAAATTCTGAAAGCCGCAGAGCGCTGCGTCTGCACCGACCGAAATCAGCAGTACGGTGAGCCGGAGGACAATTTCCGCACGATCTCCATGCTCTGGAGCGTTTACCTCTGCGCGCGCGGCATGGAGCAGCCGCTCGGCGCAGCCGACGTCGGCGCGATGATGGCGCTGTTCAAGCTCGGCCGCATCGCAACCGGAGGCGATAAGGCGGATAACTTCATCGACCTCGCCGGATATGCCGCCTGCGCCGGGGAAATCTCGACGGAGAGCGGACGCACCCACGAAGGCGTGAAATGTGGCGCCGAGAATAAAAGCCGGGCAGAGACGCAAAAAACAGGCTCAGAAGAAAAAGCGCCGCACAAGACCACGTTCGCGGAGAATAAGAACGTCCGCATGGCGCGCGGTCTTGACGGGACGTATATCGTCACGACCGGCTGCACGATCACGGAGGCACACAGCCTGCCGGATGCCATGCGCATCATCGCGGAGTACGAGCGCACCGGATCGTAAATATAAAGCAAAAGCAGCACGCATATCCTGCGTGCTGCTTTCTTGTTGCGTGTCCGTCACGAAAAGAGTTTCCATAGCTGGTTGAACTGCTTCGCGGTATAGCCGTTTTGCATCGCCCACGCATACAGATCTGCTTTCTTGTACTTCCGCTGGCTGGTTCCCGGCTTCGTCGCGTACTTTGCCTGATAGAAGTCCACGATCTGCTTCAGCTCGTACCCGCCGTTGTATGCGGTCTCGAACTTGTCCTGCGTTCCCTCGCTGAGCTTCTGCGCCATGACGTTTAGCGCGAGCTGGTCACTGCCGCCGCGTTTGCCGACGACCGTCTTGATGATTGCCTGCATCACATCGCCGTTGCGGTCTCGCGCATTGTCCGGCAGTGTGTCTTTTGCGGTGCCGAGCTTGGCGCGGTATACGGCGTTGTCTGCCACGCTGCCGCTGCTCTTCGTCGTCCACGCCGGGGTGCCGCCGCCGTCGAGCTTCGCTTTCTTCTTGCCGGCCGCCGTTGCGACTTCCAACAGGTTTTGGATCGCGGCCGCTTTCTCCGCGTCGCTCGACTGCTTGTAAACAGAACTCCGAATAACTTTCTGAATGTTGTCATAGGCCGTCTGGCCATATGCCATCTGGTACTGTCGCCTCTCGTCCTGATCCAGCGGCCCTTTTTCGCCGTCTCTGTTTCCGCTGTTTGGTGCTTTCTTCTCAGGATATTTTATGTCGATGTTCTCACCGAGCCGGTACAGCTCTTGGTTCACGGCGCTCGTCCGGTACTTCGTCACACTGCCGGGATTCAGTGTCGCGTTCAGGAAGTTTTCCGCCGCTGTGCCGGTGTATTTCTTCTCCTGCCCCCAGTTGTCCAGCGCAGCCGGAAGCGTTTCCCGAAGCCCCGGAATCTTGCTCTTCATCGCGCTCAGGCCGTTTTCCCACACAGTGTCGCCGTTGTAGGTGTCGCGCACCGTCCCGTCAACCCCCTGCGCCACGCCGGACACGACGTTTGGCACAAAGCTTGTTGCCTGAGAAGCACCGTAGCGCAGGGCGGCTTCCGCTACCTTCCCGCCCGTGGTATCTGCCTTGGAGTATTTATAGCCGTTCGCAATCTCCTGAAACTGCGACATAGCGGGCAGATCCATCACGCTCTGAAAAGCAGATTCCAGATTGCCGCCCGCAACGTTTGCAAACGTCAGGCCCTCGTCCTTGTAGCAGTCTGCCAGCAGTGCACCATAGGTCATCTGCGCGTTAATCGGGTCGAGGAAGCCGATGGATACCAGGTCGTCACCGTCGCGCCACTCCGTGCTTTCGCCGGCAATCCACCGGTTGAGTGCACTAAGGTTGAGCTGCGTGCCGCTCACGCCCTCGGACTTTTCGAGCGCTTCCTTGTCCTCGTCGTCGTCCCCGGCGACGTTCATCACGCCAGCCCCGGCCAGCACCGCAAAGAGCGCGATTCCCATCGTGCCGTTAAACGCGCGGCCGAAATCCGTCACAGCCTTCGCCTGTTCGGCTGCGGTCAGCGTCCCGGCCTTTGCCTTGTTTAAGACTTTGACGACCTCTGCACCGGCGTTAATAAATCCAGCGGGGGAGTATTGAATCGCTGCGCTTGCAATGTTGCCGGGCACGTTTGTGAACGGGAGCATAATGTCGCCGAGACCGATGCTGCCGCCCTGCTTGTCCTTGATGCTGAGCTTGTTCAGCGCATTACGCATTCCGCCCATGACACCGGACAGCTTGCCTTCGTTCTGGAACGTGCGTTCTCTTGCGGTTTCCTCCGCGCGGCCGTCAAGCGCGCCTTTTGCCACCTTGCCCTTGGCTTCCAGCGCATCAATTCCGCGCTGCGCTTCCGCCTGAATGCCGCCTTTTTGCATCTGGTCAGTCGTGACCATGGCATAGTTGCTGTATTTCTCCCACGTGGAGAGAAACCGCTCCAGAAAGTTCCCGGTCATCTTGAACGACCTGCTGCCGCCGGTTTCGTATTTGCCCTGTGCGTTGGAAACGCTTGCGTCAAGACCGGTTTCAATGTACGACTTGAGCGTTGCCTCGCCCATGCCTTTTCGTTTTGCCTTGGAGAAATAACTCTTATCCACGGCTACGGAGCGTGTGCCGGTGTATTTCGACAGCAGCATGTCCAGCCCGACGCCGATGTTGTTTGACACGGCCTCTACCGGGTCGTACACCATATTGCCGGTAAGGTTTCTGCCAGGCGTCGCCGGTTTCGAGAGCATGGACAGATAACGATAGGTTTTGATCTGTTCGAGCGTGGACGGCTTCGCGTAGTCATACGCAATGCCGCGCACCTGACTGGCAGCAACGTCACGCAGAAACGCTTCGCCGCCCGGCAGCTTCTTTGCCTGCTCAAGCGCCTTTTCCATCGTTTTGCCCATCTTGTTCGACCACAGGCTGTTTGTGCGTCGCTCCGTACTCATGTCTTTGATGAGGTCAACCACGCCGTCCACGTCGCCTTTTGCGATGCTGCGCAGCTTCTCTGCGTTCTGGCTCACGCTATCGAGAATCTTCGTGCGCTGCTCGTCCGACATTTTGCGCGTGCGCTCGCTGTCGTTCAGCAGTTGGATCGCGCCCGCTTCCATTAGCGCCGGGTCAGACACGAGCTGCCGCCGCTGCCGCAGCGCCTGACCGGCTTCCGTGCCGTGCGCATCCCACTCTTTCATGAGCTTTGCCACTTCGGCGTAGGCATCTTTGCTGCCGCTCTCGCGCGCCTTGGCCACTTCTTTGACGATGATCTTGTGCGCAAGCACCGTGTCGGTATCGTCCCAGTCCTGCTTTTCGCCAAACAGGTCTGCCTTTTCGCCCTCGTAGTCCGATTCAAAGCGCTCCTGTGCCTTTGTGTCCACTTCTGCGTCGTGGTTCACCTTGTGCACCCGGTCTTCCGGGCGCAGCCCTTCCATGCGGCGCTCTGCGTCCGTCAGCACGCGGTCGGTCGACCGCGTCTGTGTCCGCGCTTCGTCATACCCGAACTGCGCCGACATCGCGCCCTGTCCCTGTGGAAGAGTTCCGGAGTTTTTCTGCTTGACAGTTTTCTCCGAATTGGATATACTATCTGCAGTAGTGGAAGCGTTTGCGCGATGTGGCACTTCGGATGTAAGCTGCGGGCCGCTTGGCGGCATGTTCAGCACTTTGCCGGCGCTTCCGCTATTTTTGTTTGTCATATACGCGGACACGATGCGCAGCTCGTGCGCCGAAGAATCAGGCGCTGCTTCCACTGCGTAGTAGGTACCGTCAATCTGCTTGGCGTATAGGACAAGCGGTGCGGGCGTGTTGTCCGCGTTGTTGAACATGCTGCTGAGCTTCTGACTGCCGTCTGCGTTTAACAGCGGCTTTACGCTGTCGTAGTTTTCCAGCACGTAGCTGATGCGCGCAATATCGTTTTCATTCGCCATGGAGTGATCGGCCTCGCCGTTCGTTCCGTGGCGTTTTTCTATGTGCTGCAGCGCGTTCCCATCGATCGAATGTGTGTATCCGGTCACGTCTACGCCAACAACGCTTTTCAGGTCGCTGGCCGCACGTTCGGAGACCGTATCCAGCCGCACACGGGCTCGCTTCTTGTAGTCCGCATTCTTCAGGCCGTTCCACTTGTGAATAAACGAGAGGATGCGGCTGTCCACACTGCTCTGGTACTCCTGAATGCGCGCCTGCTGCTCCGGCGTGTGCTGCTGTGGGTCGGTGTTGATGGCCGTGCTCTGCGTCTGCGCCTCGCTTTTCGCGGCAGCGCCCGTGATGTTTTGCAGCATCACGGTGCTTTTCACTTTCGCGCGCTGTTCGCTGTTCGCGCCGGTCAGGCGCTCGCCCGTCTGCTGTTCAAATGCTGCACGCAGCTGCGCGTCCGATAGGATGCGGTTCGCTTCCTTGTTGGAGACAACGCCCTTTTTCAGCATCGCGCGCACGGTGTCCTGCGCGCTCTCTGCCTGCACGTTCGCTGCCGGTGCTGCCTCCGCCGCTTGCGCCTGTGCCGCGATTTTGCTCGCCTCAGCCGGTTTCCCGCCGGTTTGTACATCGGTGTTCGTTCCGGCCTCACCGGCGCGCAGTGGATGGAGAATTATATATATATGTGCATTATGGTTTGTATTTGATGTATTGCCGGAAATAAAAGTTAAAAGCTGGATGAAAAATTCATTTTTCTTATATTGTAGTCATCTAATGGTTTTGCAATGCTTTCAAAGAGTTATAGATCTCATTTTAGAAAAAGTAGGAATAGCAGGAGGAGTCTTAAGTATCATAGAATATATCATAGTCCCCTGGATGATTATAGGTTTATTATTAGTGATAGCTGAGTTTTTGAAGAGATATACTCCAGATATATGGAAATTATTTACAGGGGGAAGAGGGTAAGAGGAGAATTTGCCGTGAAAAAAGTTGGAATTATAACGATTACTGGTCTCGGAAATTATGGGAATCGACTTCAAAATTATGCACTGCAACAGGTGATTGAAAAAATTACTCCATGCTGTTGTGAGACGTTGATAAATAAATCGTGCAGATTGAAAGGATATATAAAAAAAATTATTATGCCCAGGAAGGGAAAATTGTCCCAGAGGGAGCAGATCTTTCAACAATTTAATGAAGAGTTTGTGCATTTTTCAGATATTAAGATAAATAATATTACGAAAAATCATCGGTTGCAGGAATTTGACTGTCTGGTATGTGGAAGTGATCAGATATGGAATTCAGATTATCCAGAGAATGATAAGGCTAATTTTGGATATTTTTCTCCTAAAATAAAGGTTATATCTTATGCAGCAAGTTTTGGGACTGATACGATTGCACAGAATAAGAAAAAAAGATATTCAAAATATCTGAAAAGGATGGCAGCGATTTCTGTCAGAGAAGAAAAAGGGAAAGAACTTGCGAACCAATTAACGGGAAGAGAAGATATTTATTTGCATCTTGATCCAACGTTATTATTAAGAGCGGAAGAATGGAAAAAAATTGAAAAAAAGCCTAAATTATATGACGGGGGAAATTATATTTTAAAATATTTTCTCGGAGAGAAAGATAGTAAGATAAATCAGGATATTGAAAAATTTGCAAAAGCCAATAAGTTAACGATTATTGATGTGATTTCTCAAGACAGCCCATATTATAATATCGGACCATCAGAATTCCTTTTCTTAGAAAGAAATGCGGAAGTGATTATAACAGATTCATTCCATGCGTGTGTGTTTGCTATTCTTAATGAAAGACCGTTTGTTGTAGTTGAAAGAAAAGAAAAAAATTTTCAGAGCATGGGAAGTCGAATAGACACGTTATTGGATAAATTTCATTTGGAAAATAGAAGATACGATGCAGGCAGTTTGGACGAAACAGCAGGTACTCCGATAAATTATACTAGGGTAAATGAAATTCTTGAAATTGAACGAAATGATAGTATTCAGTATTTGAAAAAGTATATAGGGGAAAACTAAATGAAGACAGGGATAATCACCTTAGTTGGAAATAATTATGGAAATAGATTACAAAATTATGCGGTGCAGGAATTATTAAGTGAATATGGTGAAGTGTATACTGTTAAATATGAAAAGAAAACTTCGCAGTCATTGAGAAAAAGCGGATTTAGCAGATATAATCCAATACATATTAAAGAAGCGGTTGATAGTAGACTGTTAAATATCTATTACCTGAGTAATCGTAAAAAGAACACAGTTACTCGTTTACGGTATTTTTTGAAGAATAAAGATAAAATAAAAAAGGCGATAACCGAACGTAATGTAGCTTTTCAAGAATTTGATAATAAATATATCAATTATGAATCAGAATTGTTGCATCTTACCAGTGATGATAATGAACCATGGGTAAAATCTTATGATGCGTGGGTATGTGGAAGTGATCAGATTTGGAATCCTAATTATCCTACAGCTACGCGTAATGCATTTTTACAATTTGCACCAGAAAGCAGGAGAATTGCACTTTCTGCAAGTATAGGAATTTCGGATGTGAATACGATGTTACCGGAATATTCAGAATGGATAGGATCAATTCCGTATTTATCAGTTCGAGAAGAGCGTGCGGCTGAAATCATTACAGAACTGACGGGAAAAAATGCAGAAGTATTTCTTGATCCTACAATGTTAATATCTTTGGAAAAATGGAATCAAATGGCAGATCAGGCTGAAACTAAATTGCCATCAAAGTTTGCAGTAGGATATTTCTTGGGAATTCGTGAAAAAAAATATGATGCCTATATCCAGCAGGAGATAAAAGGATTAGCGTATGTAGATTTATTGAATGGAGAAGCAACTGAATATTTGAAATTTGGTCCAGATCAGGTAGTGGATGCTATTCGGAAAGCAGAAATGGTTTTCGTAGATTCATTTCATGGTGCTGTATTTTCTATTTTATTTCATAAGCAATTTGTAGTATTTAATCGAAGTGAAAAAGGTCAGACGATGAATAGTAGGTTAGAAACCCTATTGAAACGATTTGGTTTGAAAAATCGTATTTTTAATGATAATAATGTGGAAGAACTTCGACAGCCGATTGATTATCAATATATAGATCAAATTATCGAAAAGGAAAAAGTGCGTGTACACGATTTTTTAGATTCTGCAATGAAAGAAATTTCAGTATTACCGAAAGAAATTGAAAGAGAAAAAAAGCATATTCAAATCAGTCGATCCGAAAAATGCAATGGTTGTACAGCGTGCAGTCAGATCTGTCCAAAGAAATGTATTACCATGCAGCCAGATGGAGAAGGATTCCTATATCCGGTAGTAGATGAAGAACGGTGCATTGAATGTGGAAAATGTAAAGCTGTCTGTCCTGTATTGTATCATGACGAGGGAACAATTCCACAAAAAGTGTTGGCTGAAAAAAATAGAAATGAAAAAATTCGTAGTACAAGTTCTTCTGGTGGAGTATTCTATGAATTGGCAAAACAGTTTATCCAAAGTGGTGGAGAGGTTTACGGATGTGCATTGGATGAAAATATGGTTGCCAGACATATCTGTGCAACGAGTCTGGATGAATTAGATAAGCTGAAAAGTTCTAAGTATGTTCAAAGCCATATGGGAAATACAATGGAGGAAATTAAGAAAAAGCTCCTTTCAGGAAAGAAGATCTTATTTTCAGGGACACCATGTCAGACGGCAGGGCTGCATAATTATTTAGGAAAAGAGTATGAAAATTTATTTGCAGTAGATGTGCTTTGTCATGGAGTTCCATCTCCTCAATTATTCGCAGATTATTTGGAGTATCTTAGTAAAAAACAAGGTGGTGCTAAACCAATTTCTGTGAATTTCCGCAATAAGGAAAGAGGATGGAAAAGGCTTTATATGGAAGTACGCTTTGATAATGGAAAGAGGCATTATATTTATAGTGGTTATGATCGATATGAGGGGATGTTCCTGAATAACCTGTCATTGAGACCTTCCTGTTATGAATGTAAGTTTACAACAACAAAACGTTACGGAGATATTACATTGGGAGATTTTTGGGGCATTGGAAGAAAATATCCACAATGGGACGATGATAAAGGGATTTCTGTTGTGATGTTGAATACTGATAAAGGTATGGATGTATATAATCGTATTGTAGATATATTTGACAGCAGAGAGGAAACATTGGAAACTGCAAAAGCAGGACAGCGTACTCTTTATGCTCCTACCAAGAAAAATCCTGACAGGGATGCATTTTATAAATTATATGCAGAAAAAGGATGTAAAGAAGCTTTGGAGCGTTATACAAATGTTCCATCAATATTTAAACGGGCATATTATAGAGTGATGCGTTGGGGGGTAGATATATTGCGAAAGATATTGCGAAAAGGATATTGATAATAGCTAGATATTTAATATAAGTATCGGAGGAATGGTAAGTGATTAGAACATTGTATAATGGAATTGATTTTAGAATAAAAGGACTCTTAGGAAGAATGAATCGCTTTTTTTATAAAGAGCCACGTATTCTATCAAGTGTGAAAAGTTTAGATACGTTAATTGATGGAAAGAAATCTATTGCACGATTTGGTGATGGAGAATTCAAGTTGATGAGAGGAGGAAATTTGGGATTTCAAAAATATGATGAAAAATTAGCCAAGAGATTATTTGAAGTATTGAAATTTCAGAATCCACAATTGGAAATAGGCTTACCTAAAGTGTTTGGAAGTTTGAAAGAGTATAAAGAAGATTCTGCACGTTTTTGGCGAGCGTATCTCGGAGAAAACAGAAGATGGATTATGAAACAAATTGATCAAAGTAAAATTTATTTAAATACTAATATGACACGTTTTTGGAGTGGATATAAGGTTGATTTAAATTTGTGTGAAGAGATTATCAAAAAATATAAAAAAATATGGGATGGCAGAGATATTATTTTTATTGAGGGAAAATTCACACGCATGGGAGTAGGAAATGATTTGTTTGATAATGCAAAATCTATTCGTCGAATATTATGCCCTGCGGAAAATTCATGGGGGAGTTATCCTGAAATATTATCAAATGTAAAAAAAGTGGTAGCAGAAAATAGAGATGCATTGTATATTTTAGCATTAGGACCGACAGCCACGGTGTTGGCATATGACTTGTGCGTGGGGGGGATACAGGCATTAGATTTAGGACATTTAGATGTACAATATGAATATTACATTCTGAGAGCCGAGAAAAAAATTGCTTTGGCTGGAAAATATGTGAATGAAGTTGAAGAGGGAAGAAATATTACAGATAGTATTATAGATCAAGAATATAAAAATAGTATTATCTTGGAAATAGAGTAGGATATAAAATGGAATCAAATATTTTAGTTAGTATCATTATGCCTGTGTATAATGTGGAAAAATATCTGGAAAAGACTCTGGAGAGTGTGAAGGCACAAAGCTTTCAAAATTATGAATTAATTGCAATAAATGATGGCTCTACCGATAAAAGTTTTGAAATTTTGAAAATGTATCAAGATAGAATGCCACAACTGTATATTATGGATCAGAAAAATAGTGGTGTGAGTACGGCAAGAAATAGAGGAATAAAAAGGGCGACTGGGGAGTATGTATGTTTTTTGGATGCAGATGATCAGTTATCTCCTGATTATCTTGAACATATGTATAAAATAGCAGTTGAAAAAAAGGCGGATATGGTGGTATGCAATTATGTACCTTTTCGCAAGTCACCTATTTTTGAAAAGTATAGTGAAAAGCCCATATTTGTACAAAGCTCAGAAAATCTTGTCCAGGCAGGAGTGTTAACTTCTGCCTGGACAAAGCTCATCAAGACATCAATGTTATTAGGATATAATATTGAATTTGAGAGAAATATGACTTATGGAGAAGATCTTTTTTTTAGCTGGAAAGCATATCTGGCATCAAAAAGTGTATGGATGATTGATGAAAAATTATATGGTTACAGATTAACGGAAATTGGTGCAACAAATAAATTCCATCCTGATTTGTATGAAAAATATAGGGATGCTTTTGCAGATCTTAAGAGTTTTGGAAGAAAAGTGGGAAAAAATGATGAAGAACAAATGGATTATTTTTTTGCAACAAGGATGCCATCATTTATTTTAATGACAGTGCGGGAACAAAATTCTATTGCTCAAAAAAGGAAAAGACTTCAAAGGATATTAAATGATGCCACAATACAAAAAGCTTATCAAAATTGGGAGGAGTTTATTAAAAAAATTCCAGAAGAGCAAATTAGATTTTACGATCATTGTAGAAAGAAAAAGTTAAACCGTTTGTTGGTAAACGGATATAAAAGAAATATTAGTGGTAATTTGAAAAATAAAATAAAAAAGTATATGACTTAAAAAGTCAAGTGAGGATTAGTGGGAAAAGGAAAAGATTAATGGCAAGTGGAAGAGTAGGAAATTCATTACGCAATATTATATATAGACTTATTAGTCAGGGGGCGACTGTTTTACTTAGATTTGTAAGTAGAACCATCTTTATATATGTATTAGGTGTTGAATATTTAGGAATCAATGGATTATTTAGCGAGATACTTCAGATGTTATCTCTGGCAGATCTTGGATTTGGTACAGCGATGGTATTTAGCATGTACAAACCATTGGCGGAGAAGGATGAATATAAACTTGCCCAATTAGTTCAGTTATATAAAAAGATATATACAGTTATTGCAACAGTTATTACTATAATAGGAATAGGAATAGTTCCATTTTTAAAATACTTGGTGAATTTAGATCAGGATATTCCTTACTTGACTGTGTATTATTTATTATATTTGGCTAATACAGTGGTTTCTTATTTAGTTGTGTATAAAACTTGTATTTTGAATGCGGATCAAAAAAATTATTTGGTATCGAAATATAATACAATTTTTAGTCTTTTGTCTACGATAGCGTGTGCAGTATTTTTGGTTATAACAAAAAACTTCCTAATATATTTGATTGTACAAGTTATATTTACATATGCCAACAATTTCTACGTGTCACATGTGGCACAGAAACTGTATCCTTATATCAGTAATAAAGTTGAACAGTTATCTAAAATAGAAGAAAAGAAGATTTTTGATAATGTGAAATCAGTATTTATTTATAAAGTGGCAAATACCCTGGTTGGAAGTACGGACAATACCTTGATTTCAATTTTGATTGGAACAGTGACAGTTGGATATTATTCTAATTATACAATGATAGTGAACAATATTCAGATGGTAATTAATATTATATTTTCTTCAGTTACAGCAAGTATAGGGAATTTAGTAGTAGAAAAAAAAGCTGAAAAGAATTATTCAGTATACAAAAGTATGCAGTTTATCAGTTATATTCTGAGCTGTATTAGTATTACTGGAGTTTATATTATGATTAACGATTTGATTAAGGTTTGGCTGGGCGAAAAATATATTTTAGATTCGATTGTAGTAATAGCTATAGTAATAAATATGTATTTTTCAGTGGTATTAATGCCAATATGGTCATATCGGGAAGCAACAGGAATGTATATGCAGACAAAATATGTTATGGTAGCAACGGCAGCAGTCAATGTAGTTGTATCGATTATTCTGGGAAAGTGGATAGGTCTTGCTGGTATTTTGTTTGCGACATCGATTGCAAGAATTTCAACGTATTTTTGGTATGAACCAAAGTTACTTTTTGCACAGTTTTTTAAGCGTAAAGTGGGAAGTTACTATAAAGGAATCGTGATAAATGTAGTGATTACTGTGATTGTTGTAGGAATAACTACAATGATTTTTCATAATATGTCAGTATCGGGATGGGGAAGTTTTTTCCTGAAAGCTGTTCTAGTTGGCATAGTAGCAGCAATTGTAACGATAATTGCATATATTTGGAATCCAGAAATGAAAAAAATAGTAAGTATTTTGAAAAATGTAATAGGAAAGAAAAATGAATAATATTAATAATTTTACAAATGCACATCAAGATCTAATTGCCTGGGTGGTTGTGATTTTATTAGTTTTTCTGATAAAGATATGCAGAAATATATTAGATAATTTTCAACTACAAAAATTAGTGCTAATTTTATTAGTGGGTTATACGGTTGCAATTATTTGTAAACTTCTTATTTTTAGGAGTGAGAGATTTGAAGAACCAAACCTAGATTTTTTGTGGTCATATAGAGCAATTTTTTCGGGAAAAGAGGGAATGTTGTCACAAGTTAGTTTAAATATTCTTTTATTTATTCCGGTCGGTTTTTTGGCAACAACTGCTTTTTTAGGAAAACGTAAATTGAGAGTAATACTTCCTTTTATTGTAGGAATAACGCTAACAACAGTAATAGAGTCGCTGCAGTTTTTTTTGCATAGAGGAATGTTTGAGTTAGATGATATTTTTAATAATACTGTAGGTACGGTATTGGGGATATTAATTGCATTGCTTATACTAGGAAAACATACTAATCGAAAGAAAGAATAGAAAATTACGATATTCACAATGCATTAAGCAATGAAATAAAAAGGAAAGGAATGGTTTTTAATAACATCATATAAAACTATGGAAAACAAAGTAGAAAGAGGGCATACTAAATTGACAAATATGAAGAGTTATAAAATTCAGGTAATTAGAGGAATAGCAATGGTCCTATGTACGCAATAAATTTATACCTAATTCCCCTCATTTGCATATCCTTATTTGATTGTTTATTGCAAAAGTAAAATGCAGAAAGTTGCAGACCGCATTTGTAGGTGATTGCAGAAGCAACGGATGGGGGGAATGTAGGTCTTAATTTGCCGCATCCGTTGCTTTTACAGGGGTTTGGAGTAGCCCCCAAGAACTGTTTGCAACAAACTACATACACGATATTTTGCAACAACCTACATTTTGCCTCTGCAAAAAACAGCTCCCGAACATCTGACCGAAAAGCAGCAGCTCCGTGTTAGTTTGATCGCTTCACAAAAACCCTCGGTTGTATCGATCCTACCTACTTAAAGAGCAGCTCCGATTATTACTAAAGTTTACAAACGTAGATGAAGCCGAGGATGAACTCAAACGCTGGCTGTGGAAAGCCAGCCACAGCAGGATACCTACATTTAAAGAATTATATCAGAAGATCAGGCATCACAAGACACATATCTTAAATACAATCCGCTATGGTATGAGTAATGCCAGGATTGAAGCAACTAATAACAAGATTAAGCTCATTATCCGTAAAGCTTATGGCTTCAGAAACGTAAACGGTGAATAGTAGGTACCACGATTTTTGCTAGTTTTCATGAGATAATTACTTAAAAAAATCTAAGGTTTTTTAGAGGGAGGATAATCTCATGGATAAAATAACTCATAAAGTCCGGTGTGAACAATGGACAAGTATCATCAAAGAATGTCTTGCTAGTGGAAGGCCTAAAACAACCTGGTGTCGAGAACATGGCATTTCGGACAAATCCTTTTTTTACTGGCAACGAATTCTCCGAGAAGAAGCATACCTTACTACATTAGAGAGCACCTTAACACCTGTTGTCAAAGAGAATCCAGCTCCAACAACTACAGATTTTATTGAAATCAAAATGACTGATCAGGCAAGTTCAGCTACCAGTCCTTTTAAACCGGATGTTGTTATCCGAAGAGGTGCTGTTTCAATTGAAATATCAAATACAGCTACAGAAGAACTTCTAAACAAGATTGGAGGTCTTCTCCATGCTTAATGATGCTGTTGGATTTGAAAAAATTTTTATTGCCACAGGGTATACAGACTTACGGCGTGGGATTGATGGTTTGGCATCTACTATTAAATTTCAGTTTGACTTGAATCCTTTCCAAAAGCATATCTTGTTCTTGTTTTGCGGAAAACGTACCGATCGAATCAAAGGGCTTGTTTGGGAAGGCGATGGATTCTTGCTTCTTTATAAAAGATTGAACATCGGTGGCTTTAGCTGGCCGCGTACAAAAGAAGAAGCTATGGAAATTACACCAGAGCAGTTTCAAATGTTAATGCAAGGATTGTCCATTGTTGCAAAACATCCGATCAAAGAACTGAAGGACCCACCTAAAACCATGTAGTATTGTGCAATTCGTAGAAAAAATATTTTATTTTTGTACATTTAAACATAAAATAAATTTCTAATTATCTTTTCATAAGTTCTTATAACACCGATAT
>OGZZ01000992.1_pt1 | contig 21699 bp, 10 predicted proteins | sample 1577021 | NCBI WGS metagenome assembly OGZZ01 (sample SAMEA3541526, study PRJEB24748) | human gut metagenome | biome: human gut; feature: human-associated habitat; material: faeces | place: China | collected 2012
TGCAAACTGTCTGCCCGACCGCAATTTTCAATTTTCCATTTTCAACTTTCAATTTCAAAAAACTTTCGCTCGGGCATAATATGTTTTTTATATTGCAAACTGTCTACACGAAAGGGGAACGGCGGCTCGCCGTAAAATAATCAATAAACCAAAAACAGGCTGTCATATGACAACCTGTTTTCTTATGTAATATTTACTGCGTGGCAGATTTATTTCAATTAAAGTGCCTCAACAATGGCTCTTGTATCTCTTGCGATAACCATTTCTTCGTCGGTTGCAATGAGTTCAACTCTGATTGCCGAATCAGGAGTTGAGAGTGTGCCTGTAACACCGCATGTAGCCTGCTTGTTAAATTCCTTATCCAACTTAACGCCAAGGCATTCAAGATAGTCGCAAACCTTTTCACGGAGCATAGGCTGGTTTTCACCGATACCTGCCGTGAATACGATGCCGTCACAACCGCCGAGCGCTACATAATAGCTGCCAATGTACTTTGCAATCTGATAGTAAAGCATTTCGTGGGCAAGGTGAGCTCTCATATTGCCGTCTGCCTCGGCTGCACAAACATCACGGTCGTCAGACGAAACGCCTGAAATGCCCAAAAGTCCCGATTCCTTGTTGAGAATCTTTGACATTTCCTCGGGAGTGAGATGCTCTTTTTCAGCGATAAATGTGATAACAGACGGATCAAGTGAACCTGAACGGGTACCCATCATAAAACCGCCGAGAGGAGTAAGTCCCATTGTAGTGTCGATAACCTTACCGCCCTTTACGGCTGTGATTGAAGAACCGTTGCCGATGTGACAGGTAATAAGCTTGAGCTCTTCCTTTTTTCTGCCCATAAGGTCAGCCATTTTTTCGGAAACATAACGGTGAGATGTGCCGTGAAAGCCGTACTTTCTTACACCGAACTTTTCATAATACTTGTAAGGCACTGCATACATAAATGCTTTTTCAGGCATTGTCTGGTGAAAAGCAGTATCAAAAACCGCAACCTGCGGAACTTTCGGACCGAAAACTCTTGTGCAGGCCTCAATGCCCTGAAGGTGTGCAAGGTTGTGAAGAGGTGCAAGAGGAGCAAGCTCTCTGATTTTGTTGATTACCGAGTTATCTACAAGCACCGACTTGTCAAAGTACGCACCGCCCTGCACAACTCTGTGACCTACGGCGGAAACCTCGGACAAATCGCTGATTGCACCGTATTCGGGATCTATGAGTGCATTCTTAACAGCCTCAAAAGCCTGAGTGTGATTAAGCATCTGTGTTTTGCGGTTGATTTTTTTGCCGTCGGGTGTTTTAAAACCAATGAAAGCACCGTTCTGACCGATTCTTTCACAGTTACCCTTTGCGAGAACTGCCTCGTTGTCAGTATCAATAAGCTGGTACTTGAGCGAGGAACTGCCTGCGTTGATTACGAGAATTTTCATTACAATCGTCCCCTTTGGTAGTTGTTTTCAGTTTAAAATATAAGAAATATATTTGCCTGTCGTCATATTTTATACTATAATGTAAATCAGAAAAAGACTTTTCAAAATTGACAGGTCACACATACATATGATACTCCAAATTATGTATGTTTTCAAGTGTTTTTTACAATATGTATGCGAAATAAAGGCTTCGGAGGAATAGTTATGGCAACAGCTGTCATCTGCGAATTCAATCCGTTTCACAACGGTCATAAATATTTGCTCGAAAGTGCAAAAAATGTGCTAAAAGAGCCGGTCATAGCAATTATGAGCGGCAGCTTTACTCAGCGTGGTGAGGTTGCCGTGTGCGACAAATTTGTCCGTGCAAAATCTGCCCTTGAAAACGGTGCGGATTTGGTGCTTGAACTGCCCGTTGTGTTCTCACTTTCGGGGGCTGAGGGCTTTGCAAAGGCAGGTGTTGCGATTGCGTCGGCTTTTGACTGCACAAATCATCTTGCTTTCGGCAGTGAAAGCGGTGACTGCGAACTGCTCAAAAAATCCGCAAACGCTGTTTGTGATGAAAGGGTACAGGCTCTTGTGCGTGACGGAATGAAAAACGGCGGATACTACCCCCGTGAACTTGAAAACGCCGTCAAAACGGTTTTCGGTGATGAGATTTCGTCCGTACTTTGTGAACCGAACAATATTCTTGGCGTTGAGTATATAAAGGCATTGAACGGTACGGGTGTTGAGCCGTTCTCGGTTGCAAGAACAGGTGTTGCACACGACAGCCGAATTGCGGGCGAAGGCTTTGCGTCTGCGTCACACATAAGAGAAATGTTGCGTAACGGTGAAAATGCGAAGAAGTACGCTCCGTACATTCCCGATGAAATCACATTCCCCGAAAATCTTGACAGACCGTTACTGTACCGCCTGCGTACTATGACAAGAGAGGATATTGCAAAACTGCCCGATGTGGGTGAGGGGCTTGAAAACAGAATTGCCGATGCGGCAGTGCGTTGCAGTACCTCATCAGAAATTGCCGACCTTGTAAAGACAAAGCGCTACACTCATGCACGCATACGGAGAATACTCGCCTGTGCATTGCTCGGAATTGAAAAAGCTCATACGCAAATCCCGATTGAGTATGTCCGTGTTTTAGGCTTTACAAACGAGGGTGCGGAATTGCTCAAAGACTGCCGACTGAATATTGTCACCTCAGCAAGCAACGGTATCAGAACAGGCGGCAACACAAAGGCATTGCTTGAAAAGGACATTTTAGCCTACGATATTTCGGCACTTGCGTATGAAATTCCAAAAAGGAGCGGTCTTGATTTTACGACGCCTATTGTGAAAATATGACATTGGTCGATTGATTCGTTAATGATATGCCGAAAACGGCAGTTCCTGAGGATTTTTCTTACATTTTTTACCGCAAAAAACAGCGGATTTTACGGGATTTTTATCTTTTTTGTGAGAAGTGCAACAATAAGTGTGTAATCTTTTTGTAATTATTATTGAACCCGATAAAAGTAGAAAAATGGTCAAAAAAACATTGACAAATATTTAACAAAGATGATAAAATAGAATCAATCGAGAATTAGCTAAATTCTGAAACAACAATTGAAAGGATCCAGAAAAATGAAAAGAATTCTTTGCTTTCTGATGGCGTGCACAATGTGCGCATCAGCAGCGGTCGGACTCTCGGGATGCGGTTGTGACGACAACACATCATCAAGCAGTAGCAGTAAGCCCGGCTACAAGGTTGAGCCGACAGAGCCTGACCTTACAGACGGAGATTTCGGATTTTTCATTATCAATCAGGAAGAACTTATGATTACAAAGTACACAGGTTCTGACACGGTTATTGAAATTCCCGAAAGCTACAAGAACTACAAAGTTACCGTAATCGGTGCAAGCGTGTTCAATGGCTCCAAAATCACGGAAGTAACAATTCCGTCAAGTATCAAGCAGATTGAAGATTATGCCTTTTCAAGCTGTCACAGCCTCACAAAGGTAAATCTTTCCGAAGGTCTTGAAATTCTTAACAACAGCGTGTTCTTTAACTGCTCTGAGTTAAGAGAAATCAAGCTTCCGAGTACACTCAAAGAAATCGGACCGAGCGCTTTTTCGGGTGCGGCACTTAACAATGTTGTTCTTCCCGACAGCGGTAAACTTACAAAGATTGATGAATATGCTTTTTATCAGTCGCGTGAGCTTACAGACATTACAATTCCGGCTTGTATTACAAGTATTCCCGACAATGTATTCGCAGAATGCAGTAAGGAAGTTACAATCCACGGAGCAAGCGGTTCATATGCCCAGAACTATGCTAAGAAAAACAACCTTAAATTCAAGGCTGACTTAGGTAGTTCTTCAACAAAGGCAACAAAGGCATCAAAGGCAAGCGGTAAGGCTGCCGAGAAAGCCGAGTAATTGAGGCAAATTAATTTGATATCATTTTCAGCTTTGCTGAATCTAATATAATTATGCAAGATAAGAGGTAGATTAAATGAGTACAAAAGAGTATCCTATCGTAGATAACGCAGAAAGCTTTGAAGCTGCCCTTGCAAGAGTAAGAGAAGCTCAGAAAATTTTTGCTACCTACACACAGGAGCAGGTTGACAAGATTTTTCTTGCTGCCGCTACTGCTGCTAACCAGATGAGAATTCCGCTCGCTAAGATGGCTGTTGAAGAAACAGGCATGGGCGTTGCAGAAGATAAGGTTATCAAGAACCACTTCGCATCTGAGTATATTTACAATGCTTACAGAAATGTTAAGACTTGCGGCGTTCTTGAGGAAGACAAGGCTTACGGCATTAAGAAGATTGCTGAGCCAATCGGTGTAATCGCTGCCGTTATTCCTACAACAAACCCAACTTCAACCGCTATCTTCAAGACACTCGTTTGTCTTAAGACAAGAAACGGTATCATCATCAGCCCGCATCCCCGTGCTAAGAAGAGCACAATTGAGGCTGCCAAGGTTGTTCTTGAAGCTGCTGTTAAGGCAGGCGCTCCGGAGGGTATCATCAGCTGGATTGATATTCCTTCACTCGAACTCACAAACACACTTATGCAGGAAGCTGACTGCATCCTCGCAACAGGCGGCCCCGGCATGGTTAAGGCTGCTTATTCATCAGGTAAGCCTGCACTCGGTGTTGGCGCCGGTAACACACCTGCTATCATTGATGAAACAGCTGACATTTTACTCGCAGTTAACTCAATTATCCACTCAAAGACATTTGATAACGGTATGATCTGTGCTTCAGAGCAGTCTGTTATCGTTGAAAAGAAGATTTACAGCAAAGTTAAGAAGGAATTCAAGGCTCGTGGCTGCTACTTCCTTAACGAGGAAGAGACAGAGAAGGTTAGAAAGACTATCATCATCAACGGCGCTCTTAACGCTAAGATTGTTGGTCAGAAGCCTGTTACAATCGCAGCTCTTGCAGGTGTAACAATTCCTGAGGAAACAAAGGTTCTTATCGGTGAGGTAGAATCAGTTGACATCAGCGAAGAGTTTGCTCACGAGAAGCTTTCTCCTGTACTCGCTATGTACAAGGCTGAAGATTTTGAAGATGCTATTGCAAAGGCTGAGCATCTTATTGCTGACGGCGGTTACGGTCACACATCTTCACTTTATGTTGACGCTGTAAACGAAAGAGCAAAGATTGACGAGTTCGCATCAAGAATGAAAACTTGCCGTATCCTTGTTAACACACCTTCTTCACAGGGTGGTATCGGTGACCTTTACAACTTCAAGCTTACTCCTTCACTCACACTCGGCTGTGGTTCATGGGGCGGCAACTCTGTTTCTGAGAATGTTGGTTGCAAGCACCTTATCAATATTAAGACAGTTGCCGAGAGGAGAGAAAATATGCTTTGGTTCAGAGCACCTGAAAAGGTTTATATCAAGAGGGGCTGTATGCCTGTAGCTCTTCAGGAACTCAAGGATGTAATGGGTAAGAAGAGAGCATTTATCGTTACTGACTCATTCCTTTATAAGAATGGCTACACAAAGCCAATCACAGACAAGCTCGATGAAATGGGCATCACATATACAACATTCGCAGATGTTGAGCCTGACCCATCACTTATTTCAGCTCAGAAGGGTGCAGAGGCTATGCGTAAGTTTGAGCCTGACTGCATTATCGCACTCGGCGGCGGTTCAGCAATGGATGCCGGCAAGATTATGTGGGTTCTCTATGAGCATCCGGAAGTTGACTTCCAGGATATGGCTATGCGTTTCTGCGATATCCGTAAGAGAGTTTACACATTCCCGAAGATGGGTGAGAAGGCATACTTCATTGCTATCCCAACATCATCAGGTACAGGTTCTGAGGTTACTCCTTTCGCAGTTATCACAGACCAGAATACAGGCGTTAAGTATCCGCTTGCTGACTATCAGCTTATGCCTAAAATGGCAATCGTTGATGCTAACAACATGATGAGCGGTCCTAAGGGACTTACAGCTGCATCAGGTATCGACGCTGTTTCTCACGCACTTGAGGCTTATGCTTCAATGATGGCTACAGATTTCACAGACGGTCTTGCACTCCGTTCACTCAAGCTTATCTTCGAGTATCTCCCTGCTTGCTATGACAACGGTATGAACGAGCCTGTTGCTCGTGAGAAGGTTGCTCACGCTGCTACAATGGCAGGTATGGCATTCGCTAACGCATTCCTCGGTGTTTGTCACTCAATGGCTCATAAGCTCGGTGCTTTCCATCATGTACCGCACGGTATTGCTAACGCACTTATGCTTGAGCAGGTAATCAGATTCAACTCAGCAGAAGTTCCTGCTAAGATGGGTACATTCCCACAGTATGATCACCCGCACACACTCGCTCGTTATGCTGAAGTAGCTCGTTACCTCGGCCTCGGCGGCAAGAACGATACAGAGAGCGTTGAAAACCTTATCAAGGCTGTTAACGACCTCAAGGCAAGAGTCGGCATCAAGAACTCTATCAAGGATTATGTTCCGGACGAAGAGGACTTCCTCAACCGTCTTGACGCTATGACAGAGCAGGCATTTGATGACCAGTGCACAGGTGCAAACCCAAGATATCCGCTCTTCAAGGAAATCAAGCAGATGTACCTCAATGCTTACTATGGCAACAACAGCGAGACTGTTTAATCTATCTCGTAATGCATAATTATAAAACACCCTGCCCCCGTGGCAGGGTGTTTTGTTGTATATGGATAATACCGCAATTTTCCATTTTTCATTTTCAACTTTCAATTTAAATAAACTTCTGCTCGGGCATAATATGTTTTTGGATATTTACAAACTATCTGCACAAATTGGGTACGGCGGCTCGCCGTGCGGGCGTCCAATGAACTCCCCTACAGGATTGTGCGAACAATTGCAATGCTACGCTCGGGCATAATATGTTTTGGGTTATTTACAAACTATCTACACGAATTGGGTACGGCGGCTCGCCGTGCGGGCGTCCAATGAACGCCCCTACAGGATTGTGCGAATAATTACAATGCTACGCTCGGGCATAATGTGTTTTTTTACATTACAGACTGTCTGCCCGACCGCAATTTTCCATTTTCAATTTTCAATTTTACATTTAATTAAACCTTCCTCTCGGGCATAATATGCTTTTAATATTACAAACTATTATGCACAATGCACAAAAGAATGTTAAAAATTTCACAAATATTTAGTTAAAAGTTTAACGAATTTTTATGCACTTCGCATAAAATATCTTGCTCTTTTTGTTTGAAAGGTAAAAAATATTTTATTTGTATTTGCTAAGTGCACAAAGAAAATTAAAATTATTTTGTTATTTTTACACTATACTAACCCCTGAAATTGTTGTATAATATAACCGAAGCAATGAAAGATTGCTTGATGAATTTTTAATATTTTAAAGCGAAAGGGGCTTTATTATGAAATTAGATACAGTTCTTGCAAAAAGAGAGAACAAGGTAGTTTATAAAGACGGTGCGCTTGCAGCCAAAGTTTTTGACGAGTGTTATCCGAAATCAGATATTCTTAACGAGGCTCTTAATCAGGCAAGAGTTGAGGAAACAGGACTCAATATTCCGAAAATTGAAGAGGTTACAAAGATTGACGGAAAATGGGCAATTATCTCCACCTTCATCGAGGGCAAAACTCTTGCGGAGCTTATGGCAGAGCATCCCGAAAAAGAGGACGAATACCTCAATCTCTTTGTTGACATTCAGGTTAAAATCCTCAGCCAAAAAGCACCGTTGCTTAACAAACTCAAGGATAAGATGAAACGCAAAATCAGCGAAACCGACCTTGACGCAACAACAAGATATGAGCTTGAAACCCGTCTTAACGGTATGCCGAACCACACAAAGGTTTGTCACGGCGATTTCAACCCGAGTAATATTATTATTGACGAGTCGGGTACACCGTATGTTATTGACTGGTCACACGCAACACAGGGTAACGGTTCAGCCGATGCCGCAAGAACTTACCTCTTGTTCCGTTTGAATCATCAGGAAGAGCTTGCAGAAAAGTATATGAAGCTTTACTGCACAAAGACCGACACAGCCCGTCAATATGTTGACCGCTGGCTTCCGATTGTAGCCGCATCACAGTCTGTTAAGGGCAAACCCGAAGAGAGAGAGTTCCTTCTCAAATGGGCAAGTGTTTGCGAATACCAGTAATGCCGTAATTTTTAATTCATATTTTACTCAGCAAAATTTCATTTTGAAATTTTCTCTCCTCTGTTTTTTTCATAATTGTATTACGGAAACCGAATAAAAGCAGCTCCCGCTCCAAATGCTTGGTGCGGGAGCTGCTTTTTTGATGCGAAATTTATGTTGACGGTACGCTGTAAATATTACAAAAGGTTACAAATTTTGTAATAATTCGCTTTAATTTGGTGCTTGAAATGAAGATTTTGTGAGTGAAACTGCATCAAATTTTCTGAATTAGCAAAAAATACGGGCTTTGGGGTTGATTTTTTAAAAGGGTGATGTTATAATGGTTACAATGTTGTTATCAAGGTGTAACCTGATTTGTAATTTACTGTCAGATTTGGTAACAATTTTTCGGTCAAATCTTTCGTACAGATTAAAACGGACTGTACTTTGAGTCGGTCGTTATTTTTCTGTAAGAGCTTTGACTCTCTGATAAAAATGGAGGTAATTAACGATGCAGAGAATAAAAAAGATTACTGCAATCATTCTGAGTGTTCTCACACTTTCAAGTGTATGCGTATTCGGTTCTTCATTTTCTGCCGGTGCAAAAGGCACGGGTGCAGGTCTTGCAGAATGGGCACTCAATGCCTACAACAGCGGATGGTCATATGTTTACGGCGGTTCAACCCCCGGAGCAGTTGACTGTTCAGGTCTTATCTATTCATATGCCGGCGGCGAAAGATGCGGTAATCCACAGCTTGAAACAGCTACCGAAACAGGTTCGGTAAGCGCAGGCATTCCTAATGTTCACGGTCTTGGACTTTGGCGTCCCGGTCATGTCGGTGTCTATGTAGGCAACGGTATGGAGGTTGACGCAAGAGGTGATGAATACGGTGTTTGCTATGAGGCAATCGGCGGTTATAACAATTGGACATACTGGTTCAAGCTTGCCGCAGTTTCATATGTAACAAACGGTTGGGAAAGCTTTAACGGCAACTACTACTACTACGAAAACGGCGAGTACATTGTAAATACTTCAAGAACAATTGACGGTACTACATATTACTTTGATTCACAGGGCAGATCGAGCAAGACTCCTTCAAACACTTCTTCAAGCAGTTCATCGGGTTCAAGCTCATCAGGCTCATCAGGTTCTTCAAGTTCATCAGGCAGCTCATCATCTTCAAGCAACACACCGAGTGTTTACAAGAACGGTTCATCGGGTGCTGAGGTAAAGAAGATTCAGCAAAGACTTGCTGACCTCGGCTATTATGACGGTGCGGTTGACGGTTACTTCGGTGACGCAACAGAAGAGGCTTATAAGGCATTCCAGAAAGCCGCAGGTCTTACAGTTGACGGTATTGCAGGCGATTCGAGAAATACACTTTATTCGGAGAATGCTCCCGAAGCTCCAAAAGCCGATACAACAAAGACTGAGGACAAGCCCGAAGAAGAAACAACTGCTCCCACAGAGGCAACAACAGAGCCTGTAACAGAGGCAGTTCAGTATCAGAACGGTGACGAAAACGATGAAGTAACTGCAATTCAGCAGCAGCTTATAAAGCTCGGCTACTTTGCAATGGATGCAACAGGCTACTACGGTGAATATACAGCGCAGGCCGTTGCAAATTTCCAGAATCAGAATTCACTCGATTCAACAGGTATTGTTGATGAGAAAACATACAACGCACTGTTCAGCGACAACGCAGTTGCAAACCCCAAAACAGAGATTGTAAGCGGCGAGGTTTCTCCGGCGGTTTCAGCCGCTCCGATTGAGATGCCTTCTTCAACAGGTGCGTCGCAGTTCATTCTTTCAAACGAAAAGAATCAGAACTACTCGGACACAGCGTCAAGCGTTGCCGTTCAGTCCGTAAAGTCTGCCGACAAGGCTCTTGCAAAGTCAAATGCCGCAAGCACACCGACTCTTGTTGCCGCAGTTCAGAGATCCGCAAATGTAGGTCTTTGGTTTGTGCTTGTTGCAGTTATCCTCGGCGCAATCGCTTTTGTATTCTTCCTTCGTGACAGAAAGCTTTCAAGATATTCAAGATATGTTGCAAGAAAGAAAAAAAGAGCCACCAAAGCCGAACTTGACGCAAGATGGTAATTGATATATAATCCGATTATTAAACAGTCGATTGCAAAGCAGTCGGCTGTTTTTGCTTAATTAAAAATGGAAAATTGAAAATGGAAAATTGTGGTCGGCGGTCTGCCACCGCAATCTATTTGAGAAGATACTCGGATAAAGGAATTGCATCAGATGCCCGAATACGGCATTGATGCAATTTTTGCTTTATATTGCTTTATATGAAAGTAAATGTATACTTGTGGGGGTAGCCTTGCGACCGCAGGTAAAGGCAGAAATTGTATGCCAAAACAAATTTTATAAATGCCGCAAACCCGTAGGGGCGTTCATTGGACGCCCGCATTGATGAAACTATTTGTTTTATTAAAATGTTTTGATGTGATGAAAATTATGGATTGTTTGTAGCGGCGAACATGATTCGCCGCTACGAATTGTTTCGTGTTTGCACACAAAACAAATGGCGGTCACTGACCGCCGCTACGGGTTGACAATTACCTTATGACATTTATTATGTTTTGCATTTATCATACATTCGTGTTAAAATACAAGATGAAAAAGTGTGTGGGAAGAAAGCGGTGACTGTTAATGAAAAAATCCGAAAAACCAATCGGCAAAATAAAAGTCAAAAAGTCGATTTTCAAAAGGCTTTTCTTTCACATACTTGTGCTGTTTATTTTGGCGGTGATTGTTTCGGGTACGCTCAATTGCATTGAAAACATTCAGCGCACAAGGCGGTTTACACGACAGCTGACCGAAAGTGCGTCAAAGGTTGCAACAGAAACTTTTGAACGCTGCGATATAAACGCATTGCTTGATAATCCCGATTCCGAAGAATATCGGAAATCCGTTAAGACCTTGAGGTGGATTTGTCAGACGAATCACCTTGAATATATGTACATTTACATTCCGGATTTTGATGAAAACAAGGTTACATATGTTATGACTGTTGCCGATGATGACAGCGAAAAAGAGAATGTTTTAAATGTGAGAAGTGCAGGTGCAGAGGTTGACCACAGCTTGTGGAACGCTGAAAAAGAGGCGTGGGAAAATCCTAACCTTGTCACGGCTTACGAATATCAGAACGACAGCTTCGGCAGTTTTTACACGGCATTTTCAGCGATTCAAGGCAATGACGGCAAGCCTGTTGCATTAATCGGTGCGGACTATTCGCTGACGCAGATTTATACGGAAATTATTTTTTACACCGCAATGCGAGTTCTTGCGTTGTTTGTTGTGCTGGCAATTGTATTCTTGCTTGTAATGCGGTTTGTCAGAAAAAAGATGTATAATCCGATACATTTGATTTTTGAAAAAATTCGAGGATACTTTTCCGACAAGGCTGACGGCACAAATACAAAGAAAGCGTTTGTGCCGATAAAACTCGGCTCTGACGATGAAATTCAGCTTTTGGCTGATTATTTCAACGATATGGCTCACGATGTAGAAACTTATGTTGAAAAAAATTCCGCCCTTGCGAGTGAAAAGGCTAAGAATGAAACCGAGCTTGAGGTTGCAAGGCGGATTCAGTACGGAATAATTGCGAGAGAAAAGAATGTTGTCTTTGCCGATTGTTTTGATGTTTCGGCAAGAATGGAGTCTGCAAGACAGGTAGGCGGCGATTTTTACGATTGCTTTGCATTGCCTGACGGCAGAATATGTGCCGTAGTCGGCGATGTGTCGGGCAAGGGCGTTGCGGCGGCAATGTTTATGGCTTTTGCAAAAACTCTTATCCACGAAAAAATGACCGAAAGTGCAGAACCCGACAGGGCATTTGAAGAAATCAACAGGGAACTCTGTTCGTCAAATCCCGAGGGAATGTTTGTAACTGCATTTGCCGTGGTTTTTGACAAAAACAGCGACAGCTTTTTGTATATAAATGCAGGTCATAACAAGCCTGTTACGGTGAGCAACGGCAAGGCTGAATTTTTAGAATGTAAGCCGTGTATAATGCTCGGTGTGTTTGATGATGCAAGATATGTTGTGAACAGCGCTGAATTTGGAAACGGTGATATAATCTGCCTTTACACCGACGGTGTGAATGAGGCAACAAATGCGGATAATGAATTTTTCGGCAACGATAGACTTGTGTCAGCCTGTCAAAATGCCGAACAGACTGCAAAAGGTGTGTGTGACGGAGTTTATGACGCTTTGACGGACTTTACCGAAAATGCGGAGCAATTTGACGATATAACAATTGTTGCAATAAAAAACAGCAAAAACAGAGATTGAAGGGTTATGAATGTTTAAATCGGAAAACAATCAGATTACAATAGAACAGGTGAGGAAGCTCGACGAGAAATATACTCTTGTCGATATCCGAGATGAAATTTCGTTTGAATACGGTCACATTGACGGTGCAAAGAATATTCCGCTTGCAAAAATCAAAGAGGATAATTCACTTTTGCCAAAAGACAAGCTTGTTGTCCTCTGTTGCAAAAGCGGTCAGATAAGTGACGAGCTTGCAGAAAATCTGCGTGATGACGGATTCAATGCCGTGAATCTTGAGGGCGGTTATTACAGTTGGTTGAGAAGTCAATTCGAGAATGAAGACTATGCAACCGATGTTGAAAAGAGCATCCGCAAAAAGTTCAGCAAGACGATTTGGAGCAGATTTACTGCGGCGATAATAGAGTACAAGCTTGTTGAGCCGAACGATAAAATTGCCGTCTGCATTTCGGGCGGTAAGGATTCAATGCTGATGGCAAAGCTTTTTCAGGAGTTGAAAAGGCACAATAAATTTCCGTTTGAGCTTGTTTTTCTTGTAATGGACCCGGGCTACAGCGTTGAAAATCGTGATGTAATCGAGAGCAACGCCCGTAGGCTGAACATTCCTATAACTGTTTTTGAAACAGATATTTTTAATTCTGTTTACAATGTTGACAAATATCCCTGCTACCTTTGCGCAAGAATGAGGAGAGGTTATCTCTACAAAAAGGCAAAGCAGCTCGGCTGTAACAAAATCGCACTCGGTCATCACTATGACGATGTTATAGAAACTATTCTTATGGGTATGCTCTACGGCGGTCAGGTTCAGACGATGATGCCGAAGCTCCACAGCACAAACTATGAGGGAATGGAACTTATCCGCCCTCTCTACCTCGTTCGTGAGGCTGAAATCAAGCATTGGCGAGATTACAACAAGCTGAATTTCATTCAATGTGCGTGCCGTTTTACGGACACCTGCACAACCTGTTCCCCGAACAGCAACACAGGCTCAAAACGACAGGAAATAAAACAGCTTATAGCAAATCTGAAGAAAATCAATCCCCAGATTGAAAGCAACATTTTCCACAGCGTTGAAAATGTCAACCTCGATACGATTATTTCATATAAACAAGGCGATAATAAAGTTTCGTTTCTGGACAGATATGATGATATGGGGAAGGCAAGTAATTAAAAATTAAAAATTGAAAATTGAAAATGAATGTCGGGAAGACAGTTTGCAAAATGCAAAGCAATGTCTTCCCGACTGTTTTTGTTTGTGTAAAAGCTGTTGTTTAAATGTAGGGGAGAACCGTGTTCTCCCGTTAGTAACGGGAGAATTTATATTTAAAAACAAGCTTTATAAATTCCGCAAAACGATTGTTATACTGTAGCGGTGGACCGTGTTCGCCAATCGAAACGATTGTAAAATCGGTTCGATTTAATCCAAAGCATTTATTATATAGAATTCATATTTACAAATATTTACAAAAAATTGGCTTGCTTATTTTGGCTGTTCAACCAAAACAAACGGTAGCCTTGCGACTGACGGTATAGGTGAATGGTGGTTTACCCACGCTGTTTAAAACCATACACCGTGTCGGGTGTTGCATTGGGATGCAAAAAATAGCCCGAAAAGAAAAAATAATTCTTTTCGGGAAATAAAGCCTGTAAAAATATAAAAAAGTCAGTAAAATCCGAAAAAAATCCGAAAATTCTCTTGACTTATTGATTATTTCAATATAGAATAATAAAATGTACCATAATGGGGATATGTACCGAAGAGGTCGGGAAAATCCGCAAAAAACTTTATCCGACAAGGGGATATTATCACAAAAATCCTTTTGTGTCAAGAGCTTTTTATGAGCAGATTTTCAGTACCGCTTGCCCCGTTTCATAGATTTTTTAAGGAGTGATACGCCTATGGTTAATGTCAAACCCGTAAAGCTTGGCAACACCGAAAGAATGAGTTTTGGTAAAATCGATGAAGTAATTGATATGCCTAATCTTATCGACATTCAGAAAGCGTCATACAAATGGTTGCTTGACGAAGGTCTTAAAGAAGTATTTAAAGATGTTTCGGGCATTACCGATTATCAGGACAACCTTGTTCTCGATTTTATCGACTACACACTTGATGTTGATCACCCGAACTACAGCGTAATTGAGTGTAAGGTTCGTGATGCAACATATTCAGCTGCTCTCAGAGTAACCGCAAGACTTTTGAACAAGTCAACGGGTGAAATCAAAGAGAGCAATGTATTTATGGGCGATTTCCCGCTGATGACCGCAAGCGGCACATTCGTTATCAACGGTGCTGAGCGTGTTATCGTTTCACAGCTTGTAAGAAGCCCGGGCGTTTACTATAAAATGGATCACGATAAAACCGGTAAGGAACTGTATTCAACAACAGTTATCCCGAATCGTGGTGCATGGCTTGAGTATGAAACCGATGTAAACGATGTTTTTTATGTTCGTATTGATAAGAACCGTAAGCTTCCCGTTACATCATTTATCAGAGCACTCGGTCTTGGCTCGGATGCCGAAATTCTCGACTATTTCGGTGACGATGAAAGAATGAGAGCTACTATCGAAAAGGATGCCGCTTCAAATGTTGAGGAAGGTCTTATTGAGGTTTACAAAAAGCTCCGTCCGTCTGAGCCTCCGACAGTTGACAGTGCGCAGACACACATAAACAACCTGTTCTTTGACCCCGGTCGTTATGATATGTCAAGAGTAGGCAGATATAAATACAACAAAAAGCTCGGTATTGCAAACCGTCTTGAAGGACAGGTTCTTGCAGAGCCGATTGCCAACCCACGCACAGGCGAGGTTATGGCTCTTCGTGATGAAAAAATCACAAAGGAAAAGGCTTTTGAAATCGAAAACGCAGGTGTTAAGATTGCCTATGTAAAGGCTGCCGATGAAACAATCGTTAAGGTTATTTCAAACGGTATGGTTGACATTGCTTGCTATGTTGATTTTGACGCAGAAGCAGAGTGCGACATCAAAGAACATGTTCGTTTTGATGTTCTTTGCGAAATTCTTGATTCCTGTGAGAACGAGGATGACCTCAAGGAAATGCTCAGAAGCCGTGCAGATGAGCTTGTTCCTAACCACATCACGGTTGACGATATCTTTGCAACAATCAACTACCTTAACTGTGTTGCTCACGGTGTCGGTAATACAGATGATATCGACCACCTCGGCAACAGAAGAATCCGCTGCGTAGGCGAACTTCTTCAGAACCAGTTCAGAATCGGTTTCTCCCGTCTTGAAAGAGTAGTAAGAGAGAGAATGACAACCCAGTCACAGGATATGGAGTCGCTTTCGCCTAACTCACTCATCAATATCCGTCCCGTAACAGCGGCAATTAAAGAATTCTTCGGTTCTTCACCGCTTTCACAGTTTATGGATCAGGGTAACCCACTTGCAGAGCTTACCCACAAGCGTCGTCTTTCAGCCCTCGGTCCGGGCGGTCTTTCAAGAGATCGTGCAGGATTTGAGGTTCGTGACGTACACTACACACACTATGGCCGAATGTGTCCTATCGAAACTCCTGAAGGTCCTAACATCGGTCTTATCTCATATCTTGCTTCATTTGCCCGTATCAACAAGTACGGCTTTATCGAAGCTCCTTATCGTAAAATTGACAAGGAAACAGGCGTTGTAACCGACGAGGTTGTTTATATGACAGCCGATGTTGAGGATAACTACGCTGTTGCACAGGCTAACGAACCGCTTGATGAAAACGGCAGATTTGTTCATTCAAGAGTCGTAGGTCGTTACCGTGACGAGTTCGTAGAGTATTCTCCCGAAAGATTCGACTTCATGGATGTATCTCCTAAGATGGTTGTATCTGTTGCTACGGCTATGATTCCGTTCCTTGAAAACGATGACGCAAACCGTGCTCTCATGGGTGCGAACATGCAGCGTCAGGCAGTTCCGCTCCTCCGCAGTGAAGCTCCTATCGTCGGTACAGGTATGGAGTACAAGGCAGGTACAGACTCAGGCGTTTGTATCCTCGCTGAGGAAGACGGTATCGTTATGAGCGTTGACGCCCGTAACATTCGTGTACAGTATGACTCGGGCAGAGTTCAGGACTTTGAGGTTATCAAGTTCCTCCGCTCTAACCAGGGTACATGTATCAACCAGCGTCCTATCGTGTCAAGAGGACAGAGAGTTAAGAAGGGCGAAGTTCTCGCAGACGGTCCCGCTACCGAAAACGGTGAAGTTGCTCTCGGTAAGAACGCTCTCATCGGCTTTATGACATGGGAAGGTTACAACTACGAGGATGCTGTTCTTATCAACGAAAAAATCGTTCGTGATGATGTTTATACATCAATTCACATTGAAGAATATGACACAGAGGCAAGAGATACAAAGCTCGGACCCGAAGAGATTACAAGAGATATCCCGAATGTCGGTGAAGATGTTCTCAAGTATCTTGACGAGGACGGTATCATTCAGATCGGTTCTGAGGTTAAAGCAGGCGATATCCTTGTCGGTAAAGTAACTCCAAAGGGTGAAACAGAGCTTACAGCCGAGGAAAGACTTCTTCGTGCAATCTTCGGTGAAAAGGCAAGAGAAGTCAGAGATACATCTCTCCGTGTGCCTCACGGTGAATGCGGTACTGTTGTTGATGTTAAGGTATTTACCCGTGCAGACAGCAGAAACGAACTCCAGCCCGGTGTAAACAAGGTTGTAAGAGTTTACCTTGCATTAAAGAGAAAAATCAGCGTAGGCGATAAAATGGCAGGTCGTCACGGTAACAAGGGTGTTATTTCAAGAATTCTCCCAATGGAAGATATGCCGTTCCTTCCTGACGGTACTCCGCTTGACATCGTACTTAACCCGTTGGGCGTACCTTCTCGTATGAACATCGGTCAGGTTCTTGAGGTTCACCTCGGTTATGCCGCAAAGGCACTTGGCTGGAAGATTATGACTCCTGTATTTGACGGCGCTCATGAGCAGGATATTTTCCAGTGTCTTAAAGATGCAGGTTACAGCGAGGACGGTAAGACATGGCTTGTTGACGGCCGTACAGGCGAGCGTTTCGATAACCCTGTAACAGTAGGTTATATGTACTACCTTAAGCTCCATCACCTCGTTGATGAAAAAATCCACGCAAGAAGCACAGGTCCTTACTCTCTCGTTACACAGCAGCCACTCGGCGGTAAAGCCCAGTTCGGCGGTCAGCGTTTCGGTGAGATGGAAGTTTGGGCGCTTGAGGCTTACGGTGCTGCTTATACACTTCAGGAAATTCTTACAGTTAAGTCGGACGATGTTGTCGGCCGTGTCAAGACCTACGAGGCTATCGTTAAAGGTCAGAATATTCCTGCTCCGGGTATTCCTGAGTCATTCAGAGTTCTTATTAAGGAACTCCAGTCACTTTCACTTGATGTTCGTGTTCTTAACTCTGACGGTGAAGAAATTGACATTAAGCAGAAGTTTGATGAGGACGAGGATATTGTTGATGCAACAAATCCGGAATTTGAAGAAGACCATGTAATGACATCAATGGACGGCTACACTCTTGACGAGGGCGGCGAAGAAGGCAATATGTTTGACGATTCACTTGCCGATGTTGAAGAGGACAGCTACACATCGGATGATTTCAACGATGACTTTGGCAGTGACGATATGTAAGGAGGAAATGCAATGATAGATAATAATGTTTTTGACTCAATTAAAATCGGACTTGCTTCTCCTGAGCAGATGAGAGAATGGTCTTACGGCGAAGTTAAAAAGCCCGAGACAATTAACTATCGTACTCTCAAGCCTGAAAGAGACGGCTTGTTCTGCGAACGCATTTTCGGACCGACAAAGGACTGGGAATGTCACTGCGGTAAATACAAGAGAATCCGTTTTAAGGGTAAAATCTGTGACCGTTGCGGTGTTGAAGTAACCCGTTCAAAGGTCAGAAGAGAGCGTATGGGACACATTGAGCTTGCCGCTCCCGTGTCGCACATTTGGTATTTCAAGGGAATTCCTTCAAGAATTGCCCTTATGCTTGATATTTCTCCCAAGCTTTTGGAGAATGTACTCTATTTCTCACAGTACATCGTAACAGATCCCGGCGACTGCCGTGACCTTGCAAAGTATCAGTGTCTTACCGAGGGTGAGTACAATGATATGCGTGAGAAGTATGAAAACGACTTTGAAGCAGGTATGGGTGCAGAGGCAATCAAAAAGCTCCTTGCCGAGATTGACCTTGATGCTCTTTCCGCTTCACTTAAAGAAGAACTCGAAACTGCATCGGGTCAGAAGAGAGTTAGACTCCTTAAAAGACTTGATGTTGTTGAAAGCTTCAGAATGTCGGGCAACCGTCCCGAGTGGATGATTCTCGATGTTGTTCCGGTAATTCCGCCGGATATCCGTCCTATGGTTCAGCTTGACGGCGGTCGTTTTGCAACAAGTGACCTTAACGATCTCTATCGCCGAGTTATCAACCGTAACAACAGACTTAAAAAGCTCCTTGAGCTTAACGCACCTGAAATCATCATCCGCAACGAGAAGAGAATGCTTCAGGAATCCGTTGACGCACTCATCGACAACGGCAGACGAGGCAGACCGGTTACAGGACCTAACAACCGTGCCCTCAAGTCACTTTCGGATATGCTTAAAGGTAAGCAGGGCCGTTTCCGTCAGAACCTTCTCGGTAAGCGTGTTGACTACTCAGGCCGTTCGGTTATCGTTGTAGGACCTGAACTCAAAATGTATCAGTGCGGTCTTCCTAAGGAAATGGCACTTGAACTCTTCAAGCCGTTCGTTATGAAACGCCTTGTTGAAACTAAAGCAGAGCAGAATATCAAATCAGCAAGGAAAGCTGTTGAGCGTGCAAAGGACAATGTTTGGGACGCACTTGAAGTTGTAATCAAGGGACACCCCGTTCTCCTCAACCGTGCGCCTACACTTCACCGTCTTGGTATTCAGGCATTTGAGCCTGTTCTTGTTGAGGGTCGTGCTCTTAAACTTCATCCGCTCGCTTGTACAGCATACAACGCTGACTTTGACGGCGACCAGATGGCTGTCCATGTACCTCTTTCGGCTGAGGCACAGGCAGAAGCAAGATTCCTTATGCTCGCAGCAGGCAACCTCCTCAAACCGTCTGACGGTCAGCCTGTTACAGTTCCTACACAGGATATGATCCTCGGTTCTTACTACCTTACACTTGATAAGGACGGTGAGAGAGGCGAAGGAAAGGTATTCCGTGATGTTGATGAAGTTATGATGGCTTATCAGACAGGCGTCATTGAGCTTCACTCAAAAATCAAGGTTCGCCGTGAGCTTGAAATTGACGGAAAAATCGAATCCGGTATTGTAGACACAACAATCGGTAAGATTATCTTTAACAATCCTATTCCTCAGGATCTCGGCTTTATCGACAGAAGTATCCCCGAAAACAGATTCAAGTTTGAGGTTGACTTCCTCGTTGGTAAATCGGGTCTTAAGAAGATTATTGATAAATGTATCAAAATTCACGGTCCGGTAAGAACAAGCGTTGTTCTTGACCACATTAAGGCACAGGGCTATAAGTATTCTACAAAGGGTGCTATTACCGTTGCCGTTTGTGACGCAGTTATTCCTCCTCAGAAGAAGGCGATTATTGCCGAGGCAGAGAAGGAAGTTGATGTTATTCGTGATGAGTTTATGATGGGTCTTCGTTCAAACGAGGAGCGTTACGAAGAAGTTCTTCGTATCTGGGAAAAGGCTACTAACGATGTAACCGACGCCCTCCAGAAAAACCTTGACCGCTACAACCCAATCTTCATGATGGCTGACTCAGGTGCCCGTGGTAGTATGAGCCAGATCAGACAGCTTGCAGGTATGCGTGGTCTTATCGCCAATACATCAGGTAAAACAATCGAAATTCCTATCAGAGCTAACTACCGTGAAGGCCTTAACATCTTGGAGTACTTTATTTCATCTCGTGGTGCTCGTAAAGGTCTTGCCGATACAGCTCTTCGTACAGCCGACTCAGGTTACCTTACCCGCCGTCTTGTTGATGTATCACAGGAAGTTATTATCCGTGAAGAGGACTGCGGTACTACAGAAGGTCTTGAAATCTTTGACATCAAAGCAGGCGAATCAAATGTTATCGAGGGACTCCACGAGCGTCTTATCGGAAGATATCTCCTTGATGACTTCTGCGATTCTAACGGTAATGTTCTTGTTTCAAAGGATGTTATGATGGGCGACAAAGAGGCTGACATCATCGTTAATTCGGGTGTTGACCACATCAAGATTCGTTCGGTACTTGAATGTCGTGCAAAACACGGCGCTTGCCGTAAGTGCTACGGTTCTAACCTTGCCAACCGTCAGCCTGTTACTGTCGGTGAGGCTGTCGGTATTATTGCCGCTCAGTCAATCGGTGAGCCGGGTACACAGCTTACAATGAGAACATTCCATACCGGCGGTGTTGCATCTGCCGAAGATATCACACAGGGTCTTCCGAGAGTTGAAGAGCTTTTCGAGGCTCGTAAACCAAAGAGCCTTGCAATCATCAGTGAAATCGACGGTGATGTTCGTTTTGAAGAAATCAAAAACGCAAAGCACGCTGTTATCTTTAACAAGGAAACAGGCGAAGAAAGAGCTTACCTCATTCCTTTCGGTTTCCGTGTAAAGGTATTTGACGGCGACCACATCAAAAAGGGTGACAAGATTACCGATGGTGCTGTTAATCCGCACGATATACTCGATATTCTCGGACCCGAGGCAGTCATGAACTACCTTATTTCGGAAGTACAGAGTACCTACCGTTTACAGGGTGTTGAAATCAACGATAAGCACATTGAGGTTATCGTTCGTCAGATGATGCGTAAGGTTAAGGTTGAGGACGCAGGCGACACAGGCTTTATGTCAGGTCAGACCTATGACAAGAACGAAGTTCTTTACGAGAATGAGCAGATTAAAAAGCGTATTGCCAACGGCGAAGAAGGTCTTCGTGAGGCAACATTCACTCAGCTCCTCCTCGGTATCACAAAGGCCGCTCTTGCAACAGACAGCTTCCTTTCAGCCGCATCATTCCAGGAAACAACAAGAGTTCTTACAGATGCCGCTATCAAGGGTAAGGTTGATCCGCTCGTCGGTCTTAAAGAGAATGTTATCCTCGGTAAGATTATCCCTGCAGGTACAGGTATGCAGAGATATGCAGATGTTCAGCTTGAGAGTAATTCTGAGGCAGAAATCGTTGAGAATGACGATACAGACGATGTTATCGTTGCTCTTGAAGACGATGAAATTATGGACTTCTGATTTAACTGAAAACATATAATGTATAAAAAACCACGGTATGTGCCAAATGGTACATACCGTGTATTTTTTTGTTTGCAAACTGTCTGCCCGACCGCAATTTTCAATTTTCCATTTTCAACTTTCAAT
>OGZZ01001001.1_pt1 | contig 21571 bp, 20 predicted proteins | sample 1577021 | NCBI WGS metagenome assembly OGZZ01 (sample SAMEA3541526, study PRJEB24748) | human gut metagenome | biome: human gut; feature: human-associated habitat; material: faeces | place: China | collected 2012
TCTTATGATGCAAAGTTGATTTTGTGTTCATCTTCGAAGTATCGATTTCCAGACGGTTTCCGTGCAACGCACACCGGCATCCCAGAGAATCAAGAATCCCCATCATACAGAACACATCCTGTATTCTGGGGACATTTTCAAGCACGGTAATTCCGCGGTTTAACACTGACGCCGCCATCATCGGCAAAACTGCATTTTTCGACCCCTGCACCGTGAGTCCGCCCTGAATCCGGCACGGTCCGTGAATCTCGATGAAAGCCAAACAATCCCCTCCCACCGGCATCTATGTATTATTATATGCCAACGAGAGAAAATGGTTCTCATTTTCTATATTTCCCGAAGTAAATATGTAACTCCGCCAAATATTCCTACTGCTCCAGCTTAATCTGGTTCGAGACGCTTAACACCATCCCCATCTCCAGCATCAGGAACATGACGGACGTACCTCCGTAACTGATAAACGGCAGCGTAACACCCGTGTTCGGGATCGTATTCGTAACAACCGCGATATTTAAGATAACCTGAATCGCGATGTGTGCCATCACGCCGATCACGATCATCGCACCCATCAGATCCGGTGCATTTCCAGCAATTACCATGAAGCGGTAAATCATAAACATGAAAATCAGAATGACCGAAATCGCGCCAAACAGACCTAATTCCTCACAGATAATCGAAAAAATCATATCATTCTGCGCCTCCGGCACGAAACCGAGCTTCTGGAGACTCTCGCCCAGTCCCTTTCCAAACAGACCGCCGGAACCGATCGCGTACAGACCCTGGAGCACCTGATAACCGCCGGAACGTGCATACTGCACCGGGTTGACCCAGACATTGATTCGTCCCAGCTGATAATCCTTCAGGATATGGAGCTTTACCAGCAAATGCCCTATATAGGGGGCGACCGCCAGAAGTCCAACGCCGCCTCCGATGCAGAGAAAAAACGGCCATTTGATCTTGCACGCCACAAACAGCATCACAAACACGATGCCGCAGATGATGATACCAGAACTTAAGTTGTTCGCCGTAACTAAAAGTGCCAGCGGCGCCGACAGCGCCACGATAAATCCGACTGCCCGCAGCTGGTTGATCCGCACGCCCAGATTGGCAATCAGAACCGCCAGAAGCAGAATCAGGGAAATCTTGACAATCTCGGTCGGCTGGAACTGGAGCGGTCCCAGGCGCAGCCAGCGCTTCTTACCATGCGATGCCACGCCCAGAGGTGTAAAACGTCGTCAAGCTTTCCCGTAAGATGAATTCCGCTGTACAGGAGAACATTATGTCCTTGATCAGCACGCAGAATATGCATATTGACATCTCCTTATAAAATGCCAAGCAAAAGCAGGTGATACGGTTCGTATCACCTGCTCTTTTTATTTCACTGTTTTTATAGGAACTCATCTTCTTTTGGCCAGAGATCTCCCTCATTTAATCCGTGCTCAGTCAGCCAGCTGTCCTCCACAGAAAAACAGGTTTCTTCTTCTTTTTCATTGATCAGAGTCACCGACACTTTCGGCCGCTGCCCTTCTGCCAGTTCCTCACACCCATACTCTCCGTCAAAAATGTGCTTGATCTTCCACATATGACACTCCTTTTTTCCAGACATTAAAAGATTTTTCTAAAATCGAACGCTTTCTATTGTACCACATGTTCCTTCACAATCACAGTTGTCAGATATCCTTTTGCCTGTTCCAGTTCATCCAGGCAACAATACACCTGTTCATTCTCCATGCCGCAATTGGATATTCCATAAATGTCCTGGTGCACTCTGCTCTCTTTATCCTGCATCGATTCCCGGAGCACCCGTAATAACTCTTCGAGTTTTTTCCCGGATTTCATATAAATGCGTGTACCATGAAAACCGAGTGACTCACGCACGTCATACGCCGCCGGAATAATATGGATTTCCTCATCTTTTTCTCCCAGAGAAATCCCCAGTCTTGCCGCTACTGCACAAAACGACGGCACACCACTTACGATCCGCGCCTCCCAGCCGGCATCTGCTGCACATCTGTGCATATACATATAGGTAGAATATATCCCCGGATCTCCAATTGTGAGCATTCCTACCCGCAATCCCTGTCGGAGATAATCTTCCATGGCATCATAAATCCGTTTGTGTGCCAGTTCCAGTTTCTGCGCATCTTTGATCATCGGAAATGGCATACAAAGAAGCGGCATATCTGCAATTTCCGGACAAACCTGCTCCACAATCCGATACGCATAACATTCCTCTTTTGACACCGCCGGAAGCACAATAAGATCACAGCTGCGAATCGTTTCCAGTGCCTGTAAGGTCATAAGTTTCGGATTTCCCGGTCCCACACCGATTCCATAAAGGATACCCGGACGGTTTTTTGTTGTTAAATCACAAAATAATTTTTGCGTTATTTGCCGCAAATGTGCCAGATACACTTCCCGGACAGCCGGATACTCCCCAATTCCACGAATCACACATTCCGGCCGGTATCCCGCCGCCTGTAATTTTCCGGCAAAGGAATCCGCATCCGGCTGCTCCCCGTCCTGCATGCCGCCTGCCATATCATTATTTGCATGGTCTCCCGCCACCAGCATAAACGGTGTAAGAAGCACTTTCCCGTTCTGTCTGCTCTGCAGCCCGGACTTCATCCGTGCAATCACATCTTCAATGGTAATACTGCCTTCCACCGTTGCAATATAAATTTCATGCTTTGCATAAGCACGCAGCGACTGTTCCATCATCGCATAACTGGCATCTGCCGCATGTTCGGTTCCATGCCCCATCAAAATCAATGGAAAATCTCCCACCTCTTCCTTCAGCGACTCCCACAGTGCTTTTGCCACATCCTCATAATCCTGCGGTTTTGCCAAAAGCGCATCGGCAACTGCAATCTGTTCGAAAGCACCGGCATATTTTTTCGCCGCTTCCTTGAGTCTGTGATTTTCAATTCCGTCAATCACATGGGTAGGAAATACAGCTACATGCGTCACTCCCTGTTTTTTCATGCTTTCGAGAGCTTCCGTCGGACTCTTTGCTTCTATATGCTCGCGCTTTTTCATTGCGTTACGCACAATCGTACTCGAGACAGCTTCCTCTACCACGGCATCCGGATACAATGCCCGGACCTGCCGCGTGATGGCTGCAATATTTTTCTGCCGGGTATCCGGATAGGTTGTTCCAAAACTCACAATTAAAATTGCTTTTTTCATGTTATTTTGCATTCCTCTCTCTGTGATATAAGCGTGCTGCCTGTACAAAGTGTTCCACAAATGCCGGATTGGACGGATAATACAAATGTGGATAACCCCACCAGTTTCTGTCGTCCTCGTGGATACATGTCCAGGATGTTCCGCTTACCGGTTTGACCGCCACGCAGCTTTCTCCATTGTTGTCACTGTCATAGTAATGAAATTCATGTGCACGGACAGGTTTTCCCGCCAGGAAATGGGACGTCTGTTCCGTCACATTCACATAGCCAAAACGTACAAGTTTTCCCCGGTTATGACAGCTGCCCGTTATGACCCCTGCCATCGGCCAGTTTTCTCCTTCTTCATCTGTCATGGATTCATGCAGATACATAAACCCGCCGCACTCTGCCACGGATGGCATACCATTTTCAATTGCCTCCCGGATGGAATTGCGCATGGAGACATTTTCTGAAAGCTGCCGGGCACACAGCTCCGGATAGCCTCCTCCCAGAAGAAGCGCATCCGCTTCCTCTGGAATTTTTTCCTGTCCAAGCGGCGAAAACCAGACGAGTTTTCCACCATACGCTTCCAGAAGCCGCAGGTTATCCTCATAATAAAAACAAAATGCCTCATCTTTTGCAACTGCAATAACTGGACATTCCTCCTGCTGTTTTTTCCTTTTCTGCAAAATCTCTTTTTCTTTTCCCGGTTCCTGTAATTTAGGCAATTTCGTTTTTCCGTCCCGAAACGCATGTAAAAGTGCCCAGCTTTGCAACAGCTGCAGCATCCGATCCAGATCTGCGGTCTCTTCCAGTTTTTCCGCAGCCTGATTGACCTGCTTGCGCAGACCTTCCACTTCCTGTGGCATTTTCAGTCCCAGATGCCGGCTCTCCAGATGCAGACTTTTCTGTACCGGAAAACATCCCAGCACCGGAAGGCCCAGTTCTTTCTCAATCACCGGCGTCATTGTCCGGCAGAATCCCTCCGATGTCCGGTTTAATATCACACCAATGATCCGGTGATCCCTGTCATACTGTAACATCCCTGCCAGAAGTGCAACCATCGTGCGCCCCATCCCACGGGCATCCAGCACAAGCACAACCGGCAGATCCAGGGTCTGTGCCAGATGATAGGCGGAGCCCTCTTTTTGTGTGCCTCCTAGGCCATCGTATAATCCCATGGCTCCCTCGATCACCGAATAAGAGAAGCTCTCCCGGTCATATCCATACAGTTCCCGGATCTGATCTGCCCCTGAAAAAAACGTATCCAGATTGCGCGACGGTACACCAATCACCTGACGGTGAAACATGGGATCAATATAGTCTGGTCCGCTTTTGAACGCACGAACTGCAAGTTTTCTGTTTTTCATTGCTGCCAGCAACGCACAGGTGATTGTCGTTTTTCCACTGCCACTTTGCGGCGCTGCCAGTACCATTCCACTGTGTAACATAGTTCTCTCCTCATTATGCCATCGTCAGCACACAGATATATACGGGGTTCTCAGCCTGCATCAGATGATAGGTTCCCACGGTTTTTGCTCTGCTGACCTGCACCTGTATGATTTCTGTCTGCATTTTCCCTGCAGCAAGTTCTGTAATCTGAGCCACGGTTTCAAGACTTATGGCATTGACAACCACACGTGTCCGTGGATTCTTCTCCCAGATGACATGCAGAATATCCGCAAGGCGTCCACTGCTTCCCCCAATAAATACATGTGTCGGAGGTTCCAGGGATTCCAATATTTCCGGTGCTTTCCCATCCACCGGAATCACATTTGCCAGATGAAATTTTTCCAGATTCCGGCGCAGAAGCTGCTGTGCTGTGGCTTTTTGTTCAATGGCGTACACACGAATCCCCGGACTGCACGTTGCACATTCCACTGCAATCGATCCGGTACCACTCCCCACATCGTATACCACAGCATCTTCTGTCAGGCCAAGTTTACATAAGGAAAGCGCGCGCACTTCTTCCTTGGTCATCGGAACTGTTTTTTCCCCTTCCACGACACGCAAAAATGATTCATCGGACATTCCCGGAACAAGACGTCTTTTTTGCACATTTTCATTGCATAATAACAGGGTATACAGTCCCTCTTCTTTTGTATTTTTTGCCTCTTTGCACGATAATTCGCGGATTTTTTCTGCATCATAAGAAAGCTGAAACCCAGCAATCATGCGGGTTTGCGTCAATTTTTCTTCTTCTATCCAGCATCCGATCCGTCGGACATCCTCCACCCCGGAAACCAGCAGAAACGTCTTGGGAAAATGCCGGATTGCATCGAGAACGAGTGCTCTGGTCTCTGCGGTATCTTTTTTCCCGTGGATACTTATAATTTTTGCATCCTGCCAGGCAATTCCCGTTGCCGCAGAGAGGTAGGAAACGGATGAAATTCCTGGAAAAATACGAATTTTTTTGTAATTATTTTTATTTAATTCTGTTTTTATTTTTTCTGTTCCACTGTAAAATCCAGTATCTCCGGAAAATAATATGGAGACTTTCAGTTTCTGGCCATCCATTTGGGATTCCTTTTGTCTTAAAACCGGTAAAATATCTTTTGCGAGATAAAAAGGATAGGTTTCCTTACTGTTTTCCACCACTTCGAGCATCCGTTCTGCCCCAAAAACCACATCAGACTCTTCCAGCGCTCTTTTTGCTTCCTGTGTCAGTGTCGCCGCACTCATACCGATGCCAATCAGGGAAATTTCCACCTCCGGACGACCGGAAATCGTATGTCCAAGCAAACGGGAAAGTGTTTCGGTTACCTGTGCATAAGACATTCCCTGCTCCTGTTCCTGTTTTCCGATCACGCATGCCGTAATCCCTGCCTTCTGTGCTGCCGCAAGTTTTTCCTGAAATCCGCTGTGCGCACCACTGGCTTTTGTAACCAGATAGCGGATCGAAAACTGATGGATCATTGCCAGATTCATTTCCTCCGAAAACGGGCCCTGCATCGCAAGAATCTGCTTTCCGCGGATACCCGCCTTTTCACAGAGACCGATACTCTCCAATCCGGGAAGCACACGCACAAACAAACGCTCCTTCAGGAGTGCAAATACCGCCAGCTCTTTGCTTCCAGTTGTCAGAAGAATGTTTCCAGATGTGTCCGTAAGTGCCTGGACACAGCTTTCATAATCGGCAAACACATGCACGGTTCCAGCGCGCTCTTTCATGCCTTCGTTTTCCGGTATGCTACAGATTCCATCGTCCATTCGCCGCTGGAGACGCAGATATGGAATTCCACTTCCTTTTGTACTCTCCCGGATGTTGGCAGACACTTCTGTGGCAAACGGATGCGTAGCATCCACGACTGCCGCATAGTTGTTCTGTCCGTTTTTTTTCAGCAGGGCGCGCATTTCCTCTACGTCCAGTCTTCCTACACAGACCTTCACCCCGGCAAGTTCCGGCATGACCATCTGACCGTATTCGGTTGCTACATGCACATCACAGGCAATATGTGCCCGTGAAAGTTCCTGTGCGAGAAGACGACCTTCCGTTGTTCCCGCATAAATTAACACTTTCTCTGCCATCTTATTCCTCTTCCCCGTTTTCTGCTGCTATATATGGTATCCTCTCGGTGTCACAAGCTTTCCATCAATAATTTTTGTCTGGGAATTCCCGATAAATACTGTGGTAAACATGTTCACCTGTGTATGCACCAGTTCCGCCATGGTAAGGGTTACGGCATGCGTATCATCGCGTCCGATATTTTCCACATACCCACAGGCACGCTCCGGTTCCACCCCGTGTTCCATCAGAATTCTGCAGGCACGCTCCAGATAGTCTGCCCGTTTATGGCTCGACGGATTATAAATTGCCATTGCAAAATCTCCCTCCGCGGCTGCAATCAGCCGCTTTTTAATCCTCTCCCACGGGGTAAGAAGATCACTCAGACTGATCACGCAAAAATCATGGTTGAGAGGAGCCCCAAGCACTGCCGCACCGCTGCTTGCTGCTGTTATTCCGGGAATTACTTCAATGATACAATCATCATATAATTTTCCGATTTCCAGCATCAGGGATGCCATCCCGTAAATTCCGGCATCCCCGCTGCAGATCAATGCCACTTTTTTGCCTTCTCTTGCCTTCTCGAAACACATCTGGCAGCGTTCCCGCTCCTGCCGCATCGGTGTAGACAATAATTCTTTGCACCCGAACCGTTCCCCAAGCAATTTCAGATATACGGTATAACCGATGATCACATCACTGGCTTCTAACACCTGCATGGCTTCCTGCGTCATCATATTTTCCTGTCCCGGTCCCATACCGACCACATAAATCCGGTGTTTCATTTCTTTCTCCTTCCTTTCGTCTCACACAAACTGCAATACGATTTTCTCCCGTTTTGCCACGGCAATTGTCACGCCATCCATAGCCTGCTTATGTATCAGCAAACTACCTCCGTCTGCTGCAGCGACCGCAGCACGCTCACACACATTATCCACTCCCACTGTCTGAGCCACAAACGCGGATGCAGTGAAATCACCCGGCACTTTTTTCAGTTCTCCGGCAGAAAAAACGACAAACGGTACCCGCAAATGCTGTGCCAGCTCCCACAGACCGGATTCTTTTTCCTTCACATCAACCGATGCCAGGGCATAGATATCATCCGGGTCTATTTTTCTGCTATCCACCAATGTTTTTATCATTTGTTTTATCTCGTTATAACTTTTATTTTTTCTGCATCCCATGCCAAGTACGGCTGTTTTCGGAGCTAAAACAAGCGTTTTACGGTCTTCCTGTGGCTCTTTTTTTGTAATCCACACATCCACAGCATGTTCCGCCTGTGCTTCGTTCCACGAAATCAGCTTTACTTCCTTTGGCGGCTGTAATTCTGCCATCTCCTCCGGGGACATGCATGCCGGGTCTACCGCCATCACAATGATTTCGCCCTGTAACAGTTTTCCAGACACATGCCGGATCGCTTCGGGGTTACACACCCGCAGGCCATTTTTTCTTGCAAACACATCAACGGCAAAAAGCCCATTCACGTCTGTTGCCGTCGTCACAACCGCAGCGGAATGCAATGATTCTGCGATCTGCTGCGCCAGTTCATTGGCACCACCCAGATGTCCAGACAGCACCGGAATCACAAACTGTCCGGCCTCATCCAGCACCAGTACCGGACTGTCCACGGTTTTGTGGCGGATCAAAGGTGCGATGGCCCGTACGGCAATCCCGAGAGCTCCAATGAAAATCACGGGAAACTGTTGTGCAAAAGCCTCTTCCAGAAAATCCGGAAGTGACCGGTTTCCTCTTTCTCTTATCTGTATCTTTGAAACCGCAGGGTGACCACCGTAACGGCTCTGCCAAAATCCATACGAAACAGAAAGTGAAAGTTCCGCGATTCGTGCCGCAAGCTCTCTTCCACGTTCCGAAAACCAGGTCATATACAGGATCATTCCGGTAACTCCTTTCCCGCATCCGTGTCACGCATTAATCTATCGTCTTCTGCGTTTTTTGGTGTTTTTGCCTTGCGGAATTCAGTTGTAAAATCCGGTGCGTAGAGTCTGGAGCGCGTATAATGCTGATTTGATATTACATCCCCGACCAGCACCAGAGCGGTTTTTGTAATATTATGTTTCTTTGCCACCTCCGGCAGCTCCTGCACAGTACAGATATATGCTTCCTCGTCCGACCAGGTTGCCTTGTACACCAGTGCCGCAGGTGTATCCGGCTCATATCCGCCATTTACAAGGCGCCGTGATAATTTCTCCAGCATTCCGGTACTCAGATAAATTGCCATGGAAGCATGGTGTGCGGCAAAACTCTCAATACTCTCCTTTTCCGGTACCGCCGTCCTTCCGGCCATCCGGGTGATGATCAGTGACTGTGACACATCCGGAAGGGTATATTCCAGATTCAGCGATGCCGCTGCTCCAAAACAGGCACTCACACCCGGACAACTCTCATACGCAATCCCCTTCTGATCGAGAATATCCATCTGTTCCCGCACCGCTCCGTATATACTTGGTTCTCCCGTATGAAGTCGAATCGTGATTAAATTATTTTTTTCTGCCTGTTCCATCACCGAAATAACCTCTTCAAGTGTCATTTTGGCGCTGTTATGAATCTCACAGCCCTCTTTTGCATAATCGAGAAGCTGTGGATTGACCAGCGAACCGGCATAGATGATGACATCTGCTTTCTGCAGCAGACGCATTCCCCGCACCGTAATCAGATCCGGTGCCCCGCTTCCTGCTCCGACAAAATAAATCATAGCAACCTCCTGAGTAATTCTTCTGCTTTTGCAGTCATCCCAAGCAGCCCGTAAGTATTGGAATAGACAATACAAGCAATCTGTAACCGACCGGCCGCACGTTTTTTCAGATAGAAATCAATTTTTTCCATGATATCTTCCATAACCTCTTCTTTTTTACCTTCGGCATCAATAAACGCAAGTGCTTCCTCGGTTGTGACGCAATCTAAAATCTTCTTTAAACATTCTAAAGATACATTTTCACGGATGCCGGCTGCCGCTAAAAGTTCCATCCGACAATCTCCCTCATGGGAATGGGTGTTCATAATGCCTCCCGCCACCTTAATCAGTTTTCCAATATGTCCGGTCAGAAGCATTGCACAAAATCCCAGTTCCGCCGCCATATCGATCGTCTCACCGATAAAATTACTGCATTTCACACTGCGGTCAAGATCATATCCATAGGTCTGCTGCATGAAATCCAATCCATAATTTCCCGGTGAAACTGCCGCAATGGTCTGCCCTTCTGCACGCTGCTGGCGGAGTTCCACACGGATGGTCTCCTTAAGTGCCTGACTGCTCATCGGTTCCACAATTCCTGTCGTCCCCAGTATTGAGATTCCCCCGACAATCCCCAGTCTTGGATTAAACGTACGCTCTGCAAGTGCTTCCCCATCCGGCACAGAAATCAGAATATGCAGTGTTCCGTGAAAATCACAAATCCGGCACACTTCCTGCACTTCCCGGGTGATCATTTCCCGCGGCACATGATTGATTGCGGCATTGCCTACGGGCTGATCCAGCCCGGGTCTCGTCACACGGCCCACACCCTTTCCTCCGTCAATCTGCAGAAGTTCTTTTTCTCCATCCCCACGGTTGTCCGCGGTGACCGTGGCACAGATTTTACTTCCGCTGGTCACATCCGGATCATCGCCGCCATCCTTGACCACAGCGCAGGAAACCTGAGATTCCCCGCGCACGATATCCGTCACTTCCGCGGTGTATGGAATTCCTTTTGGGGTCTCAATCGTTATACAGTTTTTTATTTTTCCCGTCAGAAGCATATATGCCGCAGCCTTTGCAGCAGCGGCAGCACAGCTGCCGGTTGTAAATCCGTACCTCACACCAGATACGCCTCCTTCTTTCCTTTATACCGGCCGGATCTGATATAACAGTGCGTTTACGATTGCCGCCGCTACATTGCTGCCGCCTTTTCTACCGCGGTTTATTATATGCGGCACATCGGTTTTTAAAATCAGTTCTTTTGCCGCCTCTACATTTACAAATCCCACCGGAACTCCAATAATAAATGCAGGACGCCAATCACTTTTCTGCATCAGTTCATAGAGTGAAATCAATGCCGTCGGCGCATTTCCCACGGCAAAAATAACAGGTTTATCAATATGTGCTGCATGCTCCATGCTGACCGTCGCACGTGTCACCTGCCGCGTCTTTGCCTCATGCGCCACATCCTCATCTGCCATAAAACAATGCACCGTTCCCCCGAATTCTGCTAACCGTTTTTTGTTGATGCCTGCAAGCGCCATATTGGTATCCGTGACAATGTCAGCGCCACCTGCAATCAGTTCTTTGGCAATCTGCACGGCATGGGGAGAATACGTCATCGTCTTTGCATAATCAAAATCCGCACTTGTATGGATCACGCGCTTTGTCACCGGCTCCTGCTCCGGTGGAAGCACGATACCACGCTCCTTTAGTTCTTCCCCTATGATGGCAAAACTTCGTTTTTCAATCTCTCCCGGAAGAACATATTCAATGTTTTCCATAACGTTTTTCTTCCCCTTTCTTCTTTATATCCAGCAATGCCTCAATCAGTTGTACATTTTCCGGATGACCTTTTACGGCAATTCTGTAAAAGTCCTGTCCCAGTCCTGTATAGTTTGCGCAGTTTCGGATCAGAATTCCTCTTTCCAGCAATAATCTGTACAGTGGAATTTGTGTTTTCAGCAACAAAAAATTAGCTTCAGAAGGAAAAATTTTCATTTGATCTCCAAATATTTTTGTTAACTCGTGTTTTAAAAAGTGCTTTTCTTCCTGAATCAGCTCAATCGTATCCTTCAGATACTTTCTACGACTCCAACCAGGAAGCGAATCATTCAGAATGTCCATGCCGATCCGCTGCGCAACCACAGATACATTCCACTCCGGCAGCTGATGCGCAATTTTTTCACAGATATCTTTCTGCGCCAGCAGATACCCCAGCCGGATTCCCGGAATCGCATAGATTTTTGTATATGCACGCACGACAATCAGATGCGGATATTTCCGGATCCAGGAAGCATATCCTTCCATCCCCGTGAATGCAATGAAACATTCGTCCAGCACCACAGTGATGCGTCTCTTTTCACACACGTCAAGAAGCGTCTCCAAAAGAGACGCTTCCATTTTGTTCCCCACCGGATTCGCAGGGTTCGCCAAAAATAATAAACCGATTCCATCCAGATGCCTGCACAATGACTCCATCTGTGCCATATCCATGGCAAAATTATTTTCTTCCCGCAACGGGATACTGCATACCTCGGCTCCCACTGTCTGAGCCGCCCAGGCATATCCCGAAAAAGAAGGAGCCAAAATGCCCACCCGCTTCGGGCGCAGTGCATGCACAATCGCAACAAATAATTCGGATGCTCCGTTGCCACACACTACTTCTTCTGCTGAAAAACCATAAAATGCTGCAAGCCGTTCCCGCAACAGCACATTGTCATACTGTGGATAACGGTTGCTGTGAACCGCCGCTTCCGCCATCCGTTTCTGCAATATCTCCGGCAGCGGCAGCGGATTGGTATTTACAGAAAAATCATATGTGATCTGATTTTGATAAATATCCCCACCGTGTGCGGCCACTGTCATGCTGCGTGTTCTCCTTCTTTCCTGTTTTCCCGTATCTGCATTACTGCTTTACTTCCTATTTTACTACAGGAATTCTTTGATTCCAAGGAAAAATCACACAAACCATTTTTATTGTAGATCTCCAGCCAGCTCCTGCATCAGATGATGTACCGTAGTAATCTCATGAATCCGTCCCGTATTCGCCCCACAGAATACCAGACCGTTTTCCACATCCCCGCGCACGGCATCGATCAACGCTTTCGTAATACAGTAAGGAACTTTCTGCGGACTGCATTTTTCCAGACAGTTGTAACATTTACGGACTGGCAGCTTTGCGCGCTTTACACGGTCGATAAACTTATTGCGCAATGCACGTCCCGGCATACCGACCGGGCTTTGGATAATCTCGATATTTTCCTCACTGGCGTGAATATACGCCTCCTTGTATGCCTCCGATGCATCACATTCTTCGGTTGCGACAAAGCGGCTGGCAATCTGCACACCATCCGCGCCGAGATCCAGCGCATGCGAAATATCTTTCTGATCAAATATCCCGCCGGCCACAATGACCGGAATATTTTTCTGATACCGCTGTTCGTATTCCTTTTTGCAGTCGATAATCTGCCGGATCTCTCCGTCAAAATTAATGGCATCCATATGTGCCAGCTGTTCATTGGAAAACCCCAGATGCCCGCCGGCTTTCGGTCCCTCCACTACAATAAAGTCCGCCGTGCGGTCATAGCGGTGCGCCCACATCTTCAATATCAGCTGGGTTGCACGCTTCGAGGATACAATCGGAGCTATCTTTGTCCGGCAGGTTTTGCTGACAAGCTCCGGCACCCTTTTGGATCCTGCCGGCTATGGCGGTGATGCCTGTATCAACCAAGGCTATGCGGATGGATGGCTGAATCTGCCGGCTATGGCGGCGCCGGACTCCCGCCTGTGCCGCTATGCCATCTATGAAAGCGGCTTTGCTGCCTTTGACATTGCCCTTTACAGTTCTCAGCTCTACCCGGAGGGGGAAACCCTGTCTTCGCAGGACAATGCTTTCCACGCTGCTGTGAGCTTTGGCTTATGCGAAGACACCTGTGCAGGGACGGACATCATCACACGGGGCGAGGCTGCGGATCTTCTCTATGCTCTTTTGACCGGGGAATTTACCGTTGCGCCGCCGCCCATTCTGGAGACGATCCCTCTGAACAATAAAGAGGGCGTCCATCTGAACAGCTACCTGCTGGAACTTCAAAAGATCCCGGAGCCGATCCGGCAGGCATTTGCGGAAAGAGGGTGGCAGTACACCATTGACTATGCGTACCTTGCAAGGCTGAGTGAAGAGCGGAATATGAGCTGTATTGGGGCAACCAATTACGGAAGCCGCCAAATCACTGTATCCTCGGCAGGGGCCACCGTCCATGAGTTTGGCCACTTTCTCGATGAGCTGATGGGCTTCCCATCTCAGACGGAAGGCTTTTATCAGGAGGAATCCGGAACCGCAGCAGCCCTGCTCCGTCCGTATGCGCTTACCAACGAGCAGGAGTATTTTGCGGACTGCTTCGTGTACTGGCTCACTTACCGTGATAACAGCAAAAAAATGGCGTCGCTTTGCAGCGCCGCACCAAAAACATACGCATATCTTTTGGCATTGGAAAGTCAAAATTGGCAGCCGGCTGCATAGGCCTTCCTGCCTGGCTAGGGCTGTTTGAAACCCCACAACACTGTTATTATACTGTACCGTGTCCTGCATCGTCAATCAAATTAACGGCAATCCGTCTAAAATCAGATGGATGCACAGTTTGTATTATGGTTATTTCGTACAATTTGCGGATTGCAAACCAATAGAAAATCTGCTATTTTATAAACACAGAAAGAAAGGTGAGTCCGATGTACCAGTAACCCTCAAATCTGTAGAAATCGGAGGTAACCAATGATGGTAGAGCCCAAGACTTCCATAGAATGACCCTTGACTGCGGAACACGAAAGCAGTCAAGGGTCATTCTTATATGCTGGCTCCTGCGTGCAGCAGGGGCTTTTTTATGTCTGTGGGAAATCTCATTCATCGGCGCGCAGAAGTGCCTGTGTCTTGAGCAGCGCACTCATCAAGGCACGGTGATCTTCCCACTCTTCCCACCAAAGCGGCTTTAGGGCAAGCAGCGTTTGTTCGGCCCATTGCAGCTCCGATTTTTGCAAACAGCCCCGTTCCAATCCGACTTGAAATCGTGCAAACGCATCTCGGACATGGTCTGATGCGGAGTCACGATTCAAGTAGCTGCTGAGAAAGCCGCCCAAAACAGCGGACTCTTCCTGCGTATAAAACAATATTCTTCCCCTCCTATCGCACACGAGGGGTATTCTACCACAGACTGTTCGGATTGAGAAGTGTGGATTTTTGAAGGTTCCGATCTGCCACGCAAAAAAAGCCTGCCGCAAGCGATGCAGGCGCCACCTTTAGACTGGAAAGGATACGACCATGAGCGAACATAACCATACCGGACTGGATGAGGCAGCTTCTGTTGCATCCAATACCATGCAGGCAGTACGGACTGGCAAGGCCATTTCCGCCGCGGCAAAGGGCGCTGCGGCAGGCGGACCCTATGGAGCTGCCATAGGAGCAGCATTGTCCGCACGAAAGCATATCGGGAAAATAGCGGCGGCCGCGCTGGTGTTACTGGCGCTGCCGCTGCTTTTTATTTTGCTCCTGCCTGGGATTATCTTTGGAAGCCTGACGGATAGCGGAGCGTCCGGAGCAACCGGGCAGCCGATTCTCAATGACAACGCAGCCATTACGGAAAATGTGAATCAAGCTGCCTTTGCGATCAATCAGATTCTCGGAGAAGGCATTGAGAATGTGCAGGAGCGCATCGCCAATGATTTTGCCGGAACAGTCGGGGATCACTATGAAGTAGTCAATCCCTATGAGGGGGATCTCATCAGCAATGCCAACCTGTTTATTTCTCAATACTGCGCGGCGAAAAATCTGGACTTTGCCGCCATCTCCCTCACCGACATGGAGCAGATCCTGCGTGCGGGCCTCACGCACCTTTACAGCTTCAGCAGAACGATGGAGGTGCGTACTATCCCTGCGGAGGAGGACGGCGAGGAAGATACATTGGAAACATGGTACATCTACACGATCCGCTATAATGGTGAAGCCTACTTTGCGGACACCATCTTTGCGCTGACTGACGAACAGAAAAGTCTGGCGGAAAACTATGCGGAAAACCTCAGTCTGTTTCTTGGTGATGGCCTGTTCCAATACGCTCCCTCCACCAACACCATTACATCTCTTGGCGATGTGCGCTTTACCGATGGCGCAACAGATGTCATCTACTTCAACCAGCTGGATGAACGCTATGCCAATCAGCCCTATGGCACCGACCATATCGGGGGTTATGGCTGCGGGCCAACTTCCATGGCTATTGTGGTTTCCTCGCTGACCGGCGAGACCGTTGATCCTGCCCAAATGGCACGGTGGGCCTATGAGCACGGCTATTGGTGCAGCAAAAGCGGCTCCTACCACACTTTGATCCCCGGCGCGGCGCAGGCGTGGGGGCTTTCCGTTGAAGGGTGCACCGCTTCGGAACCGCAGCGCATTCTGGATGCCCTGGCAGACGGAAAACTGGTCGTAGCTCTGATGACCAAGGGGCATTTTACGAAGTCCGGACATTTTATCGTGCTGCGGGGCGTCCAGGATGAAAAAATTCTTGTAGCTGATCCCGCCAGCTACCGCCGCAGTCAAAAAACCTGGGACCTGTCCATCATTCTGAACGAGGCCAGCAACAAAGTCAGTGCTTGAGAAGCCTTGACTTTATTCTGCTGTTCTTCGGTGATGTTTTTATCATTGGAAGGCATGCTGATTTCCATTGTTTGCGGTTTGCTCAGTGAAGTACACAGCATGAAGAAAGTTATCAGTAGCATATTCATGTCGACCATCGGGGTGAAATCCACCCGGATATTCATCTTTTTCTGCTTGCTACCTTTTTTCTCTTTATTATTGTTTTCTTGAATTTCAGCCATACTTTTTGTTTTTATTCTTCAGGACTTGATTTCAGAGAGGTAATCAGGTTGTACCTGTTCTCTTTAAGGTCTTGAAGGGAATTCATCACTTTTTTAATGACCGCGTATGGTGTTTGCTGGTCGGCTTTGATAGCAATGCGCAAGTCATGATTGATAGCACGTGCATTGCGTACCCAGGCCTTAAACTGATTGTCAATACTGTCACAAGGAATTCCTTGATCCTTTAAGATGCGGTCTTGCTGTTCCGTGCTAAGGGCAAGGAACGATTTCATATTTTTCATCGGCACTCCAAAAGTCGGGAATAAGGAAAATTTCTTGATTTCCTGTGGGGTAAATGTCAAGCCGTACTCTTTTCCCATAGCTTCTAGCGTAGCTGCCATGTCATTCTGCTTATCAAGACTCATAAAGATTCTGCCCCCGGGATCTACCAGAATGGACATGATGTTCGTTTCGGGTATCTTTATCTCGGAAATTGATGCAGGAGTGACAACCTGTACAGGCTCTTTTTTCACGAAACTGGCTGTCAGCATGAAAAAAGTAAGCAGCAGCACCGTGACATCGCTCATGGCTGTCATGTCGATGAACATATTTTTCTTTTTTATTTTAGCTCTACTCATAGTGAAATCTTTTTAATGGAACTTCTGTTTCTGTCTGCGTGAGGAAATCCTCAGCGGGACAGAAATTAATGAGTGGCTGCAAAAGTCTGTACAATGGAAAAACCAACTTCGTCAAGACTGTATGTCAGTTTGTCTATCTTGTTCGTATAATAGTTATAAGAAATAACTGCCAACGCACCGGTCAAGATACCAAATGCGGTGTTGATCAAAGCTTCGGAAATACCAGTGGACAAAGCTACGGAGTCAGTACCCCCTCCGGCAGAAAGTGCGGCAAATGAACGGATCATACCGATTACGGTTCCAAGCAATCCCATTAAAGTTCCTAAAGTGGTGATTGTGGCGATAATGGGTAGGTTCTGTTGCATCATAGGAAGTTCGAGTGCTGTGGCTTCCTCCAGTTCCTTTTGTATAGCAAGAGTTTTCTGGTCTTTGCTCAATTCGTTGTTCTGCTCCATCTCACGGTATTTGCGGAGAGTGGAACTTACGACATTGGCCACTGAACCACGCTGTTTGTCACATAGTTCTTGTGCTTTTTCCAAATTTCCTTTATTTAAGGCTTCTTTAAGCTGTTCTACAAATTTGGAGAGCTTGCTTCTGCCGAAAGATGCACGAAGGGTAAAAAAACGTTCTACACTGAGAGCCAGTACCGTAAGTAAGAGTGTCTGAATGACGGGTACAATGATTCCTCCTTTGTAGATGGTACCTAACATATTGCCTGGAAGCGGATGATTGTTTGGGTCATTGTTCATGAAGTTTGCCGGATTTCCAAAAACAAAATGATAGATACCTATAGCCACGAGAAAACATACGATGATAACTAAACCTGCGTCTTCTATTCCTTTAAATGATTTTTTTGAACTATTTGTTTTCATGATTTATGCGTTTTATAGATTTTTTTAAAAATGAGACATAAGATATTTCGCTTATTTCAAAAAAAATGAGACAAGCAAAGCTATACTGCCCCGGCACAACCGTATCGGAGCAGTGAAAAACAACTAATCTATAAAACGGCTAAATGATGATTTTTCTCATAGCAAATACATAGTATCTGCATGAAGGAATCACACAATGAATATTGGTCGAAGGGTAAAGGCACTCCTTATCCTTCAACAAGCCTACTTCACGTAGGGAATGATAAAAAAGTAGTAAGCGTAAGAAGAAGTTTATATTTTGTTCGTCATTGCGTACTACACGCTTATCCGTCAACAACCTGTTGAAGGAATTGTCGCGATTTAGTGTACTGAACAAATTATGTGCCTTGTCAAGGGTGGCATGGATAAAATTGAGCGTTTCTTTTGTCTCTCTCTGACAAGATACCGTAGATAAATTGGGAAAATCATTTGACACCTGATTGCATGACACAGCTTCTGTCACCTCTATTTTCATAAAGATGACCGTAAGCAGCAGCATTATTTTAAGCATGGTCAGTTTCATGTGTTCTGTTTTTCCCTTTTAGGCTTGGCAAAGATAGATAATATTCTTAAATATTCGGAGAAGATGGGTGAAATATTTTTTGCTTCTTCCTAATTATGGGGCTGATAACCTCATTTTTTGCTGAAATGTTCATTGAAATGGGATGTTTGTCAGCTGAAAAATATATACCTTTGTCAAAAAAATAAAAGAAGAAGAGAATGAATTTTCAGAAACTGACTCCCATTGTGAACAAACCCAATGCGTGGGCCCTGAGTCCGCTGGTGGTATTTTTATGCCTGTATCTGGTGGCTTCCCTGCTCATCAATGATTTTTATAAAATTCCGATTACCGTAGCTTTCATGGTGTCTTCCATTTATGCCGTAGCTACGACGAAAGGACTGAGCTTAAACGACCGCTTGTTGCAATACTCCGCAGGAGCGGCCAACAAGAACATCATGCTGATGATATGGATTTTCATCTTGGCGGGGGCCTTTGCACAGTCGGCTCAGGCCATGGGGGCTATCGATGCGACGGTAAACCTGACCTTGCGGCTGCTTCCGGGCAATCTGCTGCTGGCGGGAATCTTTTTGGCATCGTGCTTCATTTCTCTTTCCATCGGTACGTCGGTCGGTACCATTGTCGCACTGGTTCCTGTAGCTGCCGGTATCGCGGCCAAGACGGATGTCAGCGTGGTTTTCATGACGGCGGTAGTAGTGGGTGGTGCCTTTTTCGGCGACAACCTGTCCTTCATTTCCGATACGACCATCGCGGCTACCCGTACGCAAGGGTGCGTGATGCGCGACAAGTTCCGGGTGAATTCATTGATTGCCCTTCCGGCTGCCTTGCTGGTATTTGTGTATTATGTTATATATGGAAGCCATATTGAGGTGGTGCAGGATATTCCCCATGTAGAATGGATGAAAGTCATACCTTATATAATTGTGCTTGGAACGGCAGTGGCTGGTGTCAACGTATTGCTGGTACTGTTGCTGGGTCTGGTTTCTACGGGTATTGTGGGCATGGCATACGGTACATTCGATGTGTTCGGATGGTTTGGGGCTTTGGGTAAAGGGATGACGGGCATGGGAGAACTGATCATCGTAACCCTGATGGCAGGAGGTATGCTGGAACTGATACGTTTTAACGGAGGTGTGGATTATGTGCTGCACCGTCTGACTCAGCATGAGGCTGTTTGTCTAATCACATCAATGACAATTACACCTGTTGTAACGTCAGTTGAGAAGAATGACAGTATGGTAGTGGAAACTGTAGCAGAAGCTAGTCAGACACCGGTACTTAAATCAGCAAATGTGATACCAATTTTACAATCAGAAGATACTACTAATTCTCTTAAACTTAAAGGTCTTGATAATGATCAGGTTAATACAGAGATTGTAAAAGAAACAATTGGAGGTTCAGCATTTATTTTGAAAGCATCTGAAGATGATGCAAATGAAACTTCAGAAGAAACAAACAAACTTGAGAATGAAAACAAATCCAATAATAAGGATGCAAACAATAAAAAGTCTAAGAAAGACGGAAAGAAATCTAAAAAGAAGAAGGCTAAGAAGAAATCTTCTTCAAAATCTAAATCAAAATATAAAAGTCTTGGAACTTTTAAAATAACAGGTTATTGCTCATGTGCAGCATGCTGTGGGAAGACAACAGGTATTACGGCATCAGGAACAAGAGCAACAGCAGGCAGAACAATTGCTGCTGACACTTCAAGATTTCCTTTTGGAACAAAGTTGAAGTTCAATGGAAACACTTACACAGTTGAAGACAGAGGTGGAGCAATTAGAGGAAACAGAATTGACCTTTATTTCAGTTCACACAGTGAAGCTCTTGCCTGGGGTGTAAGATATATGGAAGTTTTAGTAGAAAAATAAATTAGTAGTTAAAAGATAAACTTTTATAAGATGTAATATTCGTATAAAGTTAAAATTAAAGAGAATTAAAAGTTAATAAAAGAGGTTTTACTTTAAAGTGAGTTTGGCTTTAGGTAAAGCTTCTTTTTGCATTACATTATTATTTCAGGCAAACATATTGAAAAAACAGCATATTTATTGTATAATTCAATAATTGTGAAAAAATAAAATTAACCCGGAGGCTAAAATGGAATTAGAAAACGAAAAGATTGAATCAAAAAATTTTATAGAATTAATAATTGATAAAGATTTAGAGGAAGGAAGATTTGACCATGTGCAGACTAGATTTCCACCAGAGCCTAACGGTTATCTTCATATAGGACATGCTAAATCTATTCTTTTAAACTATGGTTTAGCAAAGAAGTACAATGGAAAGTTTAATATGAGATTTGATGATACTAATCCTACTAAAGAGAAGGAAGAGTTCGTGGAATCAATTTTAAAAGATATTAAGTGGCTTGGTGCTGATTGGGAAGACAGATTATTCTTTGCTTCAAATTATTTTGAGCAGATGTATGAAGCAGCTATTAAGTTAATTAAGAAAGGTAAAGCATATGTTTGTGACCTTTCTCCTGAAGAAATCAGAGAATACCGTGGTACATTAACTGAGCCGGGTAAGGATAGTCCATACAGAAACAGATCTGTAGAAGAGAACTTAGAGTTATTTGATAACATGAAAAAGGGTGTTTATAAAGACGGTGAAAAAGTATTAAGAGCTAAGATTGATATGACATCACCTAACATTAACATGAGAGATCCAATTATCTATAGAGTTGCTCATATGACACATCATAAAACAGGAGATAAATGGTGCATCTATCCAATGTACGATTTTGCTCATCCAATAGAAGATGCTATTGAGGGGGTAACACATTCTATTTGTACATTAGAGTTTGAAGATCATAGACCTTTGTATGACTGGGTAGTTAGAGAATTGGAATATCCTAATCCACCTAGACAGATTGAGTTTGCTAAGCTATATGTAACAAATGTTGTTACAGGTAAAAGATATATTAAGAAATTAGTTGAAGACGGAATAGTTGACGGATGGGATGACCCAAGACTTGTTTCTATTGCAGCATTGAGAAGACGTGGATTTACTCCTGAGTCAATTAAGATGTTTGTTGACTTATGTGGAATTTCAAAGAGCCAGAGTTCAGTTGACTATGCAATGCTTGAATATTGTATTAGAGAAGACTTGAAGGCTAAGAAACCAAGACTTATGGCTGTTCTTGATCCAATTAAGGTTATAATTGACAACTATCCTGAAGATCAGGTTGAATGGTTTGATGTGGTTAATAATGTGGAATGTCCTGAACTTGGAACAAGAAAGGTTCCTTTCTGTAAGGAGATTTACATTGATAGAGAAGATTTTATGGAAGAAC
>OGZZ01001016.1_pt1 | contig 21328 bp, 6 predicted proteins | sample 1577021 | NCBI WGS metagenome assembly OGZZ01 (sample SAMEA3541526, study PRJEB24748) | human gut metagenome | biome: human gut; feature: human-associated habitat; material: faeces | place: China | collected 2012
TACATCTGCTGAAGTTACGTCTGCTGATGTTACGTCTGCTGATGTTGCATCTGGTGAAGTTACATCTGCTGAAGTTACGTCTGCTGAAGTTACGTCTGCTGATGTTACGTCTGCTGATGTTACGTCTGCTGATGTTACGTCTGCTGATGTTGCATCTGGCTGTGAAACGTCTGCTGATGATGCATCTGGCTGTGTTACGTCTGTTGTATCTTTTGTTCCATTAACATTCTTAATTACAACTGTTCCTTCTCCATTAGCGTATGTAATTACAACTGTGTTGTATTCTTTTGTTAATGATGTTAAATATACTACAACTCCAGCTCCCTGGATTGCTGTTAAAGCTGCATCATCATTACCATTTACAGTAACCTTTGAAATTCCTGCTGGTACTGATACATAAACACCGCTTTCTTTAGCGAAATCTGGTTTCTGAATATTTACAACTTTTTCAATTCCTGTTGTCTTTGCTTCATCATAGAACCAAGTTGCTGCTGCATCTCCACCAATTTCTTTTAACTGTTCTGCTGGTGCTTCTACTCCTGTTGTTTCTGCTCCTACATAATTAGGAGTTACTGTAATTCCTGCAACTACCATTGCTAATGCGCTAACGATAGCTACGGCTTTTTTAAGCTGTTTTTTCATCTCTATTTCTCCTTTCATTGTAAAAAAACATACCCGATTGAACCTTCCTATAATATTTTCATTCAATCTTCTGTTGCCAATTTTTGGCTCCACTTAAGTATACCATTTTTTTTTTAAGTGTCAATTTTATATAAAACAATTTTTCCCCTTGTAACGGTTCCAGGCGAATTTTTGTGTATTATGTATATTTTTTGTTATTATTTTTACGCAAATTGCACTATTCACTGTATATTTTTTATATTTTTTGTATAAAAAATGTTTTTTTTATTAATTTTTATTACATAACAACGCCCAAAGTCACTCACTATATTGCAAATGGCACAAAAAAATCAAACTGACAATACATCGAGTTTTCTTCCTCGGACAAATATATTGCAGTTTGATTTTTTATTTTAGTAAAATAAGTATTTATTTTTTAATTCTAACTTTCTTTGGCTTGGACCATTTAGCTGCGCCTACAGCTTTTACTCTTACATACAATACCTTTTTCTTTTTAACTTTTGAGCTTGTTATTGAAACTTTTGTTTTCTTCACTGTTTTCTTAACAAGAACTTTTTTAAAATTCTTTGTTGCAGAAATCTGTACTGTATATTTCTTTGCTCCCTTAACCTTTTTGAAACTTATACTAATCTTTTTAGAATTATTCTTTTTACTTGTAGTTATAAGCTTTGTCTTAGCAAGTTTGCCTGTGTTCTTTGATGTTGTTGGCTTAGCTGTTGTTGTAGGCTTTTTGCATGTTGTTGATGGTTTAGTTGTTGTTGTAGGCTTAGTTGTTGTTTCCTGAGTATTCTTAACTTCAATTTCAACCTTCTTACCTACATAAGTTTTGTCGTCTTTTGCAGTGTAGCCTTCAATTGCATAACTATATGTTTTGCCTTCTTTTATATCTGAATCTACATAAGATGTATCTTTCACATTAGCGATTTTTGTCCATTCTTCTGTAGAAGTTGTTCTTCTGTAAACATTGTAGCCATTTACTTCTTCTGACTTATTCCATGACAATGTTACATTTTTGCCGTTTGCTTTGCCTGCAAAAGCTTTTACCTTTGCCGGGATTATAGTCATTTTTACATTCTTTGTATTATTAAAGTTGCCAAATCCTGTAAGGATAGCTGTTCCTTCACCTACTTCAACATTATTTTGATATGTTACTGTGTAGTCTACTCCTTCAGTTAATAGGCAATTATAGTTTAGTTCATTGTTAATTAATCTTACAGAATAATTCTTAGCCTCTATTGGCTTTCCTGTATATTCATAAGTCCCTAAAATATTATAAGAAACACACGCATAAATGGCTCTTGGTATTATTCTATATGACATTTCCGCTGTTCCTTTGAAGCCATTTTTCTTAATACCCTTAATTGTGTATGTAGCGTAACCTACATTGACGTCATTTCTAAATGAGATTGTATAATCAACATCTTTTGTTAATTTCTTATTATCATAGTATACATCAATTGTTGGTATTGTTTCTCCACCTGTATAGCTATTAGAGTATCTTAAGCTTAGATTACAGTAAATCTTTGTTATGTCCTTGTATGTGTTTTTGTCTAATTTAGTTTTTCCACATGTACTACATTCAAAGTCATCACCTTCAGGTACTTCTTCTTTCCATGTATGTTCCAAACCTCCATCTGCACACTGTTCCCAGACAGGTACCAGTTCAATGTCTTCTTTTACAACTACGCGTGATTCTTTGTCATAAGTTGTTGTTCCATCAGTCCAGCCTACAAAAATTCTATTAGCTGAATCTGATTTTGGATAGTCCATGTAAACAGTGTCGCCATCTAAAACTTCTGTTGTTTCAATTCCTTTTTCATCCTTGAATGTTACTGTATGACTTTGCTTATCTGTAAAGTTTACAGTAGCATAGTTCATTCTTGTAAGGTTACCATTTGCATCCTTTGCCCATACTGTAACAACGTTCTTTGAATCTTTATTAGTTAATAATTCTGCAGGAATTGTTATTACTACTTCATTGTTCTCAGATTTAACATTATCAATGTATTTTCCGTTAATGTAGTAGTTAAATGAAGTATCAGCCTTGTTATCTGACTTAAACTTCAATGTAACCTTATCTGTATTGGTGCTTACATGAAATGCGTTGTCGCTGTTTGTGCCATTATTTTCTGTCATTGAAACAGTTATATCCTTGCTTACAGGTGCACCAAATGATTTCATTGCTGAGGCGTCTGTTCCAAACTGTTCATTAATCCATGTAAGTCTCTTCTTCATCCACTGTTTTAAAGTTGCAAAATCTCCTTCAAAACCTTTTGAATAGAACCACATACTTTCATTATGTGTCGCTGATGTTTTTAATGTGTCATGCCAGCCGTCAAGTAAGCCTCCATCAGCATAAATATTATTTAAGAAATCTCTATTTTTCATATAAAGTTCTCTTGCTTTTATAACAAAGTAAGGATCTTTTACATACTGTGAGAACCATGTTCTGTCCTTTGCAGTCCAACGTTCAATTCCCTGTGCTCCGAAAGGTGCAACAGAGCCTGAACTGAAATCATAATCCCAAATAGGACCAAAAGTTAAACCGCCATCTATTTCCTTTGTAACGTATGTACTTCTTCCGCCAAATTCATTTACCTGAATTTCAGAAGCAAACCAAAAAGCTACAAGAGAATCGAAATTACATAACTGTGTATAAGATGTTTTTACACCGTCTATGTCAATACAACCGTCTGTGCTATATGTGGCATTTTCAAAATTCTGCATATATGTCTTAATGCCATTAAAGACAGTTTCGTTTGTTTTAATAAATTCCGGATTTTTAAACATAACACACTGTTTCTTGTCTGTATAAAACAAGGATGCCTCATCAGCATTGTTGTCAATTTCCATTAAGAATCCACCGTTAGCGTTTGGAATTTCATAATAGTTATCGATATTGTATGTAACGTCATTGTATGTAACTGTTTTAGTTGTCATCCAGTTATGTCCTTCTTCCATCTGTGTTGAAGGTGCCTTTTCTTCCTTTTTAGACAAATCATTTTTCTTGGCGATTTTTTCTGCAATTGTTCCTGCAGTGTCTTCCCAGTCATAAGTATCTGCTCTGTCTTTTGATATTCTTACCTGTTCACATAATTGGTACGTTCCAAGGTTTTTTCCATTAAGAACCACCTCAACCCAAACAGTATCCATGGCTGTTACACCAAATGTTTTACCTATCTTTGATGAAAGCGCATTTCTCATCTGAGTTTCATCTATATAATTGGAAAGTAATAACCAATGTTTATTTTTGCCCATTCCAAATAGGCTTGTTTTCTTATCTAATTTTAATTTATATGCTTTTTTTGGAAACCATCTCCATGTAGAATTTCCATGACCTTTTACTTCTGTACCCCCATCATATTCTACTTTTCCGTCTGTTCCATCTGTTCCTGCATCCTGAATTTTTAAATTAGCATCAATGTAGTCTTCCTTAGATGCAATTTCTGCATTGCCTTCTGTGTTAATGTATACAACAGGCAAACCACTTTTTGTCACATCGTAATCGTCTGTTGATGTGTTTCCTGCCAAATTTTCTTTTGTGTCTTCAGTATTTTTTTCAGCTACTGTACTAACATCGGATCCACTCCCATTTTCAGCATAAGCAGTGTCGAAATTGACACTGCTCATACCTAAAATTAAAGTGCAAACTGTTGTACAAGAAATAATTTTCTTAACTATTTTTCTGTACATTATCTGCTCCTATTCTTATTTGTTTTTAATCTTAACAGGTTTTGACCATTTTCCATAAGATGTATTCTTACCAACTTTTCTAAATGCTCTTACTCTTGCATATAAAGTTTTCTTATTCTTAAACTTCTTAGAAGTTACTTTAATTGTTACTGCGTTCTTATTAGCTTTTACAACTTTCTTTGTACAAGTTACTAACGCTTTCTTGTTGTTATTAGCATTTTTCTTTGTTGTGTAAACTCTTACCTGATATCCATTAGCCTTATTAACCTTCTTAACCATTAATGAGATTTTCTTCTTAGAAACTCTCTTAGCTGATTTCTTAGCAACACTTGCCTTACCAAGTTTCTGTGTTGTAACTACAGTTGTTGGCTTCTTAGTTGTTGGCTTCTGTGTTGTTGGTTTCTGTGTTGTAGTTGCCGGTGTAGTCGGCTTTTCTGTTGTTGTAGTAGGTTCTGTTGTTGCTGGTTCTGTTGTTGTATCAGTTGTAGTTTCAGGCTCTTTTACCATGTAGCCGTTTTCATCAAACTTGTACTTCTTGCCCTTAATTTCTACTTCACCTGTTACATAATTATCACCCCAGTAATATCTTGTACCCTTAACATTTCCATCTGAATCAAGTTCATCTTCAAAAGCACCTACTGTAAGCTTACCGTCTTTAGCAAATGTGTAAGTTCTCTTTGTATTCTTACCTCTTGTTGTGATAATCCACTGACCGCCTGATAACATACGACCCATTTCTTTACCGCTGTTCTGGAAGTAATAGAGATTTCCGTCAATTTCCTGCCACATTAATGCATAGCTACCGCCTGCTGTGTAGTATCTTGTAATTGTAACATCTTTGCCTTTCTTATCCTTAACAACTTCTTCAACAAATGAGCCTCTTACAAACTTACCATTTTCATCAAAAGTATATTCTTTTCCGTCAATTGTATTCTTGCCTGTAACTGCTACTCCGTCTTCTCCTACATAGTAGTTGTCATTGTCATTTGTTTTCCATCTGTTCTTATCAAGATTTCCATTTGCAAAGAACATTGGAAGACCATTGTCTTTATTAGTTGCAATACCTGTATAACCGTCAACTTTTCTTGAGCCATCACACTTCTTACATATTAAATGTCCATCTCCCTGATATACATAATCATGGATTCCATTTACACATTCACCTTTTGACTTTGTATATGTGTCTAATAAATCTCCATCCTGATCATATACATCAACTGTAAATCCTGATGCATTTGCATCAACTGAGAAATAAATTCCGTCGTAGTCTGTGTTTCCAAATTTAGCGAAATCATAACCTCTTACATTTGTTGCAGGGTATGATTTTTCACCTGTTGAACCACATACATAATATACTGTTCCGTTTTCTGTGTCTCTTGTGCCTGCCTTTAATGGATTTGTTCTTGCATAAGCATGATCATGTCCTGAGAACATAAAATCAATACCAGCTTCGTCACATGCTTCTGAAATATACTTATGTACGTTTTCGCAGTCATGTGTTGTTTCATTTGTTCCATAAGGTGGTTGATGTGACACAACAACTTTCCATTTTGCATTGCTCTTTGCTGCATCTTCTACTAACCATTTTGCATCTTCAATTGTCTGATTCTTTGAAGCTGTGTATCCGATAACTGCAACGTATACATTTCCATAAGTTACTGAATAGTGATGTTCACTTTCAATATTGAACATATTCTTTGCAATTGTTGATTCAGGATCACCTGCTAATTCATGGTTACCTGTTACGTGAATCATATCAACACCCTTGAACATATCCCCATCAAAGGCTGTTAAAATATTATCCCAGTAATCGTACTTTGTAGGATCATCTACAAAGTCACCTGTCTGAACACCAAAATCATAGTGTTCTTTTGAAATCATATCTGTAATCTTAGAAATAATTGTTGTATCGTCTGCCTGTGTATCACCAACTAAGAAGAACTTAGTATCTTCATTCTTGTAAGCAGTTGTAAATTCATATTCCTTAGACCATAAATCTCCGTCTCCAACTTTGTATACGTAAGTTGTATCAGCATCTAAATCATTAATTTCTGCTGAATTAGCATAGATAATTCTATTTTCTTTTACATCTGAATATCCAGAAAGAGATGTAAGTTTGCACTTGCCTTCAACCTTCTTGAATGCAGTGTCACCATCTTTTTCATAATCACTCTTCTTTGCGTATAAAACAACAGGTGTGTCTTCACTTACGCCCGGTTTTGAAACCCAAGTGATATTCTTCATAGATGTTGAATCTTTTACAGCGTTAACCTTAACAAATGTTGGTGTACCATCTTCATTACCGGCTGTAGCGTATGTCTGTGCCTTGGTAATAAATGAACGATGTCCATTGTCATCCTGAACATAAACTGAAATTGCCTGTGCTTCCTGAAACTTAGATGTTGTAATATTTCCTCTTAAATCTGTCTTACCAAGAAGTTCACCATCCTCCTTATAAACAGATACACCTTTCACTCTCTTGCCTGTCTTGCTGTCTTTAACTGACATTGTAATGTCCATTCCTTCAATTAAGTCACTGAAAGAAATTGTGTAGTAATCTCCAATATCTGTATATTCTGTATCCTGAACAAATGTATATGTTTCTTCACCGTCACCTGCTGCAATCTTATATGTTGCGCTAGGAATTGAATATGAGAATTTGCTTCCATCGCTTACATCTAATGGAATCTTTACAGATAATGTTGCAATCTTATTTGAGTCTTCATTTGCTGTATCTGCATAAGTTGCAATCTGATTACTTGTTTCACTTGCTTTTTTCTTAGCATAGATTGTTACCTGATTGTTTGCTTTGTTATATTCAGGTTCTTTTGCCTGTTCAAAGCCTTCAGCATAACTTACTGAATAATCAGAATAACCTTTTGCTAATTTAACTGTTGCTGTTAATTCATTAACTTTACTTGCATCACTTGCTGTAAAGTCGATGTTCGCCTCGTCACCAATATTTGCTTCTCCCTGTGAAGTAGCATTAATTGTAACTGTATTGTCATCTTTATTTTTCACTTCAAAAGTCTTTGTCTTTGACGCTTCGTTACCAAACTTATCTCTGACAGAGAATTTGATAGTATGCTTTCCGTTTGCAAGTTTCTGGTTATTTAATGAGATTTCATCCTTACTTACGTCAGTATGCATACTACCGCCATTTGTAAGATTAACACCATCTAACCATACGTTTGCTGTTGTAAAATCTACACCTGATGTGTATTTGTTTTGTAAGTCTGATGCTCTTGCTGTGAATGTTACATTGTTTGTGTCAAGCACTGCATCATCATTTAATTCAGTTCCGTTGGCTGAAATTGTATCAATACTTGGGTTGTCTATATCATCAGTATTCGCTCCATATACGAACTGGATGTTGTCAATATAGATTGCTCCCTTACGGTCGCTCGGCTGAATTTCATTTCCATCCTTGTCGTATTTACCCATACCTGTTCCGTTTACGAACATAAGTCTAATCATATTGTTTCCAAGGAATTTGTATGGTGCCTGATAATCCTTTAAACTGGCTTCTACATATTTCCAACCTGTCCAATCGAAACCACCAAGTTTATGTTCATCCAATTTTGCTTCTTCTGTAAAGTTCAAGTTAAGAACTGTTCCGTTAGCATCATATAGCTGAATTCTCAACCAGAAGTTTGGTATTCCTTCCGGTGCATATACATACATACCAATTCCTGTTGGTGTTCCAGGTATGTCTCCTGATGGATTTTCAAGACCTACGCATGCACCTTCTGTAACAGCTCCACACTGTGAGAAGTCATAGTTTAATTTAAGCGAATGATTACCAAATCTTACAGGCTCACCACTTGCAATATCAACAACTTCTGTAGACTCGTTACCACCTCTGCCATAATTCATTGTCTTAAATCCGGCGTTTGGTTCTTTCTTGTCTGCTGCTGTTGAATACCAGTCTGCTGCAGGAATTACTGTTCCATCTTCCATTGTATGGTCTTCAAAGTCATATACAACTGTTGGCTGTAATCCTACAACAACATTAATTGTTGCCTGGATGTCGCTATCTTTGTACTTACATCTGATAGTTCCATATAAAGTATTTCCGTCTGATGATGTAAATTTATTATCCTTAAATGTACCAATTGATGAATCACTAGGCTGTTTGTTAGCATCTGTTACATTTTCAGTTGTCCAAATAAAATCACCATCTGCATAATTAACCTGTCTGTTGTTCCACTTAACAGTTAAACCTAAATCTGTTTCTTCTTCAAAACCAAGGTTTACTTCATCATTTACGAATGTAATGCTGTCCGGTTTTCTTACTTCAATTGTTGTGCTACCAACAACATTATCTCCTGACTTTAACTGTACTTCTACAGTTCCTTCTGTTCCATTAGAAACAAATTGACCTGTTGTTCCATCAATTTTACCAAAGCTATCATCTTTTAATACAAAAGTTGCTTCTTTAGGTAAATCTGCCTTTCCACCTGCACTGTCAACACCTGTTGCTTCAAACTGTACAGTTGAACCTGGTGTATATACTTCCTCTAAAGGTGAGATTGTTGCATGATCAAATTCACCATCTGCTTTTGCATCTGAATAAATGAATAATGATGAAGAAACCTTTCTTTCTGTTCCATCAGATGGGCTATTCTTTACTTCTAATGAATCTGTTCCTTCTGTTTTTGTTGCAAATGTAGCTGAACCACCACCATCTAAATATAATGCTTCAACACACCCCATAGCTTCCATTTGTTTTGCAGTTTCATAAAGTGACTGACCACATGACTTTGGTGCCTGTCTACCATCCGCTTCATATATGATAACTGAACCGTCTGCCTTAATACCTACTGCACATCTTGGCATTGCATAAGGATCCGCTGCTAATTCTTCTAAAGCTTTTCCATCTTTTACAAGAAAGAATGGTGAACCGATAGCTTCAACTACATCATCTAAAGGTTCATATGCTTCTCTACAATCAGCTGTTCCATCTTTCATTATTGCAAAGTATGGATGATCATTCTGAGTCTGAACAATATCTCCACCCATAACTAATGAACCCCATGGCTGACCTGTTCCCATATCAAAATAGTCACCATTAATTGCTGCTACGATTGTTTTTCCTGTTGCTTTTTCTGCTGCTTTTGCCTGATCTCGAACTGTCTGCATGCCCCATTTACCAGTCTTATCATAGTTCTTATAACCAGCCATCATTCCAACACTAGATGTTTTCAAATCAATTTCTGCCATATAGGCCTGAACCTGATTATTTCCATCCTTATCTACTGTTGTAATGTGTTTCTCTTTAATTCCAGGTGCTATACTATATTCCTTTACAGATGTTAGCACTCTGTCTTCCGGCACTTTAACACTTGCACCGTAAACAGTTATACTGCTCACTACCATTGCTGTTGCAAGCACCACAGATAAAAATTTCTTAACTGCTTTTTTTAACATGTGTTTTCCCTCCTCTTTGTTAAATGTTTTCATTTGTCATTTTCGTATTTTTAGCCCATTTTTATACATTTTTTGGCAAACGATACTTTACGATTATAGCATTGATTCCTATTAATTAATAGGGGCAATTTACGAAAAAAGAGGATAGCATTATGACTATCCTCTTAAAAATGTTTTTATTATTTTAAACTACTTTTTAATTTTAATCTTAACCGGCTTAGACCACTTCTTAGCTCCAACTGCCTTTACTCTAACATATAATTTCTTCTTGCCCCTTAACTTCTTGCTTGAAAGAGTTACTTTTGTTTTCTTAACAGTCTTCTTGTAAAGTACTTTTTTGAACTTCTTACTTGTTGAAACCTGAATGTCATATTTCTTAGCGCCTTTAACTTTCTTAAATGTTAATTTAACCTTCTTTGAGCTAAGTTTCTTTGAAACCTTCTTAGTAACCTTTGTACTCTTAAGAGAAGCTTTCTTTGTTGTTGGCTTAACTGTTGGCTTAACTGTTGGCTTAGCTGTTGTTGGCTTAGCTGTTGTTGGTTTAACTGTTGTTACCTTAGGTGTTGTTGTTTCATCTGAAGTTGATGTGTCTGGCGTTGATGCATCTGGCGTTGATACATCTGGTGTTGATGCATCTGGTGTTGATGCATCTGGTGTTGATGCATCTGGTGTTGATACATCTGGTGTTGATACATCCGGTGTTGATACATCTGCTGATGATGCATCCGGTGATGTAACATCTGCTGATGATACGTCTGGCTGTGTAACGTCTGCTGATGATGCATCTGGTGTTGTTACACTTGGATTTGTTGTTGCACTTGGTGTTGTTGTTGATGTTGTTGTATCTGAAGATTCAACCTGCTTTGTCTTACCAACAACACTTATATCAGTAACTGATACATTGATGCTATCACCTGCTGCAATAGAATCATTTTCTTTAATTCCTCTATCTCCATCCTTTTCAGTTGTTAACTGTCCTAATGCAATTATAAAGTTCTGTTTTGAAGTTGCTGCTGTCCACTCAAACTCTGCTGAATAATCACATGTATATCCTTCTTCATCATTTCCTGTCCAAGTAGCTGTTGCAGAACTTGCTAAGAATTTATCTCCATTTGTATTTGTTGCAACTAAGAACTGTTTCTTAACATTTGATTTGATTGTAAACTTAACTGTATATACTTTTCCCTGTTCAAAGACAAGTGTTGTATGCGCCATTAATGAATACCAGTTTCCTCCGGCAACAACACTTCCTGTTGCTAGTGATGTTCCTGTTCCACATGGATTATCTGACCAATTGTCTGATTCATTGTTAAGAGTCCATTTAGTATTTTCATTTACTAAGTTTGTGCCATCTTCTACAATATCAAGTGGAACTACAACTGTTTTTGTAACTGCTTTTGATAATGAGCCATCTTTTACAGTCTTAACACTAATATTATGAGTACCGTCTGTAACTCCTGTTAACTGACCCTTTCCAGCTTTTACTTTCTCTGCTGCAAGTTTACCATCTACGTAAACATTGTATTCATAATCTTCCTGACCTTCACCTGCCACGATTTCATAATCTATAACACCGTATTTAGTTGATTCTGCTTTCAAATCTGCTGGTGCATCAATATCAACTGTTGTGGTATATGTAGGAGTATCCGTATTTGCTACGATTGCAATTTCATTGATAACATAGCCGTAATTAACTGCTCCTTCTGAAAGTGTTACTTTTACATATCTTACATTTTCCGCTTCATAATTTGATAATTTATCTAACTTAACAGCATTGCTATAAGCCGGTTGAACACCATCTGTTCCACAAATTAATGAATCTCCTGATGCAACCTCTTTATACTCTGCGCCATCATCTGATAACTCAATAGAATATTTCTTTGCATATGTTCTTGGATTAGTATATGCAATCATAAATCTGTCTAATTCAGCTGTCTTATATTCTCTTCCTAAATCAATAACAAAACTTTGTGGTGATGTTTTTCCAGTTCTAAATGCAACATCTTTTTCTTCTCCTGCTGTTAACAAACCATCAATCATATTAACTGCTGATTCAGCATATTCATCGCTATAATATGAACTTATATCTGTTATTGAAACATCTGCATTATTGTTCTTGTTTACAATATTTCTAGGTGATGTGTATAATTCAGAAGAATCTTTTACAGTAACTTCTTCACTATCAATTCCTTCTGATGTTGTTCCATTATATGAAGAAACAACTTTAAGTTTGTGAATTCCTGCTGAAACACCATCTATCTTATAGTCCTTTCCTGCTTCAACCTGATTACCTACAAGTACATTATCATCATATACCATATACTTATAATCTGCCTGATTTTCTCCTGCGGTTATGTTATATGTAATCTGATTGTAATCTTCTGATTTAACAGTAACACCTGCTGCATTTTCACAATGTGAAACCTCTACTGTTTTTGCGTCCCCATTTGTATCTAAAACTGCAATTTCTGTAATCTGGATTCCGTAATCTGCAGTCTTAGGATAATATGCTCTAACATATCTAACTGCACCAGTTGTACTAATATCATTAACCGTACAATTATCCTCGTCAAATGTCACATCTTCTCCTGCACTTGCAACAGTATTCCAATTAGCATTATCCGATGAGAACTGAATTTCATAACCTCTTGTAATACATGTGTCATTAGCTGCAGCATCCTTATACTGTACTAATACCTGTTCAATAGTTGATGCATCATAATAATCACCTAAATCTATTACTGCATAACTTTCACCAGTATAGCCCCATCCTTTCTTACTTAATGCACAATGTGCATCTCCTGTTACATCTGCTTTTAACTTTCCATCATTTAAGTTTGCTTGAGCCCCTTCTGCACATTCTGGAAATAAGCTTGTAGTCTTACTTAATGCAAGGTTCTTTGTTGCATCTGCCACCATAGCCTTCTGCTCATCTGTTGCTGCAAAAACCGGTGAACTCATTGGCAAGCCAGCTACGACCATAGACAATGCACAAGTAATAGCTGTTGCTTTTTTTAGTCCTTTAAACTTTCTCATATAATCTTTCTCCTTTCGATTAACGTTTTTTCATCTCAAAGTTCCACTCTTTGATTGACTTATATTTTACCATATTTCCACCTTCCAAACAACAAAATGCACTAAAGAAAACACTTTTATTTCTCTTTTTTTATGCAACTTATACAAAGCAATATTTTGTTAATATAAACTAAAAAGAAGTCGTAGTCAACGCAACCACCACTTCTTTTTTAGTAATTTTACACAATAAAAATACTTTTATTCAATTTTTAATCCTTAAAATTTATATCAAAAAACATATTATTATCTTACCATTAGCTTAGGAGTTCTATCCACTCTATAAATCCCCCAGTTTTTTTCTGCTTCGTTTGGTCTGCTTCCGCCCTTCCATGGTTCATCAAAAGCTTCAAACATGTAAGCAATTATTTGTTCTTTGTCTGTCCAATCCCAAAACTCGTCATAATACCTTTTCTGGTTTTCTTCGTTTGCCTGACCTTCTTTCATTTGTTTAAAGTCAGCGCAGTCTGTTGCCCAGCCTACTTCTGAGAACAGCACAAATTTGTCCGGGTACATTTCCTTAATTTTTTTGTACCATGTTTTATTTACTTCCAAAGCTTCTTCAACTGTATTTCCATACCATAATGGATAAGAATGAACACTGATAATATCAAGATGCTTTGCAAGTTCTTCTAATTCAACCCACTCAAAAGCGCCTTCATTAAAAGTAACCGGTTTACCTGTTCCTTCTCTTAATCTGTCTGCAAACTTAATTAAACGTTCTACAGGCACATTGTTAGCACCCCATTTTGGTGTATTTTCGTTTCCAACTGAAACAGCGTTAATAACATCAGAGTAGTTATTAGCAATTTCAATTAATTTTTCAATGTTATTATCATTTCTTTTTGCTCTATTAACAAGTTCCGCATCTGTGTAAGTTTCTTTTAACCATGGACAACCCGGATTATTTACCTCTGATATTAAATCTGGTCCTAACATTACCTTCATATCAAGACCTAAGTCGCGAATTACCTGACATGTCATTTCAGCATAACTAATTGGATCATACATTCTAATGTATTTAAATCCCATTTCATCTAAAATTTTTAGGTCCTCTACTATTTGATCATATGTTGGATAGGTGCAGTCTTTTGGACTTTGACCTTCTCTATATCCTGAATAACATATTGCTCTACCCCAATCAAACATTTATTTTCTCCTTTTATACTATTATTTATCCATACTACAACTATTTTATCTGGTATTTTATAATTCCAACGTGGAAAAAATATTATAAGAAAGTGCTGTGAAGCCGTTGGTTCACAAAGGCAGCGTAGTCGGCTTTGTAGAACCACTACGAGCGGAACGTAGCGGGAGCGTGCTTTCGTTAATATGTTTTTCACAGCCGAAAGTATTAAATTCATTAGCCTAAAATTGCTGTAATTTGGCTCTTGTCACCAAGTTTGTCTACATCTTCTTTTGCAATTGTGTCTGTGTTTCCGTATAAATCACCGTCAATGTAGATTTCTTTTACTGTGTATTCTCCTGCTTCTAAACCAAATGGATTCTGGTATGTTACTGTAATGTTTGCACCTCTGAACATACATGTGGCACTTGCCATTCCGTTTGAGAACTGTTCAGCTAAAAGCTTTGGAGCAAGTTTCAAGGCACCAAGTTCACCTTTAATTCCGTACATTTCATTTAATACTGTAAGAAGTAACCAGCTTGCTGCACCTGTTAAGTAATGGTACATTCCCTGTCCTCTCTGATTTACATATTCAGGCACACCAGGATAAATGTTACTCTTGTGGTAATCTGCGCAATGCTTGTACAATGTGTTGATTACTTTGTAACCTTCTTTTGCAAAACCTCTGCTATATAATGCATTTGCATACATAACTGCCATGTGTGAGAATACTGCACCGTTTTCTTTGTGACCAAAAGCAAATCCAAATAATCTACCCATATCTGTTTTTACTTCCTTGAAATCAGTGTTAAGTCTGTAACCGCCAATTGCTTCATCGTAAAGATATTTGTCAGCAGCTTTTGCGATTTCTGCTACCTGTTCGTCTGTGGCAACACCTGACATTACTGTAAATACCTGACCTGTAAGCATCATTCTTACTCCACTTTCAAAGTCACCTTCTACAGCTTTTCCGCTGTTGTCATAGTAACCGTTAAACCATGAATTTCCTTCCTTGTCAGAAGTCCATTCTGTGTTTCTAATGTGGTCTGTAATCCAGTTTGACATTTCTGTTAATTTATCGGCTAACCAGTCGCACTTAACTTCTGTTTTTTCTCCTGAAATAATGTGACCAACTTCATCACAGTATTTTTCAAGTAAAGCATTCTTTTCGCCAATGCTATCATAAATGCTGCTATCTGCTTCTAAGAGCACCAAAATTTCTTTTGCTATGCTTACTGTATCTTTTCCTGTTTTGTCACTGTAATCCTTAATATCCTGAGCAAGATTCTTCAAGTTACCGCCGTAAAGAGCTGTAAAAGCAACGCTTTCTCCACGCTCTTCTGCCATGTCAAGACCGTCGTTCCAGTCTGCTCCGCGAAGTCTTATATGATTATGCTCGCCAACATCGTAGAATGATGTTAAATGCTGAATAAGTAAATGTTCTAAAACAGTTCCTTCGTATGGAAGTGCGTCTTCTGTCATCTGCTTATTTCCTATTGTGTCATTCCAACGGTCATCACGTTTTTCACCACGACAAATCTGTGCGTCTTTGAAATATGTATTGGCTTCTGTAAGGAATTCAATATCTCCTGTCTGCTGCATATATAATCTTGTTGTAAGATATGGCCAGGCACCATGGTCCATCCAAACTCTTACAATGTTGTTTCTGTCTGCTATGAACTCACCCTGTTTTGAACCGATGATAGTTGCATTTGTACCGTCAAATCTTACACCGCCAAAGTTGTCTATTAACATTTCTCTAACTTTTTCAGGTTCCATAATAAGAAGTGCAAGGCAATCCTGCCATAAATCTCTCCAGCCTCTACCACCTTTTCCGTAATCATGGTGTGGTAAAAATGAGCAACCGTAAATTCTTCTAAGCATTGGCTGGAAATTAACCCAGTGCATCCAGTTATCGAAATCTGAATCAGCAGAATTGTAACTTACGTTGATTTTTTCCTGCCAGAATTCTTTTGTTTCTTCTAAATATTTGTCAAAATGCTTCTTTATTAAATATTTCTTGCTTAATTCTGTGATTTCTGCTTCTGATTCACCATAGCCTAAAGCTACAATATAAGTTCTTGTTTCGCCCGGCTCTAATGTACAGTCAGCAAATCTTATTGCAGCCACTGTTTCGTATCCATCTACTTCTTCGCCTGCCTTATATGGTAATGGCTGATTTTTTACAACGTAATATGGATTTTCGAAGTTTCCTCCACGCCCGATAAACTCTTCTGTTACAGGGCAAAAACTTACAGGTGAAACCATTTCTCCGTTAACTTCTTCTTTTGCTAATGCGCCATAGAAAATCTTGTTTTTGTTGTGTCCTCTTTCATCAAATGTAAGAGTTGGATAAATCATTATTCCGTTTTTTACTGTAAAAGTTCTATGAAGCAATGATGTTACGTGTCTGTGATCTCTGATGTTTGACGCCGAACGTGCATACATTGGTATTGCAACTGTTGATGTAATTGTCTGTGCCTTATCAGATGTGTTTGTAATTTCAAACTTTGTAAGTTCTACTTTTTCTTCTGTTTCAGGTACAAAGCTGGTCATTACAGCTTTTAATCCCATTTCCTGTGACTGTCTTTCTACCTTCTGCCACATAATACCTGCTGTAAGTTTTACTTCTTCTTTGTCATCTTCAAAAAGTTTTGCCTGCTGTTTGCTTGAACGGCCTGTTACAGACCAAGCTCCCTTTCCTTCAACATAAATCCAGAAGTTTCTTGAAGACTTGTTGTTGTGTAAGTTTTCGCTACTTACCGGTTCAAGTAAAAATGTGTTTTGGTCAAGCTTAATGTCGCCTCCTAAATCCGGTGTGATTGCACTCATCATACCTGCTTCGTTAGCAAGTGGGAAGTACATATAACTTGTTAAATCAGGATCATCTAATGTAAATGTTCCCTTTTTGTCCAAATACTTTAAATCGCTCATAAAATCTAATCCTTTCTCCTTTTTATTTTAAATTGATTTTGTTCAATAGTTTTCAAATAGTTGTTTGAAACTGCATTTTTGCAGGTTGTTGTCTTTACTCTGTATTTTGCAGATAGTTGTTTTAGTCTGCATCTTTGCAGATTGTCTTTTTTGCTTATTATTTTTAGGAAATTTTCTTTTTATATTTTATATTATATTTTTAGTTTTTGGAAAAACTATAATTGTTACATATTTATTTTATATACCTTTATTTGCTCTTAAATATAATTAGCAGGAACTTGTATTAGGTAATCTAAAAGATATAATTTCAATTCTTTTATTTACTTTCTTTTATAATCTTTCCAAAAATTAAAACGTTTCAAGCTTTTATAAAGAAAAAATGCTGTGAACCTTATAGAGTTTATATCTTTTTCAAATGTGTGTTGGATGAGAACCCTAAAGATTCTCATCCCCACCATTTGCTCTATAAAAATTTATAGCATTTAAAATGATTTATTCAAAGTAAACATTTATAGCATTAATCTTGCCATCACGAACAGCTTCTGCCATTTCGCCAACAATCTTACCTTCTGTTGCTACTGTTTCACCGTTGATTTCAACCTTTGAAACCTTAGCAGCATCAACGCCATAAGTGTTCTTTCCTGTATTATTAATGTATGTTACGTCACATGTTGAAAGAAGTCTGAATGTAACTTTTCCTTCATCAAATAACCAGTTTGCAAGCTTTGGATCAAAGTTAAGTGCAAGCTTACCATCTTCATAAGTAAATACCTTGCCACCCATCATCATCTGAATCCACATAGAAATCATTTCTGTTGTTGAACCTGAAAGTCTTGCAACAAATCCCCTGCCATGAACATCTTCATTTGGATTTACGCTTGATGCAATAAATGATGAATTTTCAAGTGTACTTCTACCATACATATTTGGATCTAAGAATGGAATAAGTGCTCCCTTAATTGTTTCATAATATTCATCATATAAACCTGCTTTAATCATAGCTAAGAGATATTTGTATTCCATGTGTAAGAATACGTTTTCTCTTTCCTGCCATCCTGGAGTAAATGCACGACAACGTCCATTTTCCATTGAACATTCTTCAATTGATGCTGAAGTCTTGTACATAGCAAGTTTCTCATCATAAAGACCTGTGTTCTTAACTTTGTTGTACATGTCTCTTGCTGTATCTACATCTTCGTAACCCATCATACGGGCAGGTCCTTCAAGGAAGTATGGTAAAGCAACTGCTTTAAATTCCTTAACCTTTGCCTTCTGAAGTCCGTAATGACTAATTACAGGTTCTCCATTTTCATCTACAACTGGTTCAAAATCAACTGCTTCATGTGTAATGTATGTTGGCACAAGTCCGTTACCCATTTCAACAGCCTTTGCAATACCTTTTTCAATCTTAGCTTCGAATGCCTTGAATACTTCTACAATGTGAGCTTTTGATACAACTGTTTCTTCACCGCTTAAGTAAAGTTTAATTGTTTCTCTGTAAGCTTCTCTGATTGTTGCAACCTTATCCCAATACTGGAAGTCATTAATTGTTCCATTGTTGTATTCGTCAAGTGCTGCCTTAACATCATCTAAGTATTTTGCAATTTCAGCAGGCATTGTAACTTCACCTTCTCCATCAAAGTTGTTAATGATGAAGTTTACTAATCTCTTTAATTCAAATGTTTCAGGTGTACCTGAACCGAATAATCCAGGAAGACCGTTCATGGCATCATTCCAGCCCGGCTTTCCACCTTCCATTTCAACACCGATTCCGTCAACGTCAAGCTGAGCAAATTTGCTAAGTGCTAAAATAACCATCTTAACAGCTAAAGATGTTTCATAAATCTTTTCGTCTTTTGTCTTTAACCAGTTAGTTGCCCACTTGTTAAATCCGGGACGTGCAAGTTTTTCTTCATCTTCAACTTCCATGCCGTACTGACGTACGTCACCTTTTTTATTAATAACATACTTTTCATCTCTTGGTACAACGTATGCAACGCTGTCATAGAACTTGTATGTTTTGTCTTCGAATAATAATTCGTTAATCTTATCAGGGAATACACTTAAGTAGTTATCTACTAAATCCATGTTGTAATCCCAGTGATCGCTCCAGTAACCTTCACCAAATCCGGCTTCAATGTTCTGGTCACAATCATTTAAGATTTCTGCAATGAAATCACCATCATCAATTTTTACTTTTAAACCAAGTTTTGCAATTGTGTTTGAAATCTGACCAGGTGTAAACTTACCTGCAACAATTTTTTCAATGGCTGTTGCATCTCCGTCAATGTTTTCTTTTACATAAGCATTAACTTCGTCTTCTTTTCCTTCAATTACGTTAAATAAACTTGGACGTACTTCTAATGGGTTGTAACCATCAGCCTGTACTAAACTGAAGAAAGTTTTAACGTTGAATTCTCCAACATCTTTATTGAAGAATACATCATTTCTTCTATTCTGAGAAACATCTCTGAAGTTTCCGTTACCCTGTGAATAATATTCAGCAGCAATAGAGAAGAAGTTGTAATCTCTTTCCGGATCTCCATGTTTTCTACTAAATAAATGAATTATAGACTTATTACCATCTTTGTTAAGAACATATGGATAACCACCTCTTAAGAAGTTATCTAAGTAACACTGTTCAATGTACTGGTCAAATTTTCCGGCAGATGTATGTGTCTTAATGTCAGATGTGAAGCTATCTGCTAATTCTTCTGCTTCTACAAACTTGTCTGCAATATAGCCAGGCTTTGTAAATGTAGAAACCTTTGAATTAATCTGTTCTTCTGAACCTGCAAATCCCATCATTGTATCAAATGTGATTGCTTCGTTTGCAGCTACTGTTTCATGGAATGCTGTAAATCCGCAAGGAACTTTGTTTGCGAAACACTGTTCTTTTGCTTTTACGTTATCAATTCCACCTTCGATAAATCTTACAGGTGTCATTAATGAAAGATCATATCCGAATACTGTATCCACATCGTAGATTACATCCTGTAATTCTCCACCTTTAATTGTAAGATAGTAGTAACCACCTTCAACATCTGAAACTTCTGCTGAATCCTTTGTTGATGCTCTAAGTGTGTAGTATGGAACCTTGTTATCAATGTTCTTAATGTATGCCCAACTCTTAAATAAGTTTGACATTTCCTTGAATTCACCATTTGAGATTCCGTATGTAATAATCTTTGGAAGTCCGTCAATAACTTCAATATCTTTTGCAGAATCAGAAATGTTCTTCACTGAAACCTGTCTAACTAATGCTCCAATACTTTCGTTTGGAAGAATGAAGTAATTAACCGTTACTTCAATACCGTATTTTTCATTTGTTTCAATAATCTTGAAACTATTTTTATTCATTCTAATCTGACGTTTTGCTTCTTTTTCATATTTGAAAAATGGTTCATAATATTCGCCGTCAATTTTTAAGAATGTTCTAAAACCCTTTACTGTTGTGTTTTCAAAAGCTGTATTAGCTGAATTAAATTCCATAATGGCATTGCCCTTGTTATCAATACCAAAACTGTTCATTCCCTGTCCTCTGTTTGTGTAGAACGTCCACATTGGAATACCCTTTACACCTGCAAGACCAGGTAAAAAGCTTGAAAAAGCTGGCAATCTGTCATAATCATCTATAACAAATGTCTTACCTTCAAGTCTATAATTCTCCATAATAATCTCCTTTTTATTTGCGTTTTCCGCATGAACTTCTGTAAACCATCTTTGGTGAAAGTTTTGTAACTGTACCGCTCCTGTCACCATCATCGTTTAATAATCTGAATAATTCATTTGCGCTTGCACTACCCATTTCTGTAATTGGGCTGTGTACTGTTGTAAGTGGAACGCCATAATAGCCACTAATTGTGCTGTCATCGTATCCTATTACGCTTACCTGTTCAGGAACCTTAATTCCCACATCCTGTAGCGCTTTTATGCAACCCCAAGCCATTTCGTCATTGGCACAAAACATTGCATCAGGAATCTTTATTCCACTTGATAGCATAGAGCGCATCTCGCTGTATGCCAGGCTCTCTTCGTAGTAACCTCTTAAAACAATGTCTTCATCAATTGGGAGATTATGCTTCTGCATCATTTCAACATATCCCTGATAACGATGCTTGTCATCTCCCGTATCATTTCCGTGCATGTAACCGACTCTCTTATGTCCTAATTTTAATAAGTAATCAATTGCCATTGATGCGCCCAATTTGTCATCAACTAAAACGCCTGAAATGTTCTTACCTTTGCTATCTCTGTCAATAAATACCATAGGGATATTTACTGTTGCAATTCTTTTTACATAATCACCTGTTAAGTCTTCATGGTAAATAATTGCGCCTGCAACACCTGATGCAATAATCATTCTGTATATTTCATCCGGTGAGTTGTCATTACTTATATAAATATTTAACATATAATTATTTAATTTAC
>OGZZ01001017.1_pt1 | contig 21305 bp, 10 predicted proteins | sample 1577021 | NCBI WGS metagenome assembly OGZZ01 (sample SAMEA3541526, study PRJEB24748) | human gut metagenome | biome: human gut; feature: human-associated habitat; material: faeces | place: China | collected 2012
ACACATCCGACACACGCGGTCAAAGCCCATCCTTTGGTACAACCTACCAAAAGACCGGAAAGGAGCTTATGAGCCGGGATGAGCTTGCAGTCATGGACGGCAGCAAGTGCATCCTGCAACTGCGAGGTGTCAGACCATTCCTGAGCGATAAGTTTGATATTACCAAACATAAGCGGTACAAGGAACTTTCGGATTTCGATAAGAAAAACGAGTTTGACGTAGAACGCTATCTGAAACACGAACTGCGACTGCTCACCACGGAAGAATTTGACCTTTATGAAGTGGATGTGACCGAACAGGCACAAGGATAAGGAGGTACATATCAGTAGCAAGAGATACACCCGGCCACCCGTTCGGGCAGACCCCGGACAGATGATCCGTATGACCGACACGAAATAACCACCATCTATCGTGTGATTCCAAAAGGCTGACTTTATTGAAAATGAAAGGAGAAGCCAGAATCGCAGGAAGCGGGCAGCACCGAAGATGTGCCAGCCCGCTTTCCTTTTGGAATCGCAAACATTCATCAAATCTGCGGTCTGGCGAAAATAACATATGGAATTCTTTAATCAGTCTATTACCGTTCTGCAGACTCTCGTTGTGGCTATTGGCGCAGGTCTTGGCGTTTGGGGCGTTGTCAATCTGATGGAAGGATATGGAAATGACAATCCGGGTGCGAAGTCCCAGGGCATGAAGCAGCTCATGAGCGGTGGCGGCGTGATCCTCATCGGTACGCAGCTGATCCCTCTGCTCTCTGGTCTGTTCGGCTAAGCACCCGCGATAGGAGGTACTCCCGCCATTGTTCGATAATATTTTTGTAGCCATCGAAAAATGGATGCGGGAACTTCTGACAGGAATGGTGGAGTCCAACATGAGTACGATGTTCACGGATGTCAATGAAAAGACAAGTGAGATCGCGGCTCAGGTTGGACGCACCCCACAAAACTGGAACAGCAGCGTTTTCAGTATGATTCAGAACTTATCAGAGTCGGTGGTGGTTCCGATTGCCGGAATCATCATCACTCTGGTACTCTGCTATGAGCTGATCTCGATGCTGACCGAGCGAAACAACCTGCATGATGTAGATACATGGATGTTCTTCAAGTATTTTGTCAAGGCATGGGTCGCAATCTATCTGGTCAGCAATACATTCACAATTACAATGGCAGTCTTTGACGTTGGACAATCGGTAGTCAATTCGGCTTCCGGTATCATCAACGGCGAGACTGCCATTGATGTTAGTTCGCTGTCCATGCAGATGCAGGCGGCGATGGCAACCATGGAGATCGGTGAACTGGTGGTGCTGGCTCTTGAAACCTTCCTTGTCAGCTTCTGCATGAAAATTATGTCGGTGGTGATAACTGTCATTGTCTACGGGCGCATGATAGAGATTTATCTCTATACATCGCTTGCCCCGATTCCGTTCGCAACGATGAGCAACCGTGAATGGGGTCATGTAGGAACCAATTATTTCAGAGGACTGTTTGCCCTTGCATTTCAGGCATTCCTGATGATGGTCTGTGTGGCGATTTACGCAGCACTGATTTCTTCGGTGCGGATTTCCAGCAATATGCACTCCGCGCTGATCGGCGTTGCAGCGTATACCGTGATCCTGTGCTTCAGCCTGATGAAAACAGGAAGTCTGTCCAAACAGATCTTCGGCAGTCACTAAAACCGGGAAAATCCGAGGAAAGGAAAGACAGCAGACGAAAGCCGTGTCCCGGCGGCGTGTCTGGCTGTCATGGTGAAGAATGGCTTATGTGACGATTCCGAAAGACCTGTCCAAAGTAAAAAACAAGGTCTTTCTCAACCTGACAAAGCGGCAGCTCATCTGTATGGGCTTTGCAGCATCCATCGGTGTCCCGTTCTACTTTCTTACGCGGGGAACACTTGGCACAAGCAACGCGGCAGCGGGCATGGTGCTGCTGATGCTGCCGGAGTTTTTCTTTGCGCTGTTCGAGAAAAACGGAATGCACCTTGAAACCATCCTGACAAACTTCATCAACGTCCGTTTCAAGCGTCCGGCAGTTCGCCGCTACGAGATTGAAAATCTGTACGAATATGAGCCGGAGAAACCTGTAACACCAAAAGCGAAGAAGGGAGGCATTATTGGGAAAAGAAAAGGATAAGAAGCCGCTGTTCGGCGGCATCTTCCAGAAATTCTTCAAGCCGTCTGCAAAGGCAGAAGCGAAAAAGAAGAAAGAGCATCATCTGACGGTGCAGCGGTCGATTCCGTATCTGGAAATGGGGCGGGACGGCATCTGCCGGGTGGAGGAACATCTGTATTCCAAAACCGTCCGCTTCTATGACATCAACTATCAGCTCGCGCAAAACGAAGATAAGAACACCATTTTTGAAAGCTGGTGTGACTTCCTCAATTATTTTGATTCCAGCATCCGTTTTCAGCTTTCGTTCATCAATCACAAAAGTGATATGAGCGAATACAACAAGGTCATTCAGATCGAGCCGCAGCATGACCAGTTCGATGATGTGCGCATGGAATACGCGCAGATGCTGAAACAGCAGCTTGCCAAGGGCAACAACGGTCTGGTTCGGACGAAGTACATCACGTTCAGCATTGAAGCCAAAAGCGTGAAAGAAGCAAAGCCCCGGCTGGAGCGTATCGAAACCGATATTCTCAACAATTTCAAGGTGCTGGGCGTGAAAGCATATCCGCTGAATGGTGTGGAACGCTTACAGATCATGTATGAGATGTTCCATCAGGAGGAAGAACGAAAGTTTGAGTTCAGCTATGACCGCATCCTGCAAAGCGGCATGACCACCAAGGATTTCATTGCTCCGACCAGTTTCCTGTTCAAGAGCGGCAAGGACTTCCAGATGGGAGATACCATCGGCGCAGTATCCTATCTGAACATCCTTGCCCCGGAACTGACGGATAAGGTGCTGGCAGAGTTTCTGGACATGGACAAGAATCTGGTAGTCAGTATCCATGTGCAGTCGGTAGACCAGCTCAAGGCAATCAAGCTCATCAAGGGCAAGATCACAGACCTTGACCGTATGAAGATCGAGGAACAGAAAAAGGCGGTGCGTTCCGGTTATGATATGGAAATTATTCCGAGTGACCTTGCAACTTATGGCGGCGAGGCCAAAAAGATTCTGGATGATTTGCAGAGCCGCAATGAGCGTATGTTCCTTATTACGGTGCTGTTCCTCAATGCTGCGAAAACCAAACAGGATTTGGACAGTGCAGTGTTTCAGACGGCTGGTATCGCTCAGAAGTTCAACTGCACCTTGAATCGGCTGGACTATATGCAGGAGCAGGGGCTTATGAGCAGCCTGCCGCTGGCCAATAATCTTGTTCCCATCAAGCGGGCATTGACCACGACTTCCACCGCCATCTTTGTGCCGTTCACTACGCAGGAACTTTTCATGGAGGGCGATTCCCTCTATTACGGTCTGAATGCAGTGTCCAACAACATGATTATGGCAGACCGCAAACAGCTCAAAAACCCGAACGGTTTGATTTTGGGTACGCCTGGTTCTGGTAAATCGTTCAGCGCAAAGCGTGAAATGACAAACGTGTTCTTCACGACAACGGACGATATTATCATCGCAGACCCGGAAGGCGAGTATTATCCGCTGGTCGAAGCACTGGGCGGGCAGGTCATTCATATCTCATCCACCAGCCGGGACTACATCAACCCGATGGACATTAACCTGAACTATGCGGACGATGATAACCCGCTGGGCATGAAGTCGGACTTCATCCTTTCCCTGTGTGAACTCATCATGGGTGCACGGGACGGCATGGAGCCGGAAGAAAAATCCGTCATTGACCGATGCCTGCCGCTGGTCTATCAGAAATATCTGAATGACCCGAAACCGGAAAATATGCCGATTCTCGGTGATCTGTACGACTGCCTGCGGGAGCAGAAAGAACGGCAGGCGCAGCGTATCGCCACGGCACTGGAAATCTACGTCAATGGTTCGCTGCGTGTGTTCAACCATCAGACGAATGTGGAACTGGATAACCGCCTTATCTGCTTTGACATTAAGGAGTTGGGAAAGCAGCTCAAAAAGCTGGGTATGCTCATCGTGCAGGATCAGGTGTGGAATCGTGTCACCATCAACCGCAATGCAAAGAAAAACACACGATACTACATTGATGAGTTCCACTTGCTCTTAAAGGAAGAGCAGACTGCCGCATACAGTGTTGAAATCTGGAAGCGTTTCCGAAAATGGGGCGGCATCCCCACGGGTATCACGCAGAACATCAAAGATCTGTTGGCAAGCCGGGAAATCGAGAATATCTTTGAGAATAGCGATTTCATTTATATGCTGAATCAGGCATCCGGCGATAGACAGATTCTTGCAAAGCAGCTCAACATTTCGCCGTTCCAGCTTTCCTATGTGACGAACAGCAACGAGGGCGAGGGGCTGCTGTTCTACGGCAACACCATTATCCCGTTCAAGGATAAGTTTGATACTTCGCTGAAACTCTATGGTCTTATGACCACGAAACCGAATGAAATTGCAAAATACAGGGAGAAGAAAGACGCATGATGAAAGAGAAAAAACTGAGCCAGATGATCCTGAAGCTGCATGACCGTGCTGAGGCGGCAAAATACGATGGCGATTCCAGCCCGCCTTATCAGGAAGTGGAAATGCTGAACTTTCACGATGAGGAATCGGTGGTGCATACGGTGCTGGAGGACTTTTACGCAGTCGGCGCACTGGCAGATGAACTGACCCACGGATTCCACATGGAAGAGCGGGGCTACATCGACCGCACGGAGGTCAATTCCCGGCTGATCGCTTTTGCCAGGGAGCTGGAGCGGATTCTCGATAAGTGGGAAACCCATGCAACGCTGATTGCATGAGTTTCCTGCCGGACGGGAGGTGAATCCGATGGCAGACAAGCGATTCCGGGGCAGAGATAAAATCGTCCAGAAAATGACCAAAGACGGTCTGGTGGAAGAGAATCTCCGCACCGGGGAAACCAAGTCCGCAGTTGCAGAAGAACCACCGAAGCAGGAAGATTCGGAAAAAGACGCTGCGGAAAGTGCAGAAGAAACCCCTGTTGTAGAAGAAGATGTGTGCATGGATGCCGAGGACGGAGAGGAGGAAAAGCCCCGGCGCAGCACCGCCAAGCAGAGTACAGAGTATTATAAAGCCCATCAGGAGGATGGCAAACCGAAAGAAAAAGATGCTCCGCCTGTGGACGAAGATGCAGAGCCTGCACCTAAGAAAAAGGGCCGCTTATCCTTTGATGATGAGCAGCAGGGTGGCATTGTCCGTGGCGCGGGGCTGGGTATTAAGAAAGTGGCGAAGAAAGGAGTGGATACCGCCACTGGTTTTGCCCACAACAAGGTACATCAGGTCGAAAAGGAAAACTCCGGCGTGGAGTCGGCGCACAAGAGCGAAGAAACGCTGGAAGGACTGTACCGCTTCTCCAAAGGCCGGAAAAAGACCAGAGAAAAATCCGCCAGAGCTGAGAAAAAAGTCGAGGCTGAGAAAAAATCCAGCCGTCTGAAATTTTCGGAGAATGAGGGCGGCATAACCGAAGAAGCGGCAGAAATGCCATTGAAAAAGAAACCGCCCCAGCCGCCACCGACTGCCGCAGGAGGTGAAGCAACAAAGACAGTCGGTTCAAAGTTTTACCAGAAAAAGCAGTATAAGGATGCCTATGCAGCAGCCAAGCGGGGCCAGAAAGCCGGAAACGCTGCCAGCAAGCAGGCGGCAACGGCAGCAAACACGCTTGCAGAAAAAGCAAAGGCAGCGGTGCAGGAGGTCGTTGTGCAGAACAAGACCCTCTGGGCGGGACTTGGCATTGCAGCACTGATGCTCATGCTGATTATGGGCGCATTCTCAAGCTGTTCAGCAGCGATCCATGGAACGGGCAGTACCTTTATCGGAACGACGTATCCCAGTAAGGACGCTGACATGAAAGGTGCAGAAGAAGATTATCTGGAACTGGAAAAGAAGCTGGATGAGCAGATACGGCAGATGGAGTCCACACATCCCGGCTATGACGAATACCGTTACCAGTTGGATGAAATTGGGCATGACTCCTATCAGCTGATCTCTCATCTGACTGCCGTATATGAGCAGTTCACCAGAGGACAGGTGAAACCCGTCATCAAGTCGCTGTTTGAGCAACAGTATCTCCTGAAAGTCTGGGAAACGATAGAGATTCGCACACGCATGGAAACCAGAGTAGGGATTCGGCCAACGATTGACGCTTTTGGAAACGTCAGCATGGAAACCTATACCTATCAGGAAGAAGTGGAGTATGAGTACAAAATCCTCAATGTCCTGCTGAAAAATAAAGGCTTTGACACCATTGCCAGAAAGAACATGGATCGGAAGCAGACTGGGCGGTATGATGCCTACAATCTGACCTATGGCAATCGCCCGGAACTGTTTGGCGCAGGCTCACCTACATACAGTGGCGGCACAACAGGAAGCATTGGCTCTGGCAGTTCGGGTGGAACAGGCGGCAGTTCCGGCGGTGGTTTCCGATATGATATTCCAGAAGAAGCCCTGTCGGATGAAAAGTTTGCAAGGATGATTGCAGAAGCCGAAAAGTATCTGGGTATGCCGTATGTGTGGGGCGGCAGTTCTCCAAGCACCAGTTTTGACTGCTCCGGCTTTGTCTGCTGGGTCATCAATAACTGTGGCAATGGCTGGAATGTCGGACGCACGACGGCAAACGGACTGCGTGGCAAGTGCAGCTACGTTTCTCCTGCAAATGCACAGCCGGGTGATTTGATCTTCTTTGAAAAAACCTATAATACTGTCGGCGCGTCGCACGTTGGCATCTATGTCGGCAACGGAATGATGATCCACTGCGGTGATCCGATTTCTTATACCAGCATCAACTCGACCTACTGGCAGAACCACTTCCTTGGTTTTGGCAGAATCAAGTAAAGGAAAGGAGAGAAGCTAGATGAGCAAAAAGCTGAAGAAGTTTTTGAATGATGCAGAGAAAACCGAAAGCAAGATCGCGGAACTGGAAGAGTATCTGAGAAATGTCCGGGCGGCACAGAAAAAAGAAGAGGACAATGAGATCGTTCGGGCTATCCGCAGCACAAAGCTGGGTGGGCGTGACCTGCTGGCACTGCTGGAAAATATCCAGGCGGGGAATGTGACGTTCCAGACAACCGTAAACCACGAGAACAAGACTTCGGAAGAAGCAGAAATGGAGGATGTGATTGCGAAAGATGCTTAAAAAGCTGGGTGTTGTGATTCCCAGTGTAGTGCTGACCCTGCTGATGGCAGTCGGCTTTTCCACTCCGGCATTTGCCTATGTAGAGCCGGAAGTCAAGGAAGAGCCTGTGCAGGTCATTGAGGAAGAGGAACCCACCGAGGAAGAGAAGATTCCGTTCACCATTGCGGGCAACGGCGAGGTGGAAGATAACATCACGGACGATTCCAGTAAAGAGTTCTTCACGGTCAAGACCAAGGGCGGCAACACCTTTTTTCTGGTGATCGACCGGGCAAGGAACAGCGAGAATGTGTATATGCTCTCAATGATCGACGAGTACGATTTGCAGGAGTTTCTGACCGATGAGGAACGCAACGGCAAGGAAGAAGAGGAGCCGGCAGTCGTGTTGCCGGAAACCAAACCTGAGCCGGAACCGGATGTCGAGATCGAAGAGCCGGAACAGGACGATGGAAAGCTGACCAAGATTCTGGCAATCGTATTTGTTCTGGGTGTGGGCGGTGCAGGCGCATTCTTCTATTTCTACATCTATAAGCCGAAGCAGAGTGAGCCGGAAGTATCGAAAGAAAATCTGGAATATGAAGCTCTGCCGACAAAGAACGAGGATGAGCAGGACGCAGAAACCGAAGAATAATAGAAAACCCGTATAATCTAGTGGTGCAGGGATGGTCTGATTCGGACTGTCCCTGCTTTTTTCAAACAAGCAGGAGGATACATGAAATATCTTGTGATAGCAGAAAAGCCGAGTGTAGCACATTCCATCTCGAAAGTGATCGGTGCATACAAACATGAGGACGGGTATCTGGAGGGTGGGGATTGCGTGGTGAGCTGGTGTCTGGGGCATCTGGCAGAGTATGCAGCCCCGGAGTATTACGATGAACACTATAAAAGCTGGCGGTTCGATGATCTTCCGATTCTCCCGGAAGAATGGAAGCTGCTGGTTTCGGAAGATAAGAAAGCGCATTTCAATATCCTGCGAAAGCTCCTCCGAAGCAAAGATTTTGATTATGTGGTAAATGCCTGCGACGCAGGGCGCGAGGGAGAAGCAATCTTTCGCCGTGTGTATGGTCTGGCAGGCAGCAAACTCCCGGTCAAACGGCTGTGGATCAGCAGTATGGAAGATGCCGCTATCCAGCAAGGCTTTGATTCCTTAAAGGATGGCGCAGAATATGACAACCTGTTTGCCGCTTCGGAGTGCAGGGCAAAGGCGGACTGGCTGATTGGCATGAATGGCACACGGGCCTTTACCAAGAAATACGGCAGACGGCAGACCATTGGACGGGTTCAGACTCCGACACTGGCAATGCTGACGAAACGGCAAAGCAAAATCCAGAACTTTGTAAAAGAGCCGTACTACAAGGTGGAAATCACGGGAAATGGCATCGTGGCAGAATCGGAACGGATGGCACAGGAGCAGGATGCGGATACCATGCAGGCAGCTTGTGATGGACAGTGTGCCGTGATCGGCAGCATCGAGCGCAAGCGGAAAGAACAGTCCGCTCCGAAGCTGTACGACTTAACGACCTTGCAGCGAGAAGCCAACCGCTATTATGGCTTTACCGCCAGCCAGACTTTGAAGATCGTACAGGAGTTGTATGAAGAAAAGCTGGTGACATACCCGCGAACGGACAGCCAGTACATCACGGAAGATATGCAGCAGACTATGACAGCTTTGCTCAAACATTACAGCGGCGAGGTTGGCAAGGTGGAACAGGTAGTCAATAACAAGAAAATCACTGACCACCATGCGATTCTGCCGACACTGGAAAGCTGCAAGCGAGAGTCAAACAGCCTGTCCGGGGATAAAGAAAAGGTCTTTGCTCTCATCGTCTGGAAGATGCAGCAGGCGGTGCAGCCGCCATACATCTATGAGGATGTTCTGGTAACAGTATGCTGTCAGGACAGGAAATTCACCGCAAAATACAAAAATGTTTTGCAGGCGGGACATACCGCAATGCCTGTTCCGTTTGCAGAGCAGGAAAAAAGCAAGGGTGTGGCATTCCCAAAGAAACTGGAACAGGGCGCGGTGATTCCTGTGGTGAGCGCGGAGAAAAAACAGGGGTTTACCTCCCCGCCGAAAGCATTTACCGAAGATACCCTGCTTTCTGCAATGGAAACCGCAGGCAACAAGGAGTTTGAAAAAGACACGGAAAAGAAAGGACTGGGAACGCCTGCGACCCGTGCAGCGATTCTGGAAAAGCTGGTATCTTCCGGCTATGTGGAACGCAAAGGCAAGCAGATTCTTCCCAGTGCAGAGGGGGTTACGGCAATCGCAAATATCCCGGATTACCTGAAATCGGCAAGCATGACCGCCGAGTGGGAAAATGAACTGCTGCGGATGGAACGGGGCGAAACAAAGCCCGCTGACTTCATGCAGGGCATCGGTGGATTGCTGGAACGGATGCTGGCAGACCTCCGGCAGATTCCTACGGTGCAAGAATCGACTACTTATAATAAGGTATCTATCGGGAACTGCCCGGTATGCGGCAAACCCGTCTGCGAGGGCAGGCAGAACTTTTACTGCTCTAACCGGGAGTGCAAATTCGCCCTCTGGAAAGAAAGTAAATACCTTTCCAGCATGAAAAAGACGCTCACGAAGAAGATGGCAACTGACCTTTTGAAGAAAGGACGCACCCATGAAAAAGACTTCTACTCTGCCAAAAAGAACAAGACCTTTGACGCAGACCTTGTGATGCGGGTAGAAAATGGCAGGGCGCAGTACAGTCTTGAATTTCCGAAAACACCAGTTAAGAAGTAAGGAGGGAACGGTTGGCAAAATTTAATGATATTCGGGAACTTGCCCAGCAGAACGCACGGTGGGTAAGCAATTCTCCGAAAGACTGGATGAACTATCTGGATGTGGCGGCACGGCTGTACCGCTATTCGTTCAAAGATACTCTGCTGATCCATGCCCAGCGTCCTGATGCGACCGCCTGTGCAGAGCTGGAAGTCTGGAACAAGAAAATGAACCGCTGGGTAAACCGTGGCGCAAAAGGCATTGCACTTTTGGACGATGCCAGCCCACGGGCAAAGCTGCGCTATGTGTTCGACATTGCGGACACGCATCTGGTGCAGGGCGGCAGAACGCCGATCCTCTGGCGCATTGATGATTCGGAACACCAGCAGATGATCCTCGACCATCTGGCAGATACTTATGCTCTGACGCAGACGGACAGCATGAATGCTGCGCTGATGGAACTGGCACAGCAGTTGACCGCTGAAAATCTGGAAGAAGCGATGGATGGTCTGGAATATGAGGTGGCAGACACTTTTCTGGAAGGACTGGATGAAGATAACCTCCGTGTCCGTTTCCGGGAGTTAATGACCAACAGTATTTTCTATACCCTTTCCCGACGCTGCGAACAGGAACCGCTGGAAGTTTTGGAAGATGAGGATTTTATCCGTATTGTGGATTTCAACCAGCTTCCGGTCTTGACCTTCCTGGGCAATGCTGTTTCGGAACAATGTGAAGCGGTTCTCCGTGACATCGGACGGGAAATGCAGAAAATTTACCGAAAAGAAGTCACAGAACATCTTGCAAAAACTGCCGACAGCTTGTATAATACCAGTACGGATTTTAACGCATTAAAGCGTGAAACTGAAACGAACATCACTGAAGGAGGAAAACCGTATGGAACTGACTTATCACCGCAAGGGGGACTACCTGTTTCCGAACCTGACCGTACAGGACGAGCCGATGAGCATTGGGAAGTACGGGATGCTGCGCAGGACTTATCTGAGGGAAAACAAGAAGAACTGGTATCAGAGTATGCTGATGAGCGGCAGGCTGAATCAGCATCTGGCGCAGATCGACGAGCAGGCGGAGAACCGGATGGAAGAACTGATCGAGAGCCTGAACGAGAAGTATCCGGCTCCGAACAAGGAAACCGAACAGATGGCATGGGTGGCACATCAGAACAATCTGACCGCGATGGCGGAAGAGATCGTGCTGAAGGAATTGGTGTACAACTAACCGCTGACACAACCGAACAGGATTTGAGCGAAGCAGAGGAAGAAATTGCCTCTGCTTTTTCTCTGCCCAGTCTGCCGACCGTGGAACAGCAGATTCGGGCAATCGAAGCCCCGATGCAGGCCCAGTATGCCGATGAGATCACGATTCCGGCAGAAGTTGTGGATGAAATCCTGCGGACGGGAAGCAATCGAGGCAAAAGCCAGCTCCGCCTTATCTATAACTTTATGACCGAACAGACCCCGGAAGAGTATACTGCTTTCGTCAAAAAAGAGTATGGCGAGGGCGGCAAGGGCTTTGAGATCGGCGGCACAAAATATGCAGTCTGGTTCGATGAGTTGGGTATGCAGATCGCCGTTGGAGATACGGTTCGGAACGACCCCAAAAACAAAGCATTTCTGTCCTGGGAAGATGTCAGCTGCAGAATCCATCAGCTTCTGCAGCAGGGAGAGTACGCACCAAAGTCTATCCTGGATGCAGCCCGTGGCAATGCTCTGCATGAACACGCAGAAGCCCTAAGCTATATGGAACGCGATATGGCAGAGGGCGTGGCAGAGATGGTCTTTGCCGATACGTCCATCTTCTCCGGCGGATACCCGGAACTTACAGAACGACTTGCAAAGTTGATTGACCAGCCGGAATTTCTGGCTGACCTGAACGAACGTCTTTTGGGACTGGCAGAAGCCTACGCCGAAGATAAAAGTGTGATGCGGATGCAGTTCTACCGCCCGGATAAGGTGTCGGAACGATTTCAGAAGTTCGCCCTCCCGTATCAGCCCTATCAGGCAAGAGAGGGCTTTCAGTGGAATACGCAGAAAGTCTTTATCACGGAAGATGAGATCAATGCTTTCCTTGCAGGCGGCGGGCCGTATTTGGATGGCAGGCTAGCAACGTACAGTTTCTTCCTTACCCATACAGAGAAAGCAGAACGCGCGGCATTTCTGAAAGACCGATACGGTGTGGGCGGCAGCAGTCATGCACTTTCCCGTGCAGATAATTCCCATGCCAGCTATGACGGCAGAGGTCTTGAACTGGCACGGGGCATCTATGGAAAGCCGGATGCGCTGGTAAAGCTGAACTGGAACCAGGCGGCTGAACGAGTTGCAAAGCTCATTGACCAGAGTTTGTATCTGAAGCCTGCGGATTACAGCCGGATGCCGAGTTACGAGCGTGAGCAGATGGCAAATCGGGTAATCGGTTTCTACCATCGTCTGCCCGATGAAGTAGAGCGTCCATTTAAGCGGGAATTGCTGAATGAGGATGCCAGAAAGAAACTGCCCACCATGCTGGCTGACCCGGAACAGGCGGTAGAGCTTCTGGAAAAGATGGATGTAGCACTTCTTTCCGTGCCGCTGGATTCCCCGGAATATGCGGAAAAATCAAAGACGCTTGCTGAACTGCACCAGTATGTTGAGGGAACGTACACGATCTTCCCGGAAAAGAAAAAGGCTGTTGAGATTTCTGTTTCTGAGACAGGACAAATATCGCTTTTCGATATTTGGGCGCAGGAACAGGAATCGAAAGAGCATTCAACCACCGCAGTGGTTGAAGAACCCCAGAAGCAGGCGGCAAAGTACAGCAGAAATATCGGGGATTATCTCTATCTGGAAGATGACCGCCTTTATAAAATCGAACGTGTTACGGATTCTCTAATCTATCTGAAAGATATGGAGCGTCCTGCATGGGCGGCGCGGGTGCTTCGACCGAACCAGTATGATGCAGAACTGGCAAAGAATCCGCTGAATGATTATCTTCTGGCAGGGCAGGAATCTGCATTGAAAGATAGTCGCTGTGTTTACAAAGAATGTCTGTATTCCATGCTGGATGCGGTGCAGCAGAGTGAAATCTATCCGTATCTCCGCGACCGCGATGTGGATGCAGACGAAGCGGAAAAGGAACTTCGGAACAAGATTGACGAGCTGTTAGAGCAGAATGCGAAAACTGCTCCGCTGTATCTGGAAGCAAGCCAGAACTGGGAAAACTTCAAAGACTGGTTGGTAGAAGATATTTTCCAGCGCACCTATCAGGACGTTATTACGGACAGACGGGATGCCGTTGCACTGTATCAGGATAGCAAGGACGCACCGCAGTGGGTGCGCGGCATTATGGTTCCGTATGCAGCGGAAGAAAAGGCCGTTGAGCCGACCTTGCAGCCCCTGCCGCTGGATGCCGTAAACGAATATAACGCGCTGAAAGAGCGTTACCCGGATGCTCTGGTCGGCTATGAGCAGTACGGCAACTTTGAGTTCTACGGCGAGGATGCAAAGCGCGTTTCAGAACTTCTTGGCAGCAAGCTGTTGGAAAAGGAAACCGCACTCGGCAAGGTTGAGGTGTCTGGTTTTCCACGTGAACAGTGGGCTTCTCAGGCAATGAAGCTCTGGAAGCAGGGGGAGAGCGTCTATCTGTCCGGCCAGCAGGAAGATGGAACCCATGCGCAGACAAAGTATTTCCGCAGAGAGGAATATCTGCCAGTCAATACCATCATTGAACTGGACGATAGAGAGTTCCGTGTGGATTCGGTCAACTTTGAGCAGGGGACGGTCAGCTTGCAGGACATGACCCTTGCGGAAGAAGCCCGGTATCCGATCTTCCGAACGGAACCGCTGGAGTACATTCGGCATCTGTACGAACAGGCCGACGTGCCGATGAAAGAAGCGATAGAAACCACAGTCTTTACTGCTCTACACAATGCTGGTGTGGCTTACGAGGATTTTTCCCCGGAGCAGATGGATGTGATCTATTCGGTGGCAGAATCGGGCGGCGAGTTAGAAGAACTGCTGAATCCCGACTTCTCGCCGGAACAGATGCAGCTGATCGCGGATGTGCAGACCCGGACAGATGCCATCCATCGTTCAGCGGCAGATGATGCTGTGAAGCCTCTTACCAGCAAGCCTATGACCTCGGAAGAGGTCAACCATGCACGGCGGCAGCACAACCTTCCGCTGGACAGTGGAGCCGAAACGGAACAGCCTGTACAGCCCAAACAGGAGCCTATGAACTTCCGTATTACGGACGATGATCTCGGCGCAGGAGGAGCCAAGACAAAATTCAAAGCAAACATCGAAGCCATCCGGCTGCTGCAAACGCTGGATGCAGAACAGCGGCAGGCAACCGCAGAAGAACAGGAAGTTCTTTCCCGGTATGTCGGCTGGGGCGGCATTCCGCAGGCATTTGATGAGAAGAATGCAGACTGGTCGAAAGAGTATGCGGAACTGAAATCTCTGCTCCCGGCAGATGAGTACAGCGAAGCGAGGGCATCTACGCTGAATGCTTTCTACACTTCTCCCACGGTAATCAAGGCAATGTATGAAGCCCTTTCCAATATGGGACTGAGCAAAGGCAATGTGCTGGAACCGTCCTGTGGCGTCGGCAATTTCATGGGTCTTGTGCCTGAAAGCATGGAAAACATCAAGATGTATGGTGTAGAGCTGGACAGCGTATCAGGGCGCATTGCACAGCAGCTTTATCAGAAAAACAAGATTGCCGTGCAGGGCTTTGAAACGATGCAGTTCCCGGACAGCTTCTTTGACTGTGTGGTAGGCAACGTGCCGTTCGGCAATTACAAAGTGCCGGATAAGCGGTATGACCGCCACAACTTTCTCATCCACGATTACTTTATTGCAAAGAGTCTTGACCTTGTTCGTCCGGGCGGCGTGGTGGCGATAGTCACTTCCAGCGGCACGATGGACAAAAAGGATTCCTCTGTCCGAGAGTATCTTGCCAACCGTGCTGATCTGGTCGGTGCAATTCGCCTGCCGAACAATGCGTTCCAGCGCAATGCCAATACAAGCGTAGTAGCGGACATCCTGTTTTTGCAAAAGCGTGACCGGGCGGCAGTGGAGCGGGCAGAGTGGGTAGACCTTGGCAACACGCCGGAGGGATACCCCATCAACCAGTATTTTGCGCAGCATCCTGAAATGGTGCTGGGTGAGATCACGACTGAAAGTACACAGTACGGCAAGCAGGAAACCACGGTCAAGCCCATCGAGGGCGCAGACCTTGCACAACAGTTGAAAGCAGCCGTTGAGAACATCCATGCGGAAATCACTGAGCCGGAAATCACGGACGATGAACTTGACCAGAACGCAGAACCGCTCCCGGCAGACCTGAACGTGAAGAATTTCAGTTACACCAATGTGGACGGACAGATCTATTACCGTGAAAACTCCTATATGAACAAGGTTGACCTGCCTGCGGTCACGGCAGAGCGTGTGCTGGGGATGATTGCCCTGCGGGAAACCACACAGAAATTGCTGGACTGCCAGTTGCACGATGGTACAGATGCCGAAGTGGAACTGCTGCAAGGAAAGCTGAAAGACCAGTATAAGCGGTTCACAGCGCAGTATGGTCTGATCAACAGCACCGCAAACAAACGGGCATTCCGGCAGGACAGCAGCTATTGTCTGCTGGCATCTCTTGAGATTCTGGACGAGGATAAAAACCTCAAGCGGCTGGCAGATATTTTCACGAAACGCACTATTCGCAAGCCGGAACCTGTGACCTCTGTGGATACGCCGAGTGAAGCCCTGGCACTCTCCATCGGAGAAAAAGCAAAGGTCGATGTGCCGTTTATGGCTGAACTTTGCGGAAAGACAGAGCAGGAAGTGACCGAAGAACTGGCGGGCGTTATCTTCCGCAATCCTGTCACACAGGCGTGGGTGACGGCAGACGAATATCTGTCCGGCAATGTCCGGGAAAAGCTGGAAACGGCAGAAACCTTTGCTGCAAACCACCCGGAGTATCAGGTCAATGTCGAGTATCTCAAGCGGGTACAGCCGAAAGATTTGAATGCTTCGGAGATTGAAGTGCGGCTTGGTGCAAACTGGATCAAGGCAGAGTACATTACGGACTTCATGGAGCGGGTGTTCAAAACGCCGAGTTACTATATCGGAAGTTCCATCAAGGCAACCTATTCGGAGATCAGCGGTGCATGGAACATCAGTGGCAAGTCGCTTGACCGCAGCAATCCCCGTGTGACGAACACCTACGGTACAATGCGGGTCAACGGTTATCGGCTGCTGGAAGATGCACTGAATCTCCGGGACACCAAAATTTACGATACCGTCTATGAGGATGGAAAAGAAAGGAGAGTGCTGAACAAAAAAGAAACCATGCTGGCGCAGCAGGCACAGGAAGCGATTCGGGATGCGTTCAAGCAGTGGATTTTCAAGGATTTAGACCGCAGAGAGGAACTTTGCAAGGTCTACAATGAGCGGTTCAATGCGATTCGTCCCCGTGAATACGATGGCAGTCACATCAAGTTCGTAGGCATGACCCCGGAAATCAGCCTGATGCCGCACCAGAAAAATGCAGTGGCGCATATCCTGTATGGCAATAATACGCTGCTGGCGCATTGTGTGGGTGCTGGCAAGACCTTCCAGATGATCGCTGCCGGCATGGAAAGCCGCCGTCTGGGTCTGGCGCAGAAGAATCTTTATGTTGTGCCGAACCATCTGACGGAACAGTGGGGTGCAGACTTCCTGCGGCTGTATCCGAATGCCAATGTGCTGGTAGCAACGAAAAAGGATTTCGAGCCATCCAACCGAAAGAAGTTCTGTTCCCGGATTGCCACGGGCGATTATGATGCTATCATTATCGGGCATTCGCAGTTTGAGCGGATTCCGCTTTCCCCGGAACGGCAGAAATCCATGATCGAGCGGCAGATTCAGGACATTACCTTTGCGATTGCAGAAGCAAAGGCAGAGGACGATGGCAAGAGTTTCACGGTCAAGCAGATGGAGAAAACAAAGAAAACCTTGCAGGCAAAACTTCAGAAGCTGAACGACCAGAGCCGCAAGGATGATGTAGTTACATTTGAGCAGCTTGGTGTTGACCGCCTGTTTGTGGACGAGAGCCATTTTTATAAAAATATGTTCCTCTACACAAAAATGCGGAACATCGCTGGTATTGCTCAGACCGATGCACAGAAGTCCTCGGATATGTTTGCAAAATGTCAGTATCTCGATGAAATCACTGGCGGCAAGGGTGTGACCTTTGCAACAGGTACGCCTGTATCGAACAGCATGGTAGAGCTGTATACCATTATGCGCTACTTGCAGTATGACACCTTGCAGAAACTTCATCTTGGACATTTCGATAGCTGGGCGGCTTCGTTTGGCGAAACCGTAACAGCAATCGAATTGTCTCCAGAGGGAACCGGCTACCGTGCAAAGACGCGGTTCGCCCGGTTTTTCAATCTCCCTGAATTGATTTCGCTGTTCAAGGAGTCCGCAGACGTACAGACGGCAGATATGCTGAATCTGCCTGTGCCAGAAGCAGAGTACATCAATGAGGTGCTGAAACCCAGTGAAACGCAGCAGGAAATGGTGAGCAGCTTTGCCGACCGTGCAGAGCGTGTGCGGAACGGAAATGTCGATCCGAGAACCGATAATATGCTCAAAATCACGAACGACGGCAGAAAGCTGGCCTTGGATCAGCGGCTTATCAATGACCTGCTGCCGGATGAGCCGGAAAGTAAGGTCAACCTCTGCGTGGAGAATGCCTATCAGGTATGGGAAGAATCCACGCCCGACAAATCCACCCAGTTGATTTTCTGCGACTTATCGACCCCGAAAGCAGACGGAACATTCAATGTGTACGATGATGTCCGGGAAAAACTGGTGGCAAAGGGAATCCCCCGTGAGGAGATTGCTTTTATCCATGAGGCAAATACCGAAACCAAAAAGGCAGAACTGTTTGCAAAGGTGCGCTCCGGTCAGGTGCGTATCCTGCTTGGTTCGACCCCGAAACTTGGTGCTGGTACAAACATTCAGGACAGACTGATCGCCCTGCATCATCTGGACTGCCCGTGGAAGCCCTCTGATCTGGAACAGCAGGAAGGACGCATTCTTCGTCAGGGAAACCGCAACCAGAAAGTGAAGATTTTCCGTTACGTCACAGAGAATACGTTCGATTCGTATATGTGGCAAATTCTGGAAAATAAACAGAAGTTCATCTCGCAGATCATGACCTCGAAATCTCCTGTTCGTGCCTGCGATGATGTGGACGATACCGCGCTGACCTATGCAGAAATCAAAGCATTGGCAACGGGAAATCCCTACATCAAGGAAAAGATGGATTTGGATATTCAGGTCAGCAAGCTGAAGCTGATGCGGGCCAATCATACCAGCCAGATTTACAGTCTGGAATCGGATATTGCACGGCGGTATCCGGCAGAGATCACGGCAGCGAAAGAGCGCATAGCAGGTCTGAAAGCTGACCTTGCAGTGGCAAAGCCGTTGCTGGAACAGGATAAGGAAAAGTTCTCCATCACGGTGGAGGACAGGGTTTATACCGACCGCAAGGAAGCAGGATCGGCGATTCTTGCAGCCTGCGCCGCAATGAAGATCGCTAAGACAGAGGGGCAAATCGCAGATTTGGGAGGGTTTGCAATCAGTTCCCGGTTTGATGCGTTCGCTCAGACATTCAAGCTGACCATCAAGCGGCAGAGCAGTTATACGATTGAACTTGGCAGTGACCCGGCTGGCAATATCCAGCGTATTCTCAATGCGCTGGCATCCATCGAAAAGACACTGCCGCAGGTGGAGCGCAGGCTGGAAACCTTACAGCAGCAGTTGGCAGAAGCAAAGGAAGAAGTGCAGCGTCCGTTCCCGCAGGAAGCGGAACTGAACGAAAAATCTGCACGGCTTGCAGAACTGAATGCCCTGCTGGACATGGATGAAAAGGGGGATGATGCGGCTCTTGGCATGGATGAGGAAATGACGGAGAGTGAAATCCCTGCGCCGAAGCGTGAGATTGAGCGGAGCGCAGACAGCGTAAAACGTCCGTCGATCCTTGCACAGCTTCACGAAAAGCAGGCGGAACGCATGGCAGAGCCGAAACCGCAGAAAAAGAAAAGTCACGATATGGAACTGTAACTGAGAATGCCCCGTCAGATCTCCGAAAGGGAATCTGATGGGGCAGATTTTGTAAAGGAGGGCATGAATGGCAGATAAGCGGGCAGACCAGCTCAAAGAAATCACGGAACGATTGGAGCAGGGTGTAAAGGACATTTTTACTTCGGAAATGTATACGAAGTACCTGCTCACAATGTCGAAGTTCCACAATTATAGCTTCAATAATACACTGCTGATCGCAATGCAGCGTCCAGATGCTACGTTGGTGGCTGGGTACAATGCCTGGAAAAATAAGTTTAACCGCTATGTGAAAAAGGGCGAAAAGGGCATCCAGATCATCGCGCCTGCTCCGGTAAAGGAACGGGAAGAACGTGAGAAAATCGACAAGGACACCGGGCTTACGGTGCTGAATGAGAACGGAGAACCGGAAATCGAAGTGGTGGAGAGGGTGATTCCCCGGTTCCGGGTAACAACGGTTTTCGACTATGCCCAGACAGACGGAGAACCGCTGCCTACGCTGGAAGTGAATGAACTTACCGCCCGTGTCAAGGATTATACCCTGCTGAAAGAGGCAATCGAACAGGTATCTCCTGTGCCAATTCGTTTTGGAGAGATCGAGGGCAGCGCGAAAGGCTATTACAGCCACATGGACAAAGAAATCTGTGTTCGTGCTGATATGGGCGAAAGCCAGACCATCAAGACGATGATCCATGAGGTTGCTCATGCCATGCTGCATGACAGCGACCAGATGAAACAGCGCGGCGAGGAAAAAGACCAGCTTACCAAAGAAACAGAAGCGGAAAGCATTGCATTTACAGTTTGCTCGGCACTTGGCATTGATACTTCGGACTACTCATTTCCGTATGTGGCAAGCTGGGCAAGCGGCAAGGAACTGAAAGAATTGAAGGATTCGATGGATACGATTCGATTGACTGCTGCTGATTTTCTTGAAAAGTTGGAAACGGCGGTGGCAGAAAGGAGTGTGGAGCGCATGACGGCGATGGAATACGCAGAAAAGCTGATTGCGGACAAGGAACAGGATAAAACCATTTTTGACAACAGCCAGCGAAATCTCATTGTGAACTTTGCTTACAAGCTGGATGATCGGGCGGCAACGGAAGAACTGGCGAGCAATCTGGCGGCTGCGGTTGAGGCTGAAAACACGGAAGAAGTCAATCGCCTGATGTGGGAAGCAGAAGAGAAAATCGAAAATCTGCCGGATGGCATGATCGGGCTTTCGGAAATGCACGAATACGGGTATTTGAAAGATGATGTTCTGCCGCTGACAAAGGAAGGCGCACGGGAGTGGCATCGGCTGGGCGAACGGATTTACCCGCTGTTTCAGGATGGCACGGTAGGAGATTTCGCCAGTCAGGAAGAGATTGAACAGCATGATGGCATTTTCGGAATCAAGGCGGACGCATGGAGTGCAATTTTGCTGGAAAAGAACGAAGAGTATCTGGAAGATGAGTATGCCCGCCCGGACGCTGCACTGACGGTGATAAGCCGGGAGCAGGCTCTGCGGCTGTTTGATGAGGGCAAGCAGATTTATCTTATCCGTATCAGCCCGTGGCCAGTTCTTGTCACAGGGCGTGAAGAAATCGAACGTGGAAGTGACTATTTCCAAATTGCCAAGGAAGATTTGGAAAAGGACAAGCAGAAAGCAATGGAAAACAGCGAGAAAGCACCCGTTGAAAAGCTGGCAGCAGACCTTGATGAGTTCGCCTTTGACTTCGATTTCTACCACTATAAGGACAGCGTGGAGGATCGGGAGCAGGCGGTTGAAGCACTGAAAGAACAGATTCAGGCTGGGGATGTTCAGCCGATCAGGGAATGGCTGCAAGACGCAGTGGAGGAATCAGAGGGAGAGTCCGCAGAAAAGGCGGCAGAGCTGATAACCCGGCTGGATGCGTTGGTCAAGGAGCAGAAGCTGCTTTCTGGCAGCGAAAAGCAGTTTGGCATCTACCAGATCACTGCCCGTGACCAGGAACACGACTACCGCTTTATGAATCTGGACTTTGTAAAGCGGCACGGGATGGAAGTAAACCGTGCAGACTATGAACTGGTCTATACCGCGCCTCTTACGGAAAAAGATACGCTGGAAGCTATTTACGAACGCTTCAATATCCAGCGTCCAGCGGATTTTACAGGGCATTCGCTTTCCGTCAGTGATGTTGTGGTGCTGAACGATGGCAAGTCGATCAAAGCCTGCTATGTTGACAGCATCGGCTTTGCAGAGTTGCCGGATTTTTTCAAGGAAAGAAAGATGGATTTGAAGAAAGAAACGATTCTG
>OGZZ01001029.1_pt1 | contig 21094 bp, 17 predicted proteins | sample 1577021 | NCBI WGS metagenome assembly OGZZ01 (sample SAMEA3541526, study PRJEB24748) | human gut metagenome | biome: human gut; feature: human-associated habitat; material: faeces | place: China | collected 2012
TAAGAAACCATTCGGTGTCTTATCCCCCTCTTGCCCCCGCCGCCGGGCGGCGGCATTCCTCTCCGCCGTGGGTACGGCGTTCCCTTCTCCGCCGGGAGACCCCGGCAAAGCTGCACAAAGTTATAACTTTGTAACTTTACAAAGTCTCAGCGTTACGCAAAGAACTGGTCGAGCGCCTGCCGTACCAGCTCCGACATATCGCAGTCGCGATGGAACGCGGCCTCCTTGAGCTGTCTATGCTGCTCCGGGCGCAGACGCACCGTCACCTGCACGGTGGATGCCTTTTTCTTCTCTGCGGCCGGTGCGGCGGCCTCCTCTACCGGCTTCGCGGCGGACGTGTCCCTGCGGCCGATCATATTCCTGAACATTTCTTCTGCACTGGGTCTTGCCATTACTGCTCCCTCTCCTTCTCCACAAATTCCTTGACGAACGCCAGACAGTCGCCTACAAAATTCCGGCTCGACTCGGTCACGCGCTCGCCCTTTGTCTGCGACTTGCCCTCGACGTAGTCGAACACGTTCTCCTGCGCCGCCTGCGCCTCCTTGATGATGACATTGCTGCGGATGGTCGTGCGGTAGACGTCCGCGCCCATGTACTCCGCGATCTTGCCGGTCAGCTCCTGAATGGTCTTTGTGACCCGGGTGCGCTCGGTGCGCGTGAGCAGCACGCCGTCGATGCGGAGCGCCGGGTTGGTGTATTTTTTGACCGAACGGTAGGTGTCGTACAGCTGCGTGATGCCCGAGGCCGCGAACGTCTCGGCCATGGTCGGGATGAGCAGATAATCGGCCGCCGTCAGCGCGTTGACGGTCAGCAGACCGAGCGAGGGCGGACAGTCGATCAGGATGTAGTCATAATCGTCCGCGACGCCGCTCTCCTCGTCGCGCAGCTTCTCCCGGAGCGTCATTTCCTTGCCGACGCTGTGCAGCTCCTGCTCGATGCCTGCGAGGATCGTGTTCGCCGGAATAATGTCGCAGGCGGCGGTGTGCTGAATGGCCTCGCGTGCCGTGACCGTGCCCTTCATGACCTCGTACATGGTCGCGCCGCTCTGGTTGTCGGCCGCCATCGACATGGACAGGTTGCCCTGCGGGTCGCAATCGATCGTCAGTACGCTGAAGCCCTGCTTGTGCAGACCGGCCGCCAGAATGCCCGTTGTCGTGGTCTTTGCTACGCCGCCCTTCTGGTTGGCCAGCGCAAAAATTGCAGACATAGTCGTCCCTCTCTTTCTTCGCGGTTTTCGTTGCTCTGATTATATACCCGTAAAGTTATAACGTCAAGACGTTCTGATGTTGAAAAGTTATAACGTTATAACTGCCGTTTGCAAAATCGTTAGAAAATTCTTCTTGTTTTCGCTCTTTCGTCTCTTTCGCCGAAGGTTTTAGACGAAAGGTTTGATTTAAGAAGAATAAATCGGTAAAGATTTTATTAGATGCCGCCAATTTGCACGCTTTCAAAAACCATGGCTTCTGTTTCCATATGACCCATAAACAGCCTACCCTGTAAAAACAGGGGAATGGTGCGGCGGACAAAGAAAAAGGACGGCCGGGGAGCCGTCCTTCGTGCCGCAGCCGGGAAGTTTCGTTTTCCGTGCACGACAACCGGCCATGACGCTTGTCATGGCTGGTTTTTTAATCCTGATATTCGCCGCGGGCAATCGCTTCTTCGCGGCGGCGGCGTGCATCGGCCTTCTGCGCGAGCCATGCCTGCTCCCAGTCGGCAAGCGGCCGGTCCGGCGCAGCTTCGGCGGCGTCCGTGCCGCACTGCTTTTCGAGGAAGTCGAACAGCGCGGTCTGTAAGTAGGCAACCGGGTTTTTGATGCGGTCATAGTCGATTGTGGTGCTGTCGAGGAAGCGCTCCACGCTTTCCGGGGAAATCATCTGCGCGACGGTCTTGCGGCGCTCCTGCGCGATCTCCGCGCCCTTGATGAACAGCTTGTCCGCGTGCCTGATGTTGCAGACCGCCGTCACGACCGTTCCGGTCAGGTCGTTTCCGAACCGCCTGCGGAGCGCGTCAGCGTTCAGCTGCGCTTCAACCTGTCTACGCTCCTTGCGGCGCACCGCGCGCGGCTTGTCCTTCTTCTTGAGCGACACGTTCTTGCGGATGCGGGAAACGTGCTTTTTGAGCTTCTCGAGGAAGCCGTCGATCGTGACCACGGTGGACACTGAGCCGTCAACGTGGTAGTTGGTCAGATACGGCGTTTCCAGATCGGGCGTCTCGCAGATCTCATACTCGTATGTCCAGCGGTTTTCCTCACCGGCCGGATGGCGGTGCTGCTTGAGCAGACCGGAAATCTTGAAGCGCTTCCAGAGCGTCGAGAAATGCTTGATTTTTTCCATGCAGAACGAACGAATGCCCTCGGGGCGGAGGACAAAGCCGGGAATCTTCATCAGATGGCTGACGAGCGCGAACAGACCCTTGCTGGCGAGGGAAATGGACTTGTCGCGCAGGACGGCGGTGGAAATATTCGTGTAGTCGCGCTGGGCGTCGGAAATGCAGACAACGTCACCGTTCGGGCGGTCGATGGCCGGGGAATAGACGAAGTCGACCGGCGCGGACGGGTGCTGCATCAGATTGTAGACGTGACAGAACGCACCATTTTCCGACTGGGAGAAATAGTGCTGCAAGTACCCCTTCTGCTTGAGCTCCTTCCACGCCGCGTTCAGCAGGTAGCCGCTGTCCGAGCAGGCATAGCCGAGGCGGCGCTTGCTCAGCGAGAAATCCGGCAGGCCGATAAAGGATTTGATGACGGCGAACAGACCCTTGGCGTCGAGGGAAAGCGTGCTGTCGCGCAGGACTTCGTTGTAAATTGTCGTGTAGCCGGTCGCGGACATTGCCTTCCCTCCTTTCCGATGGTCAAATTTTTTTTGCAGAAGAAACAAAAAATCGTCTGATGCTCTCACACCAGACGATTGAAAAACCATGTCTAAATTCGCACTAAAAATCGAAAATTCGTAATGTTGCACAAGTAAAATGTGTCGTACAAGGAAGAAAAATTGATTTTTGTCGAAAAACGCGCGTCGTATTGACATAACCGCTTGTTGATTGTATAATAGTTATACAAGTAAGCGGTATGCGCCATTTGGCGCGTTACTGGTCTCAGGGTAGTGAGATCTTACCGCTCGCTGGTGTTGGTTGCACCAAGTGGCGGATACCGTTTATCAAAGAGCTGATGCTTGCCGGCATCGGCTCTTTTTTTGTTTTCTGTAATTAAGAATACCATGATAACTAGGGGATGTCAAGTAAATTATCTTTTTCGTGCCTCAAAAGGCGAAAAAAAGTAGAATAAGGGTTGCAAACCAAATCAAATAGTGATACAATGCGCAACTTGAAATTGAAGTGCAGGATGAATTAAAGTGATATGCTACGGACAAATATTTATTTTAAAACCAGATTATACAATAAAAGTGGTAGTATTAGGTATGCTGTAATGGAATTTGATTAAGGGAATATAACCGAAAAAGCATAAAATGTAAGAACGAAGCCCTGGTGACGCAGCGCCGGGGCTTTGCTGCATTTGGAAAATTATAATGTTTTAACTTTATAACTTTTAATTAAATATATTTTACAGATTATATTTCTGTTGAAATATCTAAAATAATTGGATATAATATATCTAATAAAAGATATTTTTGAGGTGTTCTATGATTGATTTCCAAAAATATTTAGATGAAGCATTCTCTAAAATAAATACTTCTGATTTTTCTGATTCTGAAGAAGATCTTCCGCGCGATGATATTTATAAAGAAATTCAGCAGCTGATTGTCAGCGAAAGAAAAAAACAAAAGGTAACACAGAAAGAACTGGCGCACAGAACTGGTTTGTCACAGGCTAATATCAGCAATATAGAAAATGGTGTAACGCGCCCAACGATTGATTCATTACAGAAGATTGCAGAAGCACTGGGTAAGCGTCTTCTGGTTTGCTTTGAAGAAAGCGAGGATATTTGACTATGAAAACATTAACTCAGCTTCGGATTGACCATTTTCGTGGAATACGGGATTTGAATATAGAGCATTTGACTTCAATCAATGTAATTGTGGGTGACAATAACTGCGGCAAGACCAGCGTAATGGAAGCTATTCAGTTTCTACGCTCGGGAAGTCCTGCAAATATTTACAACATTGCCAGACTGCGTGATCGCACGTTGACCTTTTTTTCTAATTCGCTGTATGACAGCTTTATTTGTATGTTTCCCAAAGACGATGATAAATTGCAAATCAAACTTTCGGGAGAGTATGACAGTCAGCCTGTTTCCTATGTGCTTTTGGGAACCGAGTCAAAAGAGCTGATAGACCTAAATGAGCTGGATCGTATAGCACGCAGAGAATTTGCAGAAGCAAATGGAGAAACGGAAACCGATGTTTTTGATGGCAGCTCGGTTTATATGATCGGTGAACAGACATTAACGGAAAGTATTCGATTGAACCGATTGACTCGCGTGACCGGTACATTAATTCGGCTGAAACCGCAGATCAAGATCAGTTATGTATCGCCATTTGAGCATCTTAACGGGAATATTGTAAACAGAATTATAAAAAATGATGCTTATAAGTTAATCTGTCTGAATGCGCTGCAATTGTTTGATCCGGAAATAGAAGATATAATGATTTTCAGAAGTGATGTCAGCAATCGACCGGTAGAGTATCTGAAGCATAAACGGCTTGGCAATATGCCGCTGTCTACGTATGGCGATGGCATAAAAAAAGTTCTTGTATTGGCGAATGCGATCATTGGAGCGACTGACGGAATTTTACTGATTGATGAGATTGAAACCGCAATCCACAAAAAATATTATAATGATATTTTTCGTTTTATTGTCAAGGCTTGCCACACATTTAATGTGCAGGTCTTTATTACAACCCACAGCATCGAAGCAATTGACGGTTTACTTGCTACACAGGATTATGATATCCAGTCAAAAGAAGATGCTATTACCGTTGTCACATTAAGAAGAGAAAACCATAAGACATATTCTCGCGTCCTTCAGGGGCGAGAGGTCTTTAAAAACAGGGAAGCGTTCGGCTTCGAGGTGCGTCTATGAATAAACTGATTCTTTGTGAAGGCGCAACCGATGCAATCTTGCTCAGCTACTATCTGGAACGAACAGCAGGATGGAAGTTTGTTCGTCAACCGCCGCAGGGCGTATCCATTCGAGCAACAGAACAAAATGAAGAAGTCACATGGTATAAAAAGAACAACGACTATCTGTTGATCTGTGCAGTAGGCGGAAAAGATAATTTCGGGAAATTCTTTGACGATAAAATTCAAAAACCGCTCGTTATGTCAGATGCCTTTGAGAAGATCGCCATTGTAGCCGATCGAGATAACAGAGAGGTCAGTGAAATCGAAACAGAAGCATCCGCTTTTCTGAAAGTACCGTGTGGCACCATTAAAAACAATCAGTGGAACGATTGCAGTTATACGAACGAGTTTAGAATGGAAAAAACTTTTTCGGCGTTGCTGGTCGTCATTCCACAGGAGCAGCAGGGCGCATTGGAAACCGCAATGCTTGCAGCCATTGCTGAAGATCCATATGATAAGAGCATTGTCGAGAAAACAGGAGCGTTCGCTTCTCGAATGCGTGAAGAAGCATCACGATATATTTCAACGGATCGTTTGAAACTGAAGGCGCACCTGGGATCGACATGGGCTGTACAGTATCCGGAAAAAGTCTTTTCCCTAATTGACGAACAGATCAGAAATGTGAAGAGGGAAGAGTCGGAAACGCTGCGGTTGTGCTTTGCGTCTCTGGTGGAAATTTAAGGCGGAATATTTCTTTTAAGGGCAGTAGTATCACGCTGGGAAGATAAAGTATCAGTTTACCCGTTTTGTATGAACGGGTAAACTGATAACCTATGAAAATAGCAGGTTATCTTTGTGGGAAATGCTTGCCTTTCAAGCGGAAATATCGTATAATATATATGTAAAGTCTGTCTTAGCTCACTTGGTGAGTATTGTCTCTTTTCGCTCCCTTGTAGGAGTACTGTATCTAAATTTAAAAGTTCAAGACTCTTATCAGATGTATTCTGATAAGAGTCTTTTTATATATAGATTTGCCCATATGAACGTTTCTCCATCCCTAAAAAGAAAGGAAGTATCCGAGCTGAATTAGTGAAAACATTTGTTGCGAAAGCGTAGAAAAATACAGGCTATCACCGAAAATGCAGGAGAGAAAACCAACGTAAAAACGTGCCCGGTACGCCGTAAAAGTACCGGTGAGATAGAGTCCCGACTCTACCTCGGCTGCTAAAAGAACAGCCAAAATCTAATAAAACGGGCCGGTCAGGATAAACCGGAAAAAAGAATTATCCCGTCGTGCATAAGACGTAAAAGAGTGCATGCCTGATGATTTTTTTCAGAGGGCGACTTATGTTTTAACATCAAAAGTGAGATACAGTTGAGATACAGTAAGGGAAATTTTTATATGGGACACAAGAAAAAAGACGGAAGGAATAGCCGCACACTGCATCAGCAGGCGTATGACAGACTGCAAAAAATGCAAGCATTTGGCGACAGCAAACGCCTCGATAAGCTCGAAAATCCAGAGGATTTTGCAAGAAAAATTTACAGCTTTTCGACCTACCAGACGTACTTTAAGCACATAAAATACTTTATCAAATGGCTGCAAAGGGAACATCCCGAAGTAAAAACGCTGAAAAAAGCCGAAAAATTTGTGCCGGAATGGCTGCAAGCTCGCGTGGATAAGGGGCTTTCCGCATGGACGATACAGACCGAGGCGGCCGCGCTGAATAAGTTGTACCAGATAAAATTGGACGATGAAAATCGCTTTCAGCCGCCGAGAAGATTAAAGGAAAATATCACGCGCAGCCGCGGAACCAAGAAGCGCGACGCGCATTTTTCAGAGAAAGCAAATGAAGAGTTAGTCAATTTCTGCAAGGCCTGCGGCTTCCGCCGCAATGTATTGGAGCGGTTGACCGGCAGTGATTTATACGACCGCGTAAAGGCTGAAACCGCATTCGCTGAAGCGCAGGAAGCAGGTAATGAAGCGCTCGCGGAAGCACTGCTTGTGGGTTTGAAAACCTTCCCGGAACAGGATTATTTCATCCTGCATCACCGCGACAAAGGCGGGAAAACGCGCCTATCTCCCATCGTCGGGCCGCACATAGATGCGGTCGTTCGGCGCATGAAAGCCACGCCGCCGAGCGAAAAAGTGTGGCAGTATGTCAGCTCAAATTGCGATGTCCATGGCTATCGCGCGGATTACGCGACGTTTATTTATAAGCAGTACGCGCGGCCGATCGAGCAGCTGGATTATCATAAAAAGATACGCTGTTCCGACGGGAAATACCGCTCCGAGATCTACATCTGCCGCGGCAGTGAGCGCAGAAAACGCCTTGACCGACGTGCGGTCGGCATCATCAGCATCGCGCTCGGCCACAGCCGTGAGGACACCGCGATTACGAATTATATTCGTAATTTTTAAGGCAGCGGCTATGTTTAGATACAGCTCATTCGTTCAAGCAGGGTACATTATTTGTGTAGATACCTCCTTTTATCAGAAACATAATTCTGAACAATATCAACCTCTGGAATGAATCAATGCGGAAGAATAGTACATTTCGTGAATATAATATGCCTTTAAAAAGAGGTCTCTCAAAACACACCCTACACAGATAATGTAGGGTATCTACACAGATCGTGCACCCCTGGGACGAGCGCAATGCAACGGAAATGACCAAATTGGTTGTTTCGCAAGAATCATTGTCGCAGGGGGGTACATTATTTGTGTAGGTGTATATGTACGAAGGACGTTTACCTGAATAATTGGAAGACCGGTTAAGAAGACAGGCGGGAAACCGCTTGCTCTTGACATATCTGCATACAACTGTTATATATAAGACAAGAGCGACAAGCCTAATTCATAAGCTCATCGCCCTTAATTATCATAGAAGAATCTTATTTACAGAGTTTTTCTCACACGCTCGATTTAACAGCAAATGTTATTCTGGTCAATGTTTATAAATGCTGACGTTGCAGAATATCGACAATAATAATAGTTGACCTTTGTCGTTTGTAAATCAAAGTGCCTCTCCGTTTTTTCTTGTGGATGAGCGCGGACTTGCTGATACTGGACAGTTTGACGATTTGTGTATGCGAATGGTCCATAAGCAGAATTATTGTATGGTCAAGCTGTCCGGTGTTGAAATTGGGCGGACAGTCTTCACGGAAATTCGGGTGGGTGACAGGACGGTCCATCGACCGTATCATGGTAATAAGGAGCATCAGAGCATAAATGGCATGAACAGATAGAAACCCGTTTGGTTCTCAGAAACAGCCTAAAACTATGGGCGGGCATACATTTTGAGACAACATCGTAAAGTCCGGACGATTCCGCCTGCAAAAGCATAAGTTCGCACCGCTTTTCCGTATTCTGGACGACGGAGATTACCTGCAGGCCATCGGCGAAGAAGGCGCCATGCGTGCGCGGCTTCGTCTGCTGACCGCGGGCAACAGCTATATCGTTCCGCAGTGCGGTGATATCGTGGGCATCCACAATGTCGATCCGTCACAGATAACATTGGCACGGTGGGAGCGGTTCTGCGCAGCGATGGATGATTTGGCTAAGAGGCAGGGGTGGGGGTAGTACATAATGACGAAAATAAGAATGGCGACCGTAGGTATCCGAGAGGGATGAATTATGGAAACGAATCGCCCGAATCTATTGCAGCGCAACGGATTCGGGCGATTTTCTCTGTGTCAATAAGGTTAGTAAGGGTAATTGTTATACGCGCCTTTGCACTACTTAAGTGTCACTGATACGGCATTTAGCCTGTTTTTTGAATCAATGATCGATTTATAAATATCTTTGATTCCAGCTTCTCTTGCCATGCTGACAACAAGATTTTCTTCCTTTACTCCCATTCTTAAACCCAGGATAATCCCGCTTGGAATCCATTCCATCATAACTGGCGGCTTCATTAGGCAAGCAGTTATCATACGCCATTCTTCATCGTATTCATGGCATTTCCTCTTGATCAGCGCTGTTCTTTCTCTTTCCCATGTACCATTCCCCACGCTATCATACAGATATTTGGGAATTGTCGTATCAGAAATTTCGCCGATCTTGTTCAGCATTACAAGTTTTGCGAAATTAGTAGCATTATACGGAGCGTCCGAATAGTAGATGGGATATAACGGTGTGCCGAAATTTTTGATTCCACAGTTTTTACATTTTTCCTGTTTCCCGCATAAATAGTTTTCTTTCTTTTCAAGATCATAAATCTGAACAAAGCCTCTGTGTTGGTCTGCGTATTTTAGCCAGAGAACCTCATTAAAACCATTCTCGGAAAAGCAAATCGACCAAGTGTCTTTCTTTATCTCATCTCGCAATGCAAGCGCAGAACTAAGAAAATTTTCGACGAGTCCATTTGAAAGCATCTTTGTCACATTGTCAGCTGTAAAAAAGGCTTTCTGCTCTTCAGTCAGCATGCCGCCAAGAATGTCCTTGACACCTTCTGTGACTGCTTCTGTGCTTTCACGAGTTTGAAATGCTGTCAGAAATTCTTGGTGAATAGAGTCAATATCAATATGTAAAAATGTATCAAAGGGATCGTCATAATAGTTTGCCGAAGAAAAATAGAGCCTATTTGTACGAAGTGCTTCCAAGCTATTAAGATTGACAGGACGATAGCGAAATAAAAGTTTCGGAAACCGTATCGCTGCCATCAGTTGTTTTGCATCCTGTGATAGGTCAAGTCCGGGTAATGCGCATAAAGTTTTCCAGAATGCTTCTCGTTCTTGTGCATTCATTCTTTCAGCCCCCTATCTTCCACCGCATTCACGCCGCCAGCGCATTGGCATTGACCCGTTCAATCGCCTGTCGGATGCCTGCCCACACGGACAGGTCTGTGAACACTTCCACGATGCTGCCGTAGTCGGTAAACGGTGCTTCCTGCAAAACGGACATATCTTTCATCATGCCGTTATGAACAATGTACTCCACAATCTGGTTTACGAAGTAAATCTGCCTGCTGTCCAAGCTGGCATCGTTCAGATACTGCGCAAACGCCTCCTTTGCCGCGTTCATGTCAACTCCGACGATTTCTCGCACGAACTCGCCCAGCGGCTTCTGGCCGTACTCAGCTACATAATCCTGTTTCGTACCGACCTCGCTCCAGAGTGCTTTCTCCAGCGCCTGCACATCTTCCACAGTCAAAGGGACATTACCCTTTAGTTTGGCAATAACGGCGTCATTCATGTGCTGACGCACGTAGAATTCCGCCTTGGCCTTGTAGTTCTTCAGATCGTCGTTTTCCAGCTCAGATTCTTTCCAGTCCACAGACAAAATTTCGTCATCAAAATTCGTATCATAGCGCATTTTACTGACCGGAATATACTTGATGAGGTCGCGCAGATTCTCCCGTATGTACTCAAATTCATTGATTCCGGCGGTCTCCACATAGTCCGTATGCAAAATCTTGTCAATCAGCTCAGCCTGCACCATGATCTCCGGAATATTTGCCACAGCTGCAACGGCAGAGACCTTTTTAAACAGATCGCTCCGCGCCTTGCCATACTTCTTTCCCGCCAGGTACGCAAGCTCGATGCCGTATAGCAGCGCGTCGAACCGCAGCGCTTTGGCATCGTCCTCTTCCGGTGTAATAAGCGGCGCAAGCTCTTGCCCTATGAGCAAGGTATCCTCATAGGTCAGAGCGCTATAGCTGTCCGGTTCTGCATACCGCTCTACATATTTTAAATGCTGGCGGACAGCAAAGTTCTCTTTGTTCAGTTCCCGCACCTTGCGCACCATGTCCTCCACCAGCGTCTTGCGGAAGGCAATCAGATCCGTTGTCTGATACGCCAAGTCCTGCAATTTGAAGGCAATTTGGGCCTTCAGATGGAAGATTGCGCCTTGCAGGGCGATCATATTGGCGGTAGGTCTGCCCTTGTTCATGCGAAAGAACTCAAAGTTGCCGCAGAAGTCAAAAATATAGAACTTGTCCTTATCCTTACCATCCATCAGCCCCGGACACAGACGGGTGCCACGCCCAATCATCTGCCAGAACTTCGCTTTGCTCATGACCTTTTTAAAGAACACCAGATTCAGCACCTCCGGCACGTCGATGCCGGTGTCCAGCATATCCACGGAAATGGCGATTTGCGGCAGCTTTTTCGGATCGGAGAACTCGTCAATCGCGCTCTGGGCGTAAGTCATATAGTTATCAATGACCTTGGCAAAGCCGGGAAGGTGCGGGTATTCTTTATTGAAAACCGCGAGGATTTTCTCCGCATGGGTGTGATTTTTTGCAAAGATGATCGTTTTGCCCAGCTTACTGCCGTAGTCGATGGTCAGACCGTGGGTCATCAGCGTGTTCAGTACCTGTCGGATGGTGTCTTCATTGAAAATCCATTCGTTCAGCGCCGAGGATGCAATGCGCTCCGGTAATTCTCCGTTTTCATCTTCGAAGGTGTCCTCATAGGCCTGCTTGTCCTCGTCGGAAAGCTCATCGTAAACGATGCCCTGTTCAATAAATTTCAGCTTCGTCTCTACCGACAGGAAATCCACCAGATACCCGTCCTTCACCGCCTGCGCCAGTTCATAGCCATAGGTGGGTACGCCGTTTTCCAGTTCAAATATCTCATAGGTGTTCTTGTCGATCTCGTCCTTGGGCGTGGCCGTCAGTCCCACCAGCGAGGCATCAAAGTAGTTGAAAATATCCCGGTACTTGTTGTAAACGGAGCGGTGAGCTTCGTCACAGATGACCAAATCGAAATGTCCGCAGGTGAAAAGCTTACCCTCTTCATCCTGCACGCTGTCAATAACATTGTACATGGTCTGATAGGTGGAAAACACACAGTGGGCTGTGTAGTTGTCCTTCTCCTCACAGAGATTGGTAACGGAGAGATCGGGCAGCAAATTCACAAAGCTGCGCTTGGCCTGCGTCACCAGACTGTTGCGGTCAGCAAGAAAGAGAATATTCTTCACCCAGCCGTGTTGGAGCAGCACATCGCATAGGGCGATGACAGTTCTCGTTTTTCCGGAACCGGTGGCCATGACCAGCAGCGCCTTGCGGCGGTTCCGGGCAAAGGCGTCGCAGGCAGCCTTGATTGCCCCCTCCTGATAGTAGCGCCCGGCGATCTTGCGGTCCACCATGACATTTTTCAGGCTCGTCCGCATACTCTGGAGATTGAAGAGCTTCTCCAGATCACGTTTGGAGTAAATGGCCGCACATTTACGCTCAGGATACAGATTGTCCGTGATGCGAGTCTCAAAGCCGTTGGTCAGGAAGATGACCGGGCGGCGGTGATACTTTTTCTCCAACAGATCGGCGTAGAGCTTTGCCTGCTGGCGGCCCTTAGCTACGTCCACGCAGGTGCGCTTGGCCTCCACCACTGCCAAGGGGCGTCCGTCATCACCGTAGAGCACATAGTCTGCATAGCCGACCTCGGACTTGTTTGGCATACCGGGCAGTTCGACTTCGTTCAGCCAGTCCTTGCCCTCCGTCCAGCCCGCATCTGTGAGCATGGTGTCGATATACAGCTTGCGGGTCTTGTATTCGGACAGGTCGAGGGGCTTTGGCACATAGGTCTGCTGCTGCTCGGCGCGACGGGCGGTGAGTTCCTCCTTCAGCGCAGCGTTTTCCGCCATCAGCGCGGCGAGCTCCACCTCCGGCACTTCCTGCACCGGCTCGGCGGAAACTTCGCTTTTCTGCGTCAGCAGCGCATGGTCGAAATGTCCTTCGGTGTAGTTCTCGCCGTAGCAGTACGCCACAAAATCCAGAAGAATATAGAGATTTTCCAGACACAGCGCCGCCTGCTCTTCGGTGATTTTCTTGCCGGTGTGGGCGGCGTTGTTGCCCATGCGACGGGTCAGATCCATCCGCCGCCAGATGTCCGCGCCCACGATGTCCCGGAAGTCTTCGGTATTCATGAGACTCACCAGAGAGTCCTGATAAGGCATGACCAGCGCCTTGTCCACGGAATACATCCACTTCACGGCAAACTCCATCGCCCTGCGGCAGTTCAATACGCAGGCGGAGGGGTCGATATGTAGAATCCGCTCAGCGGAAACCGCAACGGAGGCGAAAGGGTCAAATTGCGGATTTGCAGCGAAAATATCAAAGTTGGTCATGGATAGTCCCCCCACATCTGTTTCTCTGTATTTACGGTTCCGGAATAGCGCCTATTGTAATTGTTCTTGTAGTGCGCAAGCAAATTTCACAAAAAGAATTTCCAAAGTCGGTTATCGAGATATAGCTTTCCTCAAACTTCGTTTTGTTATATGGAGGGGCTTGATGCTCAATCGTTTTTATTTGTGATTCTATGTATTGGTGTTTCTTTAATGGCTCATATAGGGTTTTATTTGTGAGTGAAGCTAGTGTAGCGCTTTCAAGTAGCCCAAGGCGAATCAAATTATCAAAATATTTACCAATTTCAAATGGGTATTCACATTTAGCCAACTCTCCAACATTAGAAAAATTTTTAACAACGTCGAAACCCGCCTGTTCTTCATTTACACGCCGAAGGGTAATTGTCGGTATAATTGTATTTGAAGACATGTAACGAAGAATTTTAGCTTCATCAGGGCTAAGTTGCTTAATAATTTCTACAAAGGCAGGATGAAGTCCATCTTTCATTGTCTCGTTCATAGAGTTAGCCAGTAGTTGGGCATACAGTTCTCTTATTTCTATATCTTCCGTTATACTTGCGTTTTGTAGAGTTGGTACTGCAATTCTTGGGGATGGCGGAACAATATTCTCTGATGGTATATTTTTCAGCTTCTCTTCAAGCATTTTGCGCAAATCAGATAGTAGCTCTTCCCGCAACTGTGGATAATACTCTCGAAACATGGAAAGGGCCATATGCGTAGCGTCTGCCACGGATAATCCAATATGCTGCTCTGCGATGAACGTATTTCCGTGTGAGCCAAGTCCTGCATTTTGGTTGATTTCTGTCTTGTCATTCATCGTTTTTCCCTCCTTTATGGTTGTTCTGGATTCCGATAAACGTATTGTTGCTGCCAGACGATGTCTGATTGATTGTAGTAGAATTAGATTTGTGTTTTCCTGAAAGAACTTTTTTTATGAGTCCAAAAATTCCGGTTATGATGGCTACCGATACCGAGCCACAGATTGTTATTACCGCAACTTGCACGGTTGCGTCTAACGATGAAAACCATGCCATTTTGCTTCACCTCACCCAAAATATTTCTGCATCAGACTGTCAAACAGCAGCTGTGCTTCGTCCAACGCCTTCTGTACGGCAACTTTTGATTTGTTGACCTCCGCTACAAAAGTAGCGAACTGCTGCTGAAGCTCAATAGCTGGCAAAGGTAATGAAAATCCTTCAACTTGCCTTTTGTTTACTTTTGGCAAATTCGTTCTGCTGCTAAAGGACAAAATATAATCAAGAAAATACTTGCTTCGCATCGTGTAAACAAGATACTCTTTTACGCAAACATCATCCTTTACTAATATAGGATACGCATCTGCAGAACAAACGCCAACAAAATCTGGCATTGCAACCTTATTAAGATTGGGACGTATCTTGCTGTAGATGATATGTTTTTCGGTAAAAAAGTATTTTCCACTAACGATTCCATCTTCAGCAACAGTTCTGTATCCGCTTAAGCGCCCTGTTTCCTTCTCAATGCTATCAATTCCAATGTGAGGGTAATCCTCATAACCATTGAAATCATGTATCATATTTGTATCAATCTTAGCACATTCCGTAAAGGCAACTATAGGCCAGCCTTTGCTATTGCTTTTCAAATCCCCAAAGAGTTCTACAAATCGGGATTTAACCAGTTCGTCCAGTTTTTGCAGTTGCTGCTTTCTAAGCCGAATAATTGCGTTGGCCTTTTCAAGTTGATTTACTGCTCGTTTTTGTTGCTCAATGGGCGGCACATCAATTTCAATGTTTGACACAATCTGCTTTGAAATCTCCTTAAAAGTTGCCCCTCTGCCTAACGAATTCAAATATTCAGTGCGCCCTTTCAAAAACCAATACAGATAATGATTATTTATTTTCTCTGAGCAAATTAAGTTTTTGAAGCCCTGATTGCAATACATTTCACAACCTGCAATAGCAACTTTTCCAATCGGTGCCCTTGAAGATAAAATAACAGTGCCCTCTGGAAAAGAAGAAAGTCCTGCCTTTTCCACGCCAAGTTCGGTCAGTTTACGAATACTATCTGTGATGATATAGGTGTCTTCATTTAATTCTGCGGGAGTAATCCATTTTTGAGTTCCATCCCAGTATTCTGGAATACCAGTTTTGGGTGTACTTCCTGATATAATTTCACAGATTTCTCCAAGTTTGTATTTCATCTATTCATCCCCACAAATCCGAATTTAGTCACAATCCAAGCAGCTCTTCCAGCTTGCTCATTTCCTCACCAATCTCCACTTCCAGCTCTCTCAGCTGGGCCAAAATCTCGCTGGTCGGCGGATACTCCACGGGCTTATACTCGGTTTTCTTGTATTTATTGATGGACAGGTCATAGCCATTTTCTACGATCTCCGCCTTGGGCACGAAGAAGGATTTTTCCGTGCGCTGGCGGTCTTTTTCGGCATCCAGATTGCGGAACCGTGCAATGATATCAGGGATATCGTTGTCTGCCACCGGGCTGCGCTTATCGTCCAGCGAAAAGCCGTCGGCGGTCATATCATAGAACCACACATTGTCTGTACCACCGTGGCCGGTCTTGGTGAAAATCAGCACCGCGGTAGACACCCCTGCATAGGGCTTGAATACGCCGCTGGGCATGGAGATCACGGCCTCCAGCCGGTTGCCGTCCACCAGCTCTTTGCGGATGGCTTTGTGTGCGGTGGAAGAGCCGAATAGCACACCGTCTGGGACGATGCAGGCGCAGCGTCCGCCGATGCGCAGCATCCGCAGGAACAGGGCCAGAAACAGCAGCTCGGTTTTCTTGGTCTTGCAGACTTTCAGCAGATCTGCCGAAACGGTGTCGGCATCCAGACTGCCCTTGAACGGCGGGTTGGCCAAAATCAGAGAATACTTTTCCTTGTCCGGGTTTTGGTCGCTAAGGCTGTCCCGGTATTCGATAAAGGGGTTGTCAATGCCGTGGGTCATCATGTTCATCGCGCCGATGCGGAGCATGGTTCTGTCCATGTCGTAGCCGAAAAACATGTGGTTCATATAGTGATCCTTCTTCTGGCGGTTGAAGAAGATTTCTTCTTTGCGGTGCTCCTTCAGGTATTCACCCGCAGAAACAAGGAAGCCGGAAGTACCGCAGGCCGGGTCGCAGATCACATCGTCCGCTTTTGGGTCCATCAGCTCCACCATCATGCGGATAATATGGCGCGGGGTACGGAACTGACCGTTACGGCCGGACTGGCTGATTTTGCTGAGCAGATATTCATAGGTGTCGCCACGCACGTCCACCGCCTGCGATTCGCTCATCAGGCGATAAATCTCGTCCAGCGCATCCACCACTTTGGATAGCAGAAGCGGCGTGGGCAGCTTGAAAATGGCATCGTCCATGTACTTGGAATAGGCGCTGTTCTTATCCCCGTGGAGGTTCTTGATGAACGGAAACACCCACTCCTGCATCACAGAGTACATTTTCCCTGCCGGGAAGTCATGAAACACACTCCATTTGAGTTGCTGACCGTCGATGGTGCGCTCACCCATCTGCACCTCATCGGTGAAGATGCTGGTATAAGGCAGCCCCAGCATGGCAGCCTCTTTTGCCCGGAGATTGTCCGAATCGTCCAAGTCGTGAATGAACATCAGATACGTGATCTGCTCGATCACATCCAGCGGGTTCACCAAACCGCCCGCTGCAAAAACATCCCAAAGGCCGTCGATTTTATTTTTCAGTTCGCCTGTAATCATTTATTCTCTCTCCCTGTTCCAAGTGTAAGAAGTGTACCGTCCGCCGCCGATTTTCAAGATTTCTCCAGACTTTATCAAATCCGCCAGTGCGCGCTGGACGGTGATCTGACTGATATCCGGGCACTTTTCCATGATTTCACTCTTGGTGATTTTGCCGAGGTGGTTTTTGATGATCTCCCGCACACGGTCGGGCTTGGACAGGCCCTTGGTGGTCAGCAGCTCGATCCGGCTCTCGAAATCCCGGTACGCCGCCACCAGAACACCCAGCATATAGGTGACAAAGGGGGCATAGTCGTTGGTTCCCTCATGCCAGTTATAGGAGCTGGCTTGCAGAGTCTCGTAATAGGTTTCCTTGGTATCGGAGATCAGTTTCTCAATACTGATATATTTGCCAACGATATAGCCGGAGCGGTACAGGAGCAGCAGTGTCAGGAGCCTGCTCATGCGGCCGTTGCCATCGTTGAAGGGGTGGATGCAGAGAAAGTCCAGTATAAAGATGGGAATCAGCAGCAACGGGTCGAGTTCAGCATCCTGCATAGCCGCTTCAAACGCGCTGCACAGCGCCGTAATAGCCTCCGGCGTTTCCCACGCAGGAACAGGCTCAAACCGGACAATCTGCTGACCGTCCGGCAGTTCTTCGGCAATCACGTTATCCGAATTTTTGAAGCAGCCGCCGATGGACTTCCCGCTGTATTTGTACAGATCCCGGTGAAGCTGCAAAATGATAGATGGCTTTGGAGGAATGAAATCGTGGCTTTCATGGATCGTTGCAAGCACATCGCGGTATCCAGCAATCTCTTTTTCACTGCGAGTTTTTGGCATTGTTTTATCACGCACGATTTTCTTCAGTCTGTCATCCGTGGTGATAATTCCCTCGATGCGGTTAGATGCCTCTGTGCTCTGAATTTTCGCAACTTCCAGAAGTTCAGACAACGCATCCGCTTTAGCCTCGATAAAGAGATTTTGCCGCCCCTTGTATTCGTGAATCTGCGTCAGGTAGGCCACGATCTCTGGCGTCAGCAATTTGTTGTATTCTGTTTTGAAGTCGAACGCTCTCATGCACTGCCCTCATTTGAATTTCAATTTCATCAAATTTTATCGAATGATATAATTATAGTATATCCTTAAATTACATCGCTGTCAATATCAATTTTCTCATTTTTGCATTAATGATAAAATTAGAATTTGGCTGTCGTCTGCTACGCATCATGTCCCCTCGCAGGCGCTGACAATCGAAAACTGTATCGTAACGATTTAAGATTGTCAGCAAAAAAGGAAGTCCGCCACTCATCGGTACGGACTTCCTTTTGCATTTTCTGAGCAGGTGTTCCAAACTGCGTTTTTACAGTTTGGGTACCCGTCTGCGAAGAAAATATGGGGAGTTCAGAGGGGAAAATCCCCTTTGACGCAGGGTTTCCAATAGGGGCGCGCAGCATCCCTGTTGGCACACGATTTTCCGTAGGAAAGTCTAGTGTGTTATACCTTTGCTTCCGGCTGACACTGGAAAGAGGCTAGCTTCGCCATCTGCTGTACGGACAGATAGCGGTTGGCAGACGCTTTTCAGCGGCAGGAGGACAGGCGGATTTTGTGACGCGGGCTGCGGTACAAATGCAGGATTTTTGAGAAGCAAAATCCGACTGTCCGGAAAAGGAAGCAGAGGTATATAAAAGCCCCCGTCCCGCCGCAGCGCCGCCGTTGTTTCAGCGCTTCTTCCGTTTTCCCTTGCCGTGGGTCATGGTCGTTTTCCCGCGCTGGCTGATGGGGCTTTTTAGGTACTTGGACAGTTTGAGTATTTCAATCAGTGAGACGAACTGCTCTTTCGAGAGTTTGTCATAATCAATGCCGAACGTAGCAAGGAATGACCGAATTTGCCTTTTCTCGGAACTGCCCTCAAAGTTCATTGCATCCTGTAATTAGTTCTGTATATTTTCTGCAAAGGAGACTTCATCCGCGGTCATGGTGTCGGGGCGGTGTTCACTCCGAATGTCACGGAGAATACCTTTCAGATCATCCGCAATCAGGCTTCCGAAATATTCATCTTCCCGAATCTGCGCCACTTCTAACGTCCGCAGGTGCAGGTCATTTTCCTCACTGCCGTTTTTCATCAGTGCTATCTGCCGGACGGCTTCCAGCACGGCATTCATATCGTTGACCCGCATATCCGCGATCAGGTCAACGTAAATCTCAGCATCCAGCATGAAGCGCTGGAAATCCTTGTGGCAGATCAGCTCCGACAGCAGCCGGCGGTTGAACTTGCCCGTTTTCAATACATCAATCGAAGCATCACTCAAATGTAGCTCATGCAGAGCTGTGTTCAATGTCACTTAGTTAGCAAGTAAGGAACCTCACAAAGACAGCACACAGCAAAGCCAGAGCAAGCTGTGTGCTGTTTTTTGCGACATCAGGGCATGACAACAAAGCGGATCGGAAAATCCGCTTTAAAAAGAATGTTCAAATCACAAAATAAATGAATACGACAAAATAGTATATTTCACGAATAAAATATGCCTTTCAAAAGAGGTCTCTCAGCGCACATCCTACACAAATAATGCAGGGTATCTACACAGATCGTGCACCCCTGGAACAAGCGCAATGCAGCGGGAATGACCGAATTGGTTGTTTCGCAAGAATCATTGTCGCAAGGGGGGTACATTATTTGTATAGATACCTCCTTTTATACGGAACATAATTCTGAACAATATCAACCTATAGAATGAATCAATGCGGCAGAATGGTACATTTCACGAATATAATATGCCTTTAAAAAGAGGTCGCTCAAAACACACCCTACACAAATAATGTAGGGTATCTACACAAATCGTGCACCCCCTGAAACAAGCGCAATGCAGCGGGAATGACCAAGTTGGTTGTTTTGCAAGAATCATTGTCGCAAGGGGGGTACATTATTTGTGTAGGTGCATATAGTGGTTCGACAGCGAACTGCGGCGGCTGATCAAGCAGCTGGGTTATCACAATAAGATACGCTGCTCCGATAGCAAATACCGTTCCGAAATTTATATTTATCGCGGCAGTGAGCGCAGAAAACGGCTCGACCGCCGTGCGGTCGGCATCATCAGCATCGCGCTCGGCCACAGTCGCGAGGACACCGCGATTACAAATTATATTCGTAATCTTTAATGTAAAAATCCGCCTCTGTGCTGTGAAAACTTGCGCAGAGGCGGATTCTTATGTTGTATGCAATATAACGAGATGTATGAAAAATACATAGCGATTCTTTCTTCGCAAAAAATTCTCCGCGGCACTCTCCCATCCTGGAAGAAGAGCCGCGGAGAAATAAATATATTTTCAGTGCCAATACAAAGACCATTAATCTTTACACCACTTTGCTTTTTCCAATGAAAAGATCGGAGATTACTATACAGAAAAGCGACAGGCAAATACCTGTCGCTTTTCTTTGAGGAAAATGAATTTACCACTTCGTAAGTTCCCATGCCTTAATATCGTCAGCAATGCTTCCATTATAGGAAGAAAACTTACGTTTATTACCGATATGAATGTTGGCACGAACCTCGTTATAAAGTGCCTCATCCGGATGGTTCGGATATGCGATCTGAAGTGATGTTTGCAAAGTCCGGGATATCCGCAGCGGTCAGCAGCGGCTTCTGGGTCAGCTCTGCATCCGGACCGGCGCCGAGGCCCTTCTCCAGCATGTAGAAAGCCAGCTCGCGCGAGCAGTTCTTATCATAGTTCTGGGGAGTGATCGCACCGAGGTTCGGCAGACACTGCAGATCGTTGATGCAGTAATCAACAACGCCATAAGCCCAATACTTGGTATTGTTTGCACTCTTGCCCGCATAGCCCTTTGCAGAACAAATCAGTTTTGCCATCTGGCCAATCGTGAGCTTGTCTTCGGGGCCATACTTACCGTTGCCGTAGCCCTTAATAAGACCGCCTTCGGACATCTTGTTGATGTAAGAGGTAGCCCAGTGGTTAGACGGCACGTCGCTGAAATTAGATGCCGCAAAGGCGGATGCCGTCATACTTGCCGCCAATGCCGCCGCCAGTGCTAATGAGGTAATTCTTTTGCACGTGTGTTCTTAAACCACTTGGCATATGGATTGAATTTTCCGCCGCTTTCTCTCCCGGATGAGCGTAGATTTGCTGATGCCGGTGAGCTTGACGACCTGCGCGTAAGAATGGTCATCGAGCAGCGCCATCGCGTGGTCGAGCTGCTCGGTGTCGAACTTGGGCGGGCGGCCTTCACGGAAATTCGGGTCGGTCGCGCGCGCGACCGCCTTGCCCTCCTGTGTGCGCT
>OGZZ01001047.1_pt1 | contig 20891 bp, 15 predicted proteins | sample 1577021 | NCBI WGS metagenome assembly OGZZ01 (sample SAMEA3541526, study PRJEB24748) | human gut metagenome | biome: human gut; feature: human-associated habitat; material: faeces | place: China | collected 2012
TGATTGGAGCCCATGTGTTGGGCAATCCGGCTTCGGAGATTATCACTCTTGCGGGGACTGCCATTGAACTCGGACTGACGGCAGCGCAATGGAAAAAGATTGTTTTCCCACATCCCACGGTAGGAGAAATTTTCCGGGAAACGTTGTAGTACGAATTAATAAGATTGAGGTGCGTGACTGGACAGGTAAAGAATATGTGATAAATGTAAGATAGTATAAACAGTGTAGTATGAAGAATATTATTTTATCAGTTCTTTTTTCTTTCTGTTTTCTTCCCCTATGGGGACAAAAGGACTTCTCCCAAATAGATTCGCTTATCAAGCAACTGCTTCCTGAATCATCCGAAGTCGGCATATCCGTTTACGACTTGACGGCTAAGAAACCGCTTTATGACTATCATGCGGAGAAGCTGTCCCGTCCCGCCTCTACTATGAAACTGCTGACTGCCATTACCGCCCTCTCCCGTCCCGAAGCCGATGAGCCTTTCCGTACGGAAGTGTGGCACGATGGAGTGATAGAACATGATACATTGCAAGGAAACCTGTATGTGGTGGGTGGATTCGATCCGGAGTTTGACAGCCAGGCAATGGATTCGTTGGTTAAGAAAATAATCAGTTACCCGTTTTCTGTGATTAACGGGCAAGTGTATGGGGATATTTCGATGAAAGATTCCCTTTACTGGGGGCATGGATGGGCATGGGATGATACTCCGGCAGGTTATCAGCCCTATCTCTCCCCGTTGATGTTCTGCAAGGGAACGGTGCGGATATCGGTAGTTCCCTCTACCGTGCAGGGGGATACGGCAAGCGTCTCCTGCCAGCCCGTATCTTCTTATTATACTTTGACAAACCGGACGAGAACACGCGCTTCCTCCGCCGGAAAGTTCTCTTTTACCAGGGATTGGCTGACGAACGGGAATAATCTGACTGTTTCGGGCAATGTCACTTCGATCAGAAAAGATGATATCAATATTTATGACTCTCCCCGTTTCTTCATGCACACCTTTCTTGAACGTCTTCGGGGAGAAGGAATCGCCGTTCCTCCGTCGTATGATTTCGCCGAGTTGCCCCGTGACAGTGTGAAAGTGGAGCAGATGGCGTGCTGGAATACTTCCGTGCAGAAAGTGTTGAACCAGTTGATGAAAGAGAGTGATAACCTGAATGCGGAAGCCTTGCTTTGCCGTCTGGGCGCGCAGGCTACGGGAAAGAAACAGGTGGCGGCCGAAGACGGGATTGTCGAGATTATGAAGCTCATCCGTCGGCTGGGGCACGACCCGAAAGACTATAAGATTGCGGATGGCTGTGGACTGTCCAATTATAATTACCTCTCTCCCGCCCTATTGGTCGATTTCTTGAAATATGCCTATTCGCGGACGGATATTTTTCAGAAGTTATACAAGGCTCTTCCCGTTGGCGGGGTAGACGGTACGTTAAAAAACAGAATGAAGAGTGCGCCTGTATTTCGGAACGTTCATGCCAAGACAGGATCGTTTACAGCGATAAATACGCTTGCGGGTTATCTGCGTATGAAGAACGGGCACGAGGTGGCATTCGCCATCATGAACCAGAATGTACTTTCGGCTGCTAAGGCAAGAGCTTTTCAGGATAAAGTCTGCGCTTTCCTCTCTTTATAAGGTCTATGGTGATGTCATCCCTCCGTTAATACATTAATCCGAACAACCAAAATGGAATCTCGTTATTGAATCCAATTTCTATGTTGTCAAGAGCCAGATATCCGTTCTCCACTCCTGCTAATTGTTTTTGAATTTTGTTTTTACCGCCAATCTCGAAATTGTATGTCTCATTCAGTGTGAAATCTATTTGAGAGGAATAGGTAACTTTATGTTTTACGGCTGTTTGATTGAAGAAGAATGTTTCGCGGACATTTCCTATGTCTGTTTTTTCTCCTCCCAGTGCGTATGCATAGTTTGTATTACCTAAATAAATCTTTTCCGGTTTTGTCAGTTGTTTGATGCCGGAAGTTTCTTTGTCGAGCAGCAAGAGGGCTTGGGCCTTTTGGAGATAGGATAGATAATTCAACAGACTGATGCGACTGACTTCTATTTCTTTGCTGAGCATTGATATATTGGGAATATATGGCACAAGTCCTGCGAGGATGGAAAATAGCTTTTTTATTTTACCAATGGAATAATAATCTATTTTTTCAGTAGAAGGTAAGTCTACATCTAGAATTGTATTCAAGATGGCTAATAACCTCTCGTGGTACAATATTTTATCTTCTTTATAAAAAGGGAAATAACCGTAAGTTAAGTATTCGTTGAATGCTACAAGCGGTTTCAACTGTTTGCTTACGTTCATGGCCAGTTCTATATGCTTGGTCAATATATCGGAAAGCGGGAGCACTTCCATTTTATATCCATATTCAAATTGCAGGAACTCACGGAAAGAAAGTCCGTGCAAATGATAGGTAACGGCTCTTCTTGAAAGATCGGCTTCACCTTTATGTATTTCGAGCAAAGAAGAGCCGGTTATGCACTTCGTCCAAAAACAAAGCTTTCCCTCCCATTTTCTGAAACTCATCCGCCAACTCAAATAGAGAGTGGGTAGTAAACCAAATATTATCCAATGAAACATAAAGTGTATCATTGTCATAACCAGGGTAATGCTCTTTTATATATTGAAGCATGAGGGTTGTCTTCCCCGTTCCACGAGCGCCTGTTATGGCTATTAACCGGTTGTTTCAACGAATCTCATGATACAGATATCTTACGAAGTCTAATGAGACCCGTTCTCTTAGTTGATAGAATGTGGCAAATAGTTGTTTCATAGGAGTGGTTTATTAATTCCTCTATAAAAATACAATTGTATTCTCTAATAAACAAAAATAACCGGATTTTGTTTACCAGAGAATACAATTATATCTATTTGACCTGGAATACTGTAAATTCTATATTCTATTTATTTTGCGTATTCAGCCCAGTTCGTATTCTTCATATCACCGCTCTTAGCCAGTTCCGCGTGCATTCCGAGTGCAGCTTGGATGGCGTGTGGAGTCTGGGCTTTGCCGTCGGCCAGTTTGAGATAATCCCAAAGCAACTGTTTGTAGTCGGGATGCGCACAATTCTCGATGATAGCCTGCGCACGTTCTTTCGGACTCTTGCCACGAAGGTCGGCAACACCCTGTTCGGTGATGATGATATTTACAGAATGCTCGCTGTGGTCGAGGTGAGACACCATCGGAACGATAGCGCTGATCTTACCTTCCTTAGCCACAGACGGACAAGTGAAGATAGAGATATAAGCGTTGCGGGTGAAGTCGCCCGAGCCGCCGATACCGTTCATCATCTTCGTGCCACCGATGTGGGTAGAGTTCACGTTACCGTAAATATCCGCCTCGATAGACGTATTGATGGAAATTACACCGAGACGGCGAACCACTTCGGGGCTGTTTGATATTTCCGACGGACGGAGCACCAGCTTGTCGCGGAAGAAATCCATATCGTTGTAAATACCTTCAAGGCAGTCGTTGGTGACAGTCAGTGAGCAGGCACTGCCGAACTTGATACGTCCTTCGCGGATCAGACCTATCACGGAGTTCTGAATCACTTCAGTGTACATTTCGAAAGGGGGAATTGTTTTGTCGCGTCCCAATGCACCGAGTACGGCGTTAGCGATGTTTCCCACGCCCGACTGCAACGGAAGGAATGTAGCCGGAATGATACCGCGTTTCATATCCGCGGCAAGGAAGTCGGCCACGTTCTGCCCGATTTTGTCGGTCAGCGGATCGGCAGCGGCGAAAGAACGGGCTTCGTCCGGCCAATTGGTTTCCACCACACCGACAATTTTTTTCGGATCTACCTGCACGTACGGCAGTCCGATGCGGTCACTCGGCTTGTAGATCGGAATCTCGCGACGATAAGGAGGATCCAGAGGTTCGTATACGTCGTGCAGTCCCATGCCGGATTTACTGTGCGCACTGTTCAGCTCGATAATAATCTGGTCTGCCAGGCGGCAGATGGTCGGGGCGATACCGCCGGCGGCAGTCAGGTAGATTTTTCCGTCCGGAGTCACCTCGCAAGCTTCGATGATGGCAACGTTCACTTTGCCCATGAATCCGTAGCGCACCTCCTGCGCCATCTGTGAAAGATGTATGTCGTTGTAGGCAATTTCTCCGTTGTTCACAGCTTTGCGGAAATCGGCGTTGGTAGTGTAAGGAGCGCGGTAACGGATGGCTTTGGCACGTGATAGTATGCCGTCACAAGATTCTCCGGTAGATGCACCTGTAAAAATTCCTACTTGAAACGGGTTTCCTTTCGCGTGTTCCGCTTCAGCGATTTTTGCGAGTTCGGCTGTGACAGCCTTGGCTGTTCCGGCGGGAGTAAATCCGCTAAGGCCGATGTTGTAGCCATGTTTGATCAGGCTTGCAGCTTCCGCTGCCGAGATACGATTTAGTGGCATAAATAGTACAATTTCGTGTTAAAATACAGTTGATATTTTAGGGTTAATTATCGCTTAATATTTTCGTTGAAGAATCTCTCCCCAGATAATGGCGCGTCGGGCTTCTTCCGCCGAGCGGATTGTGAAATCCTGTTCGTTGCCGGGCGACGACTCGTCGGGAGCGTTGTATTGGGAGTTTTGCCGGATATTGCGTTTGTCCTGTGCGGCGCTGTTCGCTATGGAGGCGGCTACGGATACTTCTTCCCGTTTCTTTTTCCGTTTGGGGTTACTCCACGCTTCGGGCATAGGAACTGCGTCCGGTTTTATTTCGTCGGACGATGGCATAGGGGAAACGGGGCGTTTGCCGGGCTTTTTATTCTTATTCACCTCTTTAAATATTCCCACAAGAATGACGCCTGCTATCAAGAGAAATTTTAAGAAATCTTCCATTGTGCTTCACTGCTATTTAGTTATCTGCCAAAGTTACGTATTAAATCTGATTCAGGATAACTTTTCAGTATGAAAAAAGGGCAGCTTCACAGCTCCCCTTAATTTTTTTAACCTAAACCTTAACTATGAAAAAATCTAATGTTTCTTTCATTGCACAAATGTGAAAAATAAAATTAAAATTGCCAAGAATACTGCCGGAAAATGTTTATTCCCTTAACATTAATTACAGGTTATGTGACTTAATCGCAAGTTTTGGTGTTATTTTCGCGCTAATTTGTATCTTATTAAAAGCGAAGCCGTATCTTTGCAGCCGAATTTTTAATTTAGATTTGAGTATGAACGAATTAACGGGAGCGGACTTTAAATCCGCAACTGCTGATGACAACAAGAAGTTGTTTATCGAGACTTATGGCTGCCAAATGAATGTGGCAGATAGTGAAGTAATCGCCTCTGTGATGCAAATGGCGGGTTATTCGGTTGCCGAAACGCTGGAAGAGGCTGATGCGGTGTTTATGAATACCTGCTCTATCCGTGACAATGCCGAACAGAAGATTTTGAATCGTCTGGAGTTCTTTCATTCGATGAAGAAGAAAAAGAAGCACCTTATTGTAGGTGTATTGGGGTGTATGGCCGAGCGGGTAAAAGATGATCTGATAGAACACCATCATGTGGACCTTGTAGTAGGACCGGATGCTTATCTGACTCTTCCTGAGTTGATTGCTTCGGTAGAGGCCGGTGAGAAGGCAATGAATGTAGAACTTTCGACTACTGAAACCTACCGGGATGTGATTCCTTCGCGTATCTGTGGTAACCATATCTCCGGATTTGTATCCATCATGCGCGGATGCAATAACTTTTGTACCTATTGTATTGTGCCTTATACCCGTGGACGTGAACGTAGCCGGGATGTGGAGAGTATATTGAATGAAGTGGCCGATTTGGTATCAAAAGGTTACAAAGAGATCACTCTGCTGGGGCAGAATGTAAACTCTTATCGTTTTGAGAAGGAGGGGGGGGAAGTAGTTACTTTCCCAATGTTACTTCGTCTGGTGGCTGAGGCTGCACCGGGAATACGTGTCCGTTTCACCACTTCGCATCCCAAAGATATGAGTGATGAAACCTTGGAGGTGATTGCACAGGTTCCTAACGTATGCAAACACATTCACCTTCCCGTACAAAGCGGAAGTTCGCGTATCCTGAAATTGATGAATCGCAAATATACGCGTGAATGGTATCTGGACCGGGTAGCGGCGATCAAACGTATTGTGCCCGATTGCGGACTTACTACCGATATATTTTCCGGCTTCCATTCCGAAACGGAAGAAGACCACCGGGAATCACTTTCGTTGATGGAAGCTTGTGGTTATGATGCAGCATTTATGTTTAAATATTCGGAGCGTCCCGGTACTTATGCTTCCAAGCATCTGGAGGACAACGTTCCCGAAGAGATAAAAGTCCGTCGGCTGAATGAAATCATTGCTTTGCAGAATCGTTTGTCGGCCGAATCCAATAATCGTTGCATCGGTAAAACGTACGAAGTGTTGGTTGAAGGTGTTTCGAAGCGTTCACGCGACCAGCTGTTCGGCCGGACCGAACAGAATAGGGTAGTGGTATTCGACCGCGGTACCCATCGGATAGGTGATTTCGTGAATGTGAGAATCACGGAGGCCAGTTCTGCCACATTGAAGGGTGAAGAAGTCTTCAGCTAATCCGGGTTTTTGTATATAAGATAAAAAGGTGTAGTCATCAGGAAGGTATGACTGCACCTTGTTTGTTATATGGCTACATTGTTTTATCTTTGTGCGTACCTTAGAAAATAGAACACTATGAAGAACAAATTATTTATTTTATTTGCATTTTGTATTTCAGTCCATGTTTATGCTCAACAGCCCTCCAGGGAGATACCTTTAAAATATGGAGCTACCAACATTGGCAAACGTCAGGATGATGCTATGAAGCGGTTTCGCAACAATCGCTTGGGAGAGTTTATTCATTGGGGACTGTATGCTATTCCCGGTGGCGAATGGAAAGGTAAAGTATATAATGGGGCTGCCGAATGGCTGAAATCATGGGCTAAAGTCCCTGCTGCCGATTGGCTGGAATTGATGAAACAATGGAATCCTGTTAAGTTCGATGCCAGACAATGGGCCCGGATGGCCAAAGAGATGGGAGTGAAATACGTTAAGATTACGACAAAACATCATGAAGGTTTCTGTCTCTGGCCCAGTCAATACAGTCAGTATACCGTAGCGCAGACGCCTTATAGAAAAGATATCTTAGGTGAATTGGTGAAAGCCTACAATGATGAAGGTATCGATGTACATTTCTATTTTTCGGTGATGGATTGGAGTCATCCGGATTATCGTTATGAGATTACATCGAAAGAAGACAGCATTGCTTTCAGCCGTTTTCTGACTTTTACCGACCATCAGTTGAAGGAACTGGCTACCCGTTATCCGACAGTCAAAGATTTCTGGTTTGACGGAACTTGGGATGCAAGTATCAAGAAGAACGGTTGGTGGACAGCTCATGCCGAACAAATGCTGAAAGAACTTGTACCGGGAGTTACCGTTAATAGCCGGCTTCGTGCCGATGATTATGGTAAGAGGCACTTTGACAGTAATGGCCGTCTTATGGGAGATTATGAGTCGGGATATGAACGGCGTCTTCCCGATCCGGTAAAAGACTTACAAGTGACTAAGTGGGACTGGGAGGCTTGTATGACTGTTCCCGAAAATCAGTGGGGATATCACAAAGATTGGTCGTTGAGCTATGTTAAAACCCCGATAGAGGTGATCGACCGCATTGTGCATGCGGTGTCGATGGGAGGAAATATGGTAGTGAATTTCGGTCCTCAGCCCGATGGAGATTTCCGTTCGGAAGAGAAAGAGTTGGCGATGGCATTGGGGTGCTGGATGAAGAGGTATGGTGAATGTATATATGGATGCGACTATGCCGGATGGGATAAGCAGGACTGGGGATACTATACCCGTAAGGGGCAAGAGGTATACATGGTTGTATTTAATCGCCCCTATTCGGGGCTTCTTAAAGTAAAGGTTCCCAAAGGTACCGAAATAGAAAGAGCCGTTTTGCCGGATGGACAGGTGGTAAAGGTAACTGAAACTGCCCGGAATGAATATAATGTGGCCATGCCTTCGCAAGATCCGGGTGAGCCGTTTATAATCAAACTACAAGTTAAGGAGGCTTCCGGAGCAGCAGACGGATATCGGGACGCATTAACGTAACGGTACCCCCGTCACGCTATGCACTTGCTTTAACAAACCATTAAAATAAAATATCATGAGAAAACTATCTTATTTAATCATCGTGTGCTTATGCCTGTGCAGTGGTGTCATTCCTCTGATGGCACGTCAGGTCACGGCTTTCAATACCGGCTGGCAATTTAAGAAAGGTCCTTTTGCTACAGATCCGATGCGAGCCGCCTCCCAATGGGATGGAAAGTGGGAAACGGTCGAAATTCCACATACCTGGAATGCCATGGATATGCAGGTACAGTCGGGCTCTTTCTACGAAGGGGCAGGCTACTACCGCAAAACACAGTTCTTTCCCCACGACCTGGAGGGTAAGCGTGTTTTTTTGCGTTTCGAAGGGGTAGGAGCCTGTGCCGAAGTGTATGTCAACGGGAAACTGGCAGGTACGCACAAAGGTGGTTATTCTGCCTTTGCATGCGAAATAGGTACAGCGCTCAAACTCGGTGCCGAGAATGAAATCATTGTTAAAGCCGACAATAAAGCCCGTCCCGATGTAATTCCGGTCAATCAAAACCTTTTCGGTGTCTACGGCGGTATTTATCGTCCCGTATGGCTGATTGTAACCGAACAGAATAACATAACGGTTACCGATTGTGCCTCGCCGGGTGTCTACATCACCCAAAAGGATGTATCGAAGAAATCGGCCGATATCACCGTAAAAGTAAAATTGGATAATGCAGGACTTCAACCTGCTGCTGTAACACTCGAAAACACTATTTATACGCAGGAGGGTCAGAAAGTCGGTACACACAGCCGGTCGTTTGACTTGAGTCCGCAAGGGACACAAACTTATTTGTCCACTTTTAAACTGAAGAACCCACATCTCTGGCAGGGACGTAAAGATCCGTATCTTTATAAAGTTGTCTGCAGGCTGATGGCAGACGGAAAAGTAATCGATGAAGTGGTGCAGCCTCTCGGGGTGCGTAAGTATGAGATAGTAGCCGGGAAAGGCTTTTTCCTGAACGGAGAGAAGTACTCGATGTATGGTGTGACCCGTCATCAGGATTGGTGGGGATTGGGTAGCGCCCTTAAAAACGAACATCACGATTTCGATTTGGCTGCCATTATGGATGTGGGAGCCACTACTGTCCGTTTTGCCCACTACCAGCAATCAGACTACCTTTATTCCCGCTGTGATACATTGGGACTGATTATTTGGGCCGAAATACCTTGCGTGAACCGGGTAACCGGATACGAAACTGAGAATGCGCAAAGCCAGCTTCGCGAATTGATCCGCCAGAGTTTCAATCATCCTTCCATTTATGTATGGGGGCTTCACAATGAAGTATATCAACCACATGAGTATACAGCTGCATTGACCCGTTCTCTCCATGATCTTGCCAAGACAGAAGATCCGGACCGTTACACCGTTTCGGTCAATGGGTATGGTCACATGGATCATCCGGTCAACCTGAACGCAGACATACAGGGTATGAACCGTTATTTTGGCTGGTACGAGAAAAAGATACAGGACATCAAGCCATGGGTGGAACAACTTGAAAAAGACTATCCCTATCAAAAATTGATGTTGACCGAATATGGTGCCGATGCGAATCTGGCTCATCAGACCGAATACCTTGGGGATGCCCTGAATTGGGGAAAGCCTTTTTATCCGGAAACATTTCAGACTAAGACACATGAATACCAGTGGAGTATTATCAAAGACCATCCGTACATCATTGCTTCTTATCTCTGGAATATGTTCGATTTTGCCGTACCTATGTGGACTCGTGGCGGTGTGCCTGCCCGTAACATGAAGGGGCTGATTACCTTCGATCGTAAAACAAAGAAAGACTCTTATTTCTGGTATAAAGCCAACTGGAGCGAAGAGCCGGTACTCTATCTCACACAGCGTCGCAATGCCGATCGTGAAAAGCGAACGACAGCCGTTACCGTTTATTCCAATATCGGAACTCCGAAAGTATACTTGAATGGGCAGGAACTGAGTGGCATTCGCAATGGCTATACCGATGTACATTATGTGTTTGACAATGTATCACTTGCCGACGGAAAAAATATACTGAAAGCTGTAGTCTCAACTAAGGGGAAGGAATATACTGACGAGATTGAATGGAATTATTCCGGTGAGAAAAACAGGGAAATCGATTCATATGAAAATAAGAATGAACATTCGGGCTTTTGATCGTAGATTTCAAAATTTCCTACGAAAATGTATTTTGATCTTCCATCTTCCACCTCCTGTTTTTAAGGACCGAATAGATCATAAATTTCTGATAAACAGATAAAAATTCGGATTTTTATCTGTTTATATCCATTATTGTATTTTGTTTTTCTCGTTATCTTTAGTGAAAATGGTCTTTTCTTTATCTCGTCCCGCATACCTGTGCCCATTGTCCCGGGTACACAGGCCCATCAGCCCGGGTATGCGGGCCGATGAGCCCGGGTATATGGACTCAGATAATGATGCCATATAAGGAAATAACATTCTTATTGTAAGCGTGTTATGAAAAGAAGATTATTAACTTGTTTTCTTCTGAATTTGCTTTTTGAAAGGAGTATAAAGCCGTATAACTTTAGAAAACCTCTTTAATATATTGTGTAGGTGGAACTTTATAGAATTTCTTAAATCGTTTTCCGAAATATTTGGCATTACAAAAGCCTAGAAAAGTGGCTATTTCCGTAACTGTATATTGTTGGGTAACCAATAAAATTTTAGCTTTATTCATTTTGAAATAATGCATGTATTCTGTAGGTGTCTTGTCTGTAATTTCTTTTATTTTGGTGTAGAATTTGGTACGACACATTCCCATATCAGCACTTAACATGTCAACTGTATAGCTTTCTGTTGAAAGATTCTTTTCCAGAAGCTTGTTCACTTTGTTTATGAACAGTGTGTCCTCTTCACTTTTTGCAGTTGGTGAAGGCAGATTGTCCGACAGGTTTTTCTCCAGGAGTTTCATGATACGTTCATGCTTATTGATAAGTATTTGTATATCCATTTTGAGTCTGCAAATATTGATTGCGCGCGGTTCCAATTTATCTACTCCACAGTCCGCATGGGCAAGATAACTTCCGTTATCATTGTTACTGATCAGGAGAATGACAGGAATATGAACCATGCTTGTATTCGATTTTATTTTAGAACAGATTTCCTTGCCGCGTATGCCGTTTACCGTTTCGTCAATAACGATAATATCCGGTAGCCGATCTCCCGAGAAATGTAATATCTGTTCCGGATTTTCAAGGATCGTTATTCTGAAAAGTATGGAGAACGCCTTATGCAAATAGTTGCTTAACTCTGTATCTGCCATAACCAGCAGTATGTGATGCTGTTTTTTATCGGGACGGATGATTTTATCATCTTTCATTACAGGAGGCACTACTTCCGGACATTGGATGGTATTACAATATCCGTTGATAGGTACAGTAACCCGGAGAGTTATTGACCGTCCGTGATAGCTGCCAATCAACTTTCCACCATGTAAGCGGATTATCTTTTTTATAATTTGAAGACTTCCGCAATAGTGTATTAACATAAATGTAGAGATGAACGAAAGTATCTTTTTGTGACTTTGCCTGCATTCCGGTCCATTGGTTATCTGGAGGTTCCAATGCTTGATGCTGTGTGACACGTCCATATTTATGCAGCCTTTGCAAGGTGTGGCTTCTATCATTTTATTCAGCAGGCATTGCAGAGCGGCAGTCATCGTTATTTCGTCCATCCGGCAACTGATATAACTGAAGTCTTTATTAATATTTAATTTTATTTGACGAGTATCGGCATACGCCCGGCATTGGTTGACGATTGAGGTTATAAAAGTGTAAAGTTCGAATTCAATGGGAGAGGAGCCCGGATGCAGTTCATTCTCCTTATCGTCGAATACCGCAATGTTCTGGTAGCAACTCATAATATGACTGGTGTATCCGAGTATCCGCTTTATCTTTTGGGATGTAGATTCGGAGAGACTGTCCGAAATGATTTCTTCCAGTAGGTGGTGGATCAAAGTTAGCGGTGTCTGAGTTTTATGGGTTATGTTTAAGATCAGTCTCAGCTTTTCGTGAGGAAATAGCTTTGTGCTGTATACCATTCGGTAATATACGATAAGGGAGATAAGTAACCCTATTGCCAGGCCCTCAATAGGATAAGACCATGACGATTGCCATAAGAACATTGGAATAATGGTGGCCGTTTGAAACTGACTCGCGAAACTTTCATTCATTTCAATAAATGTATTGGTTGGGCTACAGGGGCATGCGTAATTAAGTTGTATGTCCATTAAGATAATTAGTAAGAAAGTGAGAATTGATTTCATAATTATAGCTAGATAAATTTTAATTTTATGTTTCTATTCAATCTATGGTTTTTTATACATTTTTTATTCCTGTGAATATCTTAACTACTGTTGTTGCTGCAAGTATATGATTTTTTGAACATCCTGATTGGGTATAATCTTTCAAAAGAAATGGGTAATATTTGGTGCAGAATTGCGATGTATATCTTTTTCGTAATAAAGACCCTTTTGCCATGAGGAGTTATTTATTATTTTGAACTGTCAAGTCTCTTTCTCTCTTTTATGCCCGAATGGTCCTATTTTATATGTTTTTTATTCCTATTTAGATGTCGATTGGCTATATTGAAGATGCTATATAGGGCTTATTGGGTGGGTAGAAAGAAACCTCCAACGGAGTATTTTCTCTAGTTGAATCAGATTCAATTTAGGGATGCCTCTTCTCTATATGTAATACCTGTCTTATGCAACTATCTTTTGGATTATAAGTTGTTGATATACTGATGAAAATATCTGTTTCTGATTTTTGGATATGATGATTTTTTTTGATTGAAAGGGATATCTTGGTCAATCCAAATTTATAAAAATAGTAGTATAATCAAGGGCTGATGCGATTGTGTCAAGTGTTAATTCGATGTGCTAATTGAGGTTAAATGTAGATTATTACTTATTATTACCTGTATATGGGGTAAATATCGACATTGTAATACTATGTAATAAATTGTAATACACTGAAATATACCCATAATGTAAAGGTTTCTTTTTAAAGGGAAAATATTAAAATAATCTGAATTTGATATGAAAAATAGGACAGTGGCAAACATCTGCTTTTCTGTGTCTGTTTGAGGCAAATATTTGAAGACCTGCTTACCAGCATCAACAATGGGCCAATTGTGAGTTTATTCTCTGTCAGTCAGTGAAATCTATGAGGGAACTTTGAGATAATATTGTAAAGTATTACATTTGTTTGCAAAAACAAACAGTGATGAAACGTTCTAGGTTATTTTTATGGATTTTGGGGATATTGATGCAAGCATTTTTAATTAGTATGCACTTCTATCAGAGGAACATGGAAGCAATGTATACCGAAACCGAGTATCTTCTGAAGGAAGTTTTGAATGAGGAACTACACAGAAAGCAATTAGAGTTAAATATGTTTTATGTTTCTAGAATAGTAGTCGATACTGTTCCTTTAACCATTCGTGTTACAACTAGTGAGGGAGTTAAGACTTATACTGTTGACCTCCAGAAAAGTAAAAAGAATATTTCACAAAGTATGGCAGAGCGATCTTGGCACTCAATTGTTTGTATGAAAAGTTGTCTATCTACAGATAGTTTGCAACAACTATGGAACGAAAGGCTCAAGAAATCTAAAATTTTTGCTAATACCGACATACATATATCAATAACTCATTTGGATAATACTACCTCTTATTTTAAATGTAAAACTTGTGACGACCTGTGTTTCGGTACACACAAAATTACTTTTTATGTAGGTAATAGATGTGAAATTGAGATCACTGCTTTCTGGTCTTATTTATGGCAAGCTATATATCAGTATAATAGCACTCCATTTGAAGTAATAGGTATTGTGGCAGCTGTTCTTATCATTATTTTCTGTAGTTGGTATCTGACGAAGAGATATATATCTAAAATTCGAAATGATAGAAGGCGTTTAGCCAATGATCGGGATCGCGAGAGAAAGGTTCGCATGCAATTGGAGAAGGATCAGAAGAGATTGGAGGTAAAGCAAAAAGAGTATGAAAGACGAATTAAAGATCTTTCTTTAAAAGGTGAAGAGCGTGAAGAAGAACGAAAAAGTATGGAGAAAATATTGAAAGAGTATAAGATGCAGATTCAAAAACTTAAAGAATTAAGAGAATCCGGAAAAGAACCGTTACTTTACATACTGAGTTCAAAAGTTACTTTTGATTCCTATGCAAAACTATTGATTTGTGGTGATCAGTCGATATCTCTAACTTCGCAGGCATGTCAACTATTGGATACTTTCCTGAATGCTCCTGAATATATTTTAACATACGAGGAACTATTGGAATGTTTATGGAAAGATGGTAGTGGAGACATGATTCGTTTGCGAGTTGCAATTTCTCGTTTACGTATTGTGCTGAGTGTAGATCCTGAGATTTCTATTTTTCAGAAGGATATTAATAAATATCAATTAGTACTACCTGAAAAGGGTTAATTTAGGACAGTTTTTATGCAATGTAATAAATTGTAATGTATTACATGATATTTTATTGGTTAATAGCCTTTAACTTTGGAGTGAATAATTTAAATTTATATTTTATGAAGATGAAAAACTATTTAAAAGCAGCTTTTCTTTTGGTTGCTATCGTTTCTGTTTGGGTTTTAAAACCGATAGAAAAATCTCAGGATGCAGATCCTCTTTTGTTACAAAATGTAGAAGCTTTGGCAAGTGGGGAAGATTCTTCTCAGACTCATTGTTATGGACGGGGATCTGTAGATTGTCCCGTTAGTCATGATAAGGTAGATGTCGTATATGACTCCTACAGTCTAGGAGAATAAAGTTGGCTCAGTATTTCTTCTTGAAAGAGGAATCGATTTAGGAAAGGGGGGATTTCAAATACTTATAGCAGAACTCTTTAGTCAGCTCTAAATTAAAAAGATCATGGGAAAATATATCAGTATATTGATCTTAATAGAGACTATTCTTTTAGGATGTCACTCGACAAAAGAGAAGATTGAGTTTTCAAACAGAGTGATTTGTAGCGATAGCATATCGCGAGAACTGGTTGTTTTAAATGATACGTTTTTATTTTCGTATCCTTTGCAAATAGAATGTATAGACTCAATGCTACTGGTATTGGATAATGTTAATAATAATTTCTTCCATCTGTTTACTCTAAAGGGTGTACCCATAAAATCATTTGGAGAAAAAGGGCAAGGGCCTATTGACTTTATAAATGTGGAATCATTCAATTTATCTGAAGATAGGGAAACCATGTATGCCTACGATACGTCATTACGTAAAATAGTGAAATATGATGTTTCTTCTTTTTTAAAAGATTCATTGAAATCTGAGGTTATACAGGTGAATTATGATAGCTTGCCTCAAGCCGAAGTGCCTACAATAGTCTATGATATGCTTTCTCTTAAAGATTCAAACTTTCTTGTAAAAGCAAATCATAAGGGTCTTCGGTTTGGATTATTAAAAGATAGAAAGGTTACTCAATTATACAATTCTTTCTCAGATTGTGTAAATACGAACGATGACGAAGAAGTCTGGTCAGTTTTCTGTAGCAATACCAAAACTAAATTAAGACCTGACAGGACAAAGATGTTGAATGCAACCTATCTTGGAGGAGTATTGGAATTGTTTGATTTGGATGATAATTGTTCCTTATCATTGGCAAAGATACTTTATATTTACGAGCCTAAATATGGTATTGCCGAAGGGGCAATACCTAAATATGTTGTTTTCAATGAAACGACTCAGATTGGTAGGTCTTTCACATGTCATTGGAGTGATAACCCTATCACCATTGGTTGGAGCTTGATAAAACATACATCAATGGCAGGCTTCTTTTCAAAGAAACAGTAAGCAGCAATGGCTGAAGAGCATTGGCTATAGAGTTTTTGAATCAGCGGTGTCTGGATGTTCAATCTGTGTAATATTTTTCAATTTATTATTTTAAATGCTCCCGATTATACGGTGAGTGATGAGGATATCATTAAGTTTATTTGGAAAGGCGAAACGAGTATTCAGATAAATACGTTTTGTTCTGCCGGAAACAAATTAGGGAAGAGATTGGAGTAAGCTGGTTGTGACGTTTGCTTCAGGCGTTTTGGAACCGATTGTTATCGTATGTTGTTCATAGATTTTGTCGGGCGTCCGCTGGCGAGAACAACTTTTTTACCGGCTTCCTGAATCTCGATCAGAGCATCCAGGGTCGGCTTTGTAATTTCTTTTTGGGAGTTGGTAAGAGTTCCGTCCAGATCAAGGGCGAGAATCTGATAAGCCATATAATAATCTCCTTAAATATCTCGTTTGTTTCGTTCTTTTTTGTTATTTTATAATTCTTCCAAAGCATGAACAATCTGTGGAAAATTCATTCCGTGGGAGGCTTTTACCAGAACATTGTCCCCATCTTTGATGATGTCCGGTATAGCCTGAATGAAGCTTTCATTATCAGCAAACCAAAGTGCCTGGGTATGTGTGCCCCTGGATGCTTCTTCTACCAGAGCGTGTGTCAGGTCGCCGATTCCGCAGATAAGGTCTACATTCTGCTGTGCTGCGTAAGTACCGACTTCTGCATGAAGAGCTTCAGCAGTATCACCAAGTTCTCCCATATTACCAAGGACTGCAACCTTACGTCCGATCGCCATATTAAGGACATCGATGGAAGCCTTCATAGAGATCGGATTGGCATTGTAGCAATCGTCTAAGATGATTATATGATCTGTTTCTATGATATGGTTACGTCCCGGGATAGACGGCAGGGATTCGATGCCGGCTTTGATCTCGCTGGCAGTCAGTCCCAGTGTATATCCGACAGCAGCACCTGCAACCGCATTGCTTACCATGTGGATGCCAGGTACAGGAACCAGACAGTCGAAGGAAGTCCCATCCTTTAATGTGATCGTGCAGGAAGTTCCGCGGAGTCCCTGAGGTTCAATATTGTCGGCACGGAATGCACAGTTGCTTCCTGTCCCGAAGAACACAGGAGCGACACCTTTGACAGGACTCATCTTGCAAAGCAGGTCGTCATCGCCGTTCAGGATGATGGAACCGCCGTTTTTCATATCCTGGATCATCTGTGATTTTTCCTGAAGAATGCCTTCTCTTGTCTTGAAGAACTCCAGATGTGCGATACCGATATTGGTGATCACACAGATATCAGGGCTGGATACAGACGAAAGGCGGCGCATCTCACCGAAGTGATTGACACCCATCTCAAGTACGGCAACCTCTGTATCTTCCGGCATATCGAAGATCGTGATCGGAAGTCCCCATTCGTTATTGAAGTTTCCAAGTGTTTTATGTACATGATATTTCTGAGCCAGAACAGAGGCAATCATCTCTTTGGTACTGGTCTTTCCGACGCTTCCGGTAATTCCGACAACTTTCATATCAAAAGAATCACGATAAAGCTTAGCAATGTCAAGCAGTGCCTGTCCTGTGGATTCTACCAGAATATAAGGAAAATCCGTCTCACCGAGATCTTCATGGGAGACAACACACATAGCACCGGCTTTTACAGTGTCCGGGATAAATTTGTGTGCGTTGACACGTTCTCCGTCAATGGCAACGAATAAGTAACCAGGCTGGACTTTCCGGCTGTCGATCACGACACCGGATACTTCCTGGCTGAGAATACTCTCATCACCGTGGAAAGTCCCTCCGCAGGCTCTGGTTATATTTTCAATTGAAAGATTTTTCATGGATATTCATCCTCCTTAATAGCGGGCTTTCATGGATTCCTGAATGATGGCTTCACAAAGTTCGCTGTATTCATATCCGGCAGCTTTGGCAGCTTTCGGAAGAAGGCTTGCTGCGGTCATTCCCGGAAGGGCATTCATTTCCAGACAGTAGAATTCACCGTCTGCATCGGATATGATAAAGTCTGCACGGGAGTATACATCCATGCGGAGTGCTTCAAAGGCACGTTCTCCGGCACGCTGGATCAGTTCTTGTGTCTCTGTATCCAGTGATACAGGAGGGCAGATCTCGGAAGCACCGCCTGCCTGATATTTGTTCGAATAATCAAAGAATCCGTCCTTTGGAACAATTTCAACGAGCGGAAGTGCTTTTCCGGCAAGAATACCGCAGGCAAATTCACGGCCTTTGATAAATGGTTCGATGACAACCTCGTCTGTGTTGTCTATATCAAAAGATTTGTGGATCGCATCATAATAGTCTTCTTCTGTGTGGCAGATGTATACACCGATACTAGATCCGTTTGAGCATGGCTTTACAACCAGTGGAAGGTAGTATCCAAGTTCATCCAGACGGGTATCTTTCGTTTTTACTGTCAGTGAAGTTCCTCTTGGAGTCGGGACACCACTGGTTTTGAAAATCTGTTTTGTGACCAGTTTGTTCATGGATAATGTACATCCAAGAGAGTTCGGCCCGGTGTATTTGATGCCCAGGTTGTCAAAAGTCGCCTGAATTTTTCCGTTTTCACCGATGGAACCGTGAAGAGCCATGAATGTGATATCCGCCATCTGGCAGAGTTCAATAACATTTGGTCCGATTTCGGAAGGTGACTGGTCCGGACGTGATTTGCGCAGTGCATCCAGATCCGGTACAGATGTTGAGATTCCCTTGGAAATCTCAAGCCCGCCGTCCGGACGGTCGAATACTTCTTCTAATTTATCGGAATCGCATGGAAGGCCGAAGAACACATCCAGAAGAAATGCCTGATGTCCCATCTCACGGAGAGTTTTACAGATTCCGGCTCCTGAAAGTAAAGATACATCTCTTTCCGGACTGAGTCCGCCTGCTAATACTATAATTTTCATGATTAATAAGTCCTCCTTTAATCTGTCATATTCATCTGATCCAGCAGTGATTTTTTAACATCGTAGAGTTTTTTGGAAAGATCCACATAAACTCTGTGCGGATAGAAGAGACGCTTGGTCTCATCCCATAAAGTGTCTTTTTCCGAGCAGCAATATGAGGCAATCTCTTTTAATGTCGGAGATTTGTAAATGCATTCGCCGTTTTTGAAGACAGGTACAAGAATCTCGCGTACTGTATAGGTGCCACCGGAAAGTTTCGTCTTTTTCCATGTCTCTATCGGGTCGAAGAGAAGCAGATCCTGTTCGATATCGATGACTTCATCGGAAAAACAGATAAGGTCTGCCTTGATCTTACCGCTCTTTTTTTCATAGATACGGTAGATCGTCTTATTACCAGGATTGGTGATCTTCTCGGTATTTTCAGATATTTTTATCTTCGGAATGAATTCGCCTTCTTCATTCTGGATGGCAGCCAGCTTGTACACACCTCCGAAGGAAGGGCAGTCCTTGGATGTGATCAGGATGGCACCGACACCCCAGGAATCAATGGCTGCGCCCTGCATCTTCAGATCGTGAAGAAGGAATTCATCCAGATCATTGGAAGCACAGATGGTAGCTTCAGGGAAGCCTGCATCGTCCAGCATCTTCCGTGCTTCTTTTGAAAGGTATGCAAGATCACCACTGTCCAGGCGGATTCCGTATTTGTTCAGTGGTTTTCCGGAATCTTTGAATTCCCGGAATACACGGATGGCATTCGGGACACCGGATTTTAACGTATCGTATGTGTCAACTAAGAGTGTGCAGTTGTCCGGATACATCTCTGCGTAAGTCCTGAATGCAGTGTATTCATCCGGAAAACTCATGATCCAGCTGTGTGCGTGGGTTCCCATAACAGGGACATCAAACATCTGTCCGGCAAGTACATTGGATGTGCCGACACATCCGCCGATCATCGCTGCTCTTGCACCATATAATCCCGCATCAGGGCCCTGTGCACGGCGCAGACCGAATTCCATAATACCATCGCCGTTAGCGGCAAATACAATACGGGAAGTCTTGGTTGCGATCAGTGACTGATGATTGATGATATTCAGGATCGCTGTCTCAACAAGCTGCGCTTCCATAATCGGAGCAATCACTTTCAGAAGAGGCTCCTTCGGAAATACGACGGTTCCCTCAGGGATGGCATAGATATCACCACTGAAGTGGAAACCGCTCAGATAATGAAGGAAGTCCTCTTTAAAAATCCCAAGACCTCTTAAATAATCTACATCTTCATAAGTAAAATGCAGATTCTTTATATAATCAATTACCTGATCAAGACCGGCACATACAGAATATCCGTTGTTACAAGGGTTCTGACGGAAAAATACATCAAAAATAACCTTTTCATTCTGCCCTTTTTCGTAATACCCTTGCATCATGGTGAGTTCGTACAGATCGGTCAGCAAGGTAAGATTGCGTTTGCTCATTTTCAAACTCCTTTTTACTGTTGTTTGCAGTACATTTCTTTTTTAGTTATACCGTTTTATTATAGCACCTAAGGGAATAAATGTAAAAGAAAAAAACAGGCACTAAACAAGTGCCTGATTCTTATAAATAGTCTCACGGATGATGTTGCTGCAATGTTCACCGATACGCTTTTTCTCGTCTTTGTCCAGTTCTTTCGGATAGATTGGTTTGCCATATTCCAGAATAACGTGTGTTTTCTTAATGAAAGGTATATGACCTTCAAAAATATCACAGGTATTATTCAGACTCATTGGTACGATCGGACATCCGGTCTTCTCTGCAATCTTAAAGGAACCGTTGTGGAACGGAAGTAAAGATAATTCTTCGCCGTTGTTCCTGGTACCTTCCGGAAAGATACAGATAGATACACCGTGTTTTACATAATCGATTGCCTGAAGGATAGTCTTTAAGCCTTCTTTCGGATTCTCCTTGTCAAGGAAGAGGCAGTAGAGACGCTTCATCCAGGTGCGGAGAAGCGGGATAGAGAGCATCTCTTTCTTTGCAAT